>Ga0075012_10003081_pt1 | contig 16098 bp, 14 predicted proteins | sample All_14_2_FD_71474 | JGI IMG/M metagenome (GOLD analysis project Ga0075012, IMG submission 71474) | Freshwater microbial communities in response to fracking from Pennsylvania, USA - Allegheny Zone_MetaG_DW_15 | ecosystem: Environmental > Aquatic > Deep subsurface > Groundwater > Drilled... | reverse complement strand
CCCCGAAAGACGGTGGCGGAAGAGAAACTTACCGGTTCGCCAAGGGCATATAACCGTTCCGGATCGCAGACGGCAAACAACTCATTCCACACCTCGGCGTCGCCGCCTGAAGAGAAAGGACCGTTGAGCCTGCCGTATAGAACCAGCACCGCTGCCTCCAGCCTGCCGGCCTGGCGGAACTGCTCCAGATTGTTGCGGAAGAATTGGAAATGGTCCTTGTCATGGAGGAGTTTCATCGCCTTGAGAGGATCGGCCTCCCGATTGACGGCATTCTTGATCTGTTCGAGTCTGTCCTGCATCTGCCGTTCATGCCGGGCCTGCATTTTGGCGTTGTCGAATGATCCGGTATATACGTCCGGAGGGTGAAGAAAGACCACCCCCTCTACATGCCACTCCATAGTTTCTCCTCTCTGGGGGTATTGCATCGCTCCCCGGTTTCATTTCCCTGGGGTGAGACGGCTGCTGCCGCGGTGTAAACTGCATGATAAAACATCGGTTGACCGTCGGATCGCCGGTCAGGTGCCGGTCGGTCCGAGGAGGCTGCGGTGGGACTGATATCCGAAGGAATCCCGGAGCGCGCGGCGAATGGCATCCTTGAGTACTTCGAAACTGTACGGCTTTCCAAGAAAGGCCTGGGGGAGATCGGGATGGTCGCCCTCCATCACCTGCTCTTCGCCGTACCCGCTGATCAGGATCACGGGTATGTCGGGATCGATCCGGCGCAGAGCACTCAGGGTTTCCCAGCCGTTCATCCGCGGCATGTAGACGTCGCTCAGCACCAGGCAGATCTCGTTGTGATGCTGACGAAACATCTCCATTGCCTCGATGCCGTCACCGGCACTGAGCACTGTAAATCCCAGCCGCACCAGCATCATGCTGGTGATATCGACAATTATGTCATCGTCATCCACCAGCAGTATCTTGCCGGTCGGCCGGTCTTCCGTGGCCGAGGCCGCATCCGCCGACCGGTCGGCAGCTGCCTCCGCCGCAACCGGCAAAAAGACCCGAAACGCACTGCCATGACCGAGCGAACTCTCGACCGTGACAACACCGCTGTGCGCCTGCACGAGGCCCAGGACCATGGGGAGTCCCAGGCCGCGACCGGTGAATTTGGTCGAAAAAAACGGGGCAAACAACTCCTGGACATCGGCCTCCGATATCCCGCAACCGTTGTCCACCACCTCGAGGCAGGCATAGGTGCAAGCCTCCGGCTGCCAGTTGATGGGGAAACGGTGGACTGCGGGGATCCCGGCCACCGGGACCGTCCTGATGGCCAGACGGATGGCGAACGGTCTGTTATCTGCGGCCGACTCCCAGGCGTTGGTAACGAGATTGGTAAAGATCTGGCGGAGTTGTTTCGCATTGGCCTGGACCACTGGCCCAGGTGACGGCAGGTCGGTATCCAGCACTACATTTGGCGGCATGTGGTCCTGAAGCATGGTCAGACCGGCCCTGCAGATCGCAGAAAGATCCAGCAACGTCTGATCGCCGGGCACCTGACCAAGGTAGGTGAGCATCATCTTGCTCATTTCCGCCGCTTCGTCGGCGGCCTTCATCGCGACGTCGAGATTGTCGGCAACCATATCCTCGCGCGCCGGATTCGCCTTGGCAAGTTCGAGGTGGCCCATCACCACGTGCAGTTTGTTGTTGAAGTGGTGGGCGATGGCCCCCGCCATGCGGCCAAGACTCGCTGAATTCTGGAGTTGCCGATTGACCGCCTCCAGCTTCGCTTTTTCCTCTTCCGCTTTCTTCCGACCGGTGATGTCACGGGCGGAGGCGAAGATTCCACGGATATTGCCGGAACCATCGTGGTACACCGTGGCGTTGTAGAGCACCGAGGTTATGCGTCCGTCAATGTGCAGGATCTCAAGCGGATAGTCTCTGACCATGCCTTCCTTGAACACCTGCTGATACCCTTGCCGAGCCTTCTCCGGTTCGGTGAAATAATCGGAGAAATCAGTCCCGATCATTTCGTGGCGGTGATATCCGGTTACCTGCTCGGTGGCGGAATTGACATCGGTAATTTTGCCGGAGGGATCGATGGTGACGAGAGGGTCGAGATTGGCCTCGATCAACGACCGGTTATAGGAGCTGAGATTGCGCAATTCCACCTCGGCCCGCTTGCGGTCGGTGATATCGTTAAAAATACAGGCGATCTGGTCGGGCAGGGGTTGAAAGACGGTGACCGCAAAGTACTTGTCCAGCGCCTGCTGATGATGTTCGAAGAATGCCGGTTTTCCGCTCAACGCCACCCGGCCCAGGGTCTCAGGCCAGTGCCGCTCGAAGTCCGGCAGCACCTCGAGCAAGGTTCTGCCGACGATCTTTTCAACTTTCAGTCCGGTCATCCGCAAGAACGCCGGGTTGACCGAAAGGATGCGATAATCCTTCGGCGTACCCTCCACGTCGCGCAGGATCTCCTGGACGACGAAGCCTTCCACCATCTGGCGGAAGAATGTCTGGTAGTCCTGTTCCGCCCTGCGCTTCTCGGTTATGTCGCGGATGATCATGCTGGTCTTCTGCTGACCACTCTGATCGATGAATACGGTGGAGGTGATTTCCGCCGGGAATTTGTCGCCGCCGGCACGAACCATTGTGATCTCGGCCCGCGCGGCAAAGTTCCGGGCCCGATAGTTCAGGGCCTCAAGCAGTCGCGGGTCCGTCCGATCGACCAGGCCATTGCGGCCGAGACATCGGATCTCCTCCAGGGTGCGGCCGAACATCTCGCAGGCGGCGGGATTGGCGTCGAGGATAGTGCCGTCCGGCCTGGTCAACAGTATTGCATCATACGAATAGTTGAACAGTGCCCGACAACTCGATTCGGATTCGGACGGTTCATACGGCGGCCGTTCATATCCGCTGCTCCCTTTGCCGGTCGCTGTCTGCTCCAACTCCTGAATCCGCCGCCTCAGGTCGTTCAACTCCGCGATCAGCACTTTTTTGGTCTTGTATGCATCCTTCATACCGTGTCCATACCGTGTCGTCATCAGGGACGGAGGTCGGCAGAGATTACCTTCCCGCACGAAGCTCATGAGATCCACACCCCGCAAACTACTCGTTCAGGACGAATTTTGCATTTTTTTTGTTCGATGTCCCCTCGTTTCGCCGCCGCATCGATCGATGATCGGCCATTGCCGAGAATGCTCGCAACGCCGTCGTCGATCTGCGGCCCGAGCGTTGTCGCGTAAGAAATTTGCCGATGGGTTCGATTGCCGTACATAATGCGGAGCAGTCGCCACCCTGCCGGGGAATTGAGGTGCCGGCGCTGCCGGTTGATGGAAGGCGATGATCGCCGACGCCGCGATCGGACCCTGGCGGCGGGGTTGCCTGCGACCGCGCCGCTCCTGCCCCCCGTCGCTGTCAGTGTTTCCGCTTGTGCTCCATTGTCTGACAGGCCCGGCGGTAGGCCTGCAGGGAGCCCTGGGCCAGGCTCAGCACACTGCCGCGCGTGTACACGCCCTTGGCGCTGATGCGGCCCGCAGGTACCCCGGTGAGGAGTTCGAGACCATCGGTCACGTGCTCGACCGTGTGGATGTGGAACAGTCCTTGTGCCACCGCCTCGATGACCCGATGATCGAGCATCAGGTGGCGGCGGTTGCGATCCGGGATCAGCACCCCCTGGCCGCCGTCCAGTCCGGCGGCGGCACAGATGTCGAAATACCCTTCGATCTTCTCGTTGATGCCGCCCACCGGCAGCACCTCGCCATGCTGGTTGAGGGCCCCGGTGACCGCGATGCCCTGTCGCAGCGGCAGGCCGGACAGCGACGACAGCAGGGCATACAGTTCGGCGCAGGAGGCGGAATCGCCCTCGACGCCGCTGTACTCCTGTTCGAAGACGATGGAGGCGTTGAACGCCAGCGGGGCGTCGGCGGCGAAGAGGGCGGCGAGAAAGTGATGGAGGATGAGAACGCCCTTGTCGTGGATCGGGCCGGACAGGTTGACCTCCCGCTCGATGTTGATCAGTCCCTCCTCGCCGGCATAGGTCCGGGCCGAGACGCGCACCGGAAAGCCGAAGCGGTGGTCGCCCAGGTCGACGACGGTCAGACCGTTCAACCGGCCGACCGACCCGCCCTGCAGGGCGATGAGGACATCGCCCTCGGCGATCGATTCCCGCAATTGCTGCTCGGGATAGTCGTGGCGCAGCCGGCGGGCGGCGAGGGCCATGTCGACGTCGACCGCCGCCACCAGGCCGCTGGCCCGGGTTCGGCACAGTGCCGCGCTTTCCAGGATCAGTGCCTCGGTGTGCCCGAATATCGCACTCTGGCGGGACCTGTCCTCGGCCTCGCGGTGCCCCTGCTCCAGCAGCCGGGCCACCGCGCTGGCGGAGAAATGGGGCAGCCCCAGCAGGCTGCAGGTATGGGCGACGAAAATCGCCGAAGCACGGCGGGTGGCGTCGCTTGCCGCAAATCGCTCGGCAAAGTCGACCTTGACCCGGAAGCGACGGGAAAATTCGGGATCGTTCTCCTGCAACTCGTAATACAGGTCGCGCGAGCCGATGAGGATGATCTTGACATCGACATCGACCGCCTCGGGTTCGAGCGAAACCGCGGCTATCGGGGCGAAGGCGGTCCCCGGCTCCTCGATCTGGAGGCGACCGCTGCGGAGGAAACGGCGCAGCTTCTCCCAGACCAGGCCGTCCGCCAGCAGATCGCGCAGATGGAGCATCAGGAAGCCGCCATGGGCCTTGTGCAGGCTGCCGGCGCGAATCCGGGAAAAATCGGTCATCAGCACGTCATTCTCGGATTGGTATTCGATGCTGCCGAACAACGACCGGAACAGCGGGTTGTCCTCGACGATCACCGGCGCCCCGCTCAGACCGGCGTTGTCGACGACCAGGTTGACCCGGTAGCGGGTCAACAATCTCTTCAACATCTCCTTGCGCAGCTCGTCGTCGGTCTCGGCGGACTTGAAGAGTTCAAGGTTGTCGAGGATGTCATCCCTGACCTGGTGGAGATAGGTGTCGAGTCCGGCAACGCCCTGGTCCTTTTTTTTCAGGGCGGTGCGGATCCGGCGCAATTCGCGGTCAAGCAGCGGTTTGACCACCTTGCGGCGCAACGCCGCGAGCGAATCGTACATCACCTGCTCCAGCGGCCGGGTCGTTTCCAGATAGCGGTTGATCTCGTCGATCAGTTCCTGCTCGGCCCGGTCGATCCCGGCGCGCTGCTCCTTCGGCAGGGCCAGCATCTCATCTTCGGTCATCGCATGCCCCTCCTTGCCGCGCAGCGTGAAGAGCATCTGGCCGGACTCGCGGCGCATCGTGAAATTCCGGGCCTCGCCGAAGGCATCGAGTTCGGCGAAGGCCCTGGACTCCTCCTCCTTGAAGGCTTTGGCGATACGCTCGCTTCCGACCTTGAAGTGCGGGCCGTCGAGTTGCCGGGGGATTTCAGTCAACAGGGTATCGACCATCCGCGCCATGTTCTGCCGCAACTGACGACCCTGGCCGGTCGGCAGGCGGAGGGCGCGGGGCCGTTCCGGGGCATCGAAATTGTACAGATAACAAAGATCGGGAGAGGTGGCGCGGGTGGCGGCAGCGACCTGCATCGCCTGTCGCAGCAGCGACGAGCGGCCACTGCCGACCTCGCCCAGGACAAACAGGTTGTAATCGGTCTGGTCCATCCCCAGGCCGAAGCGGACGGCGATTTCCGCCCGCTCCTGCCCGATCCAGGACAGCGCCTGGTCCAGCAATTCCGAGGTGTCGGCAAATCCCAGCGCGTCGGGGTCGACGGTGAGACGGAGTTGGTCAACGGTCAGTTTCGAGATCGGCATGAGGCAGAGAGGAAGAGTTGTCTTGGGATTATGAGTAGGGCAACCATTGCCGGCGATCACCGCCCCGCCGCCTACCGTTCAACCACCACGGCGATCCCCATCCCGCCGCCGATGCACAAGGTGGCCAGACCGCTGCCGGCATCGCGTTTCATCATCTCATGGAGCAGCGATACCAGGATCCGGGCCCCGGAGGCCCCGATCGGATGGCCGAGGGCGATGGCCCCGCCGTTGACGTTGACCTTGTCCATATCGAACTGCATCTCCCGGGCGACCGCCAGGCTCTGCGAGGCAAACGCCTCGTTGGCCTCGATCAGATCGATCTCCTCGAGCCGTTTGCCGGCCTTGGCCAGGGCCTTGGGCGAGGCGGCCGCCGGCCCGATGCCCATGATTTTGGGATCGACCCCGGCGGAGGCATAGCCCGTCAGCCTGGCCATTGGTGTCACCCCCAGGTCCCTGGCCCTGTCGGCGGCCATGACGATGATGATCGCCGCGCCATCGTTGATGCCGGAGGCGTTGGCCGCGGTCACCGCCCCGCCGGACTTGAACGCCGGCCGCAGCCGGCCGACCTTGTCCAGCGATGAGCCGGGCGAGTAGTGTTCATCGGTGTCGAACACGAAGGGATCGCCCTTCCGTCGCGGGATCACTACCGGCACGATTTCATCCTTGAAGCGGCCGCTGGTGATCGCCGCCTCGGCCTTGTTCTGGGATGCGACCGCGAAACGATCGAGTTCGTCCCGCGACAGATTCCAGTTTTCGCAGATATTTTCAGCGGTGATCCCCATATGACAGTTGCTCATGGCGCAATGCAGGCCGTCATGCACCATCATGTCGACCATGGCGTTGGCCGGGGTGTTCATCCGGTAACCGAAACGGGCCTGGGGCAGGGCGTAGGCCGTAGCGCTCATGTTTTCCATGCCCCCGGCGACGACGATGTCGGCGTCGCCGCACCGGACGGACTGGGCAGCCATGATCACCGATTTGAGGCCGCTGCCGCAGACCTTGTTGATGGTCACGGCCGGCACCTCCTGGGGAATACCCGCCCTCAGCATCGCCTGCCGCGCCGGATTCTGCCCCAGCGCCCCGGTCAGCACACACCCGAGGATACCCTCGTCAACCATTTCCGGTTTGATACCGGCCCGCTCCAGTGCCGCCTTGATCACCATGGCCCCCAGTTCAACCGCCGGAACGTCTTTCAAGGAGCCACCGAATTTGCCTACCGCCGTACGACACGCACCGACAAGGACTACCTCACGCATTGAACTCTCCTGTTGTGGAAATCAGACCATGAACCGGCGCCTGCTGGCGGCCGGCAGCAACTCACCGTTTGCCCGGGTGAAAGGAAAAAGAATACCCTGCACAACCGATTGTAGCCAGTTCGATCCGGCATGGGAACCGATAATTGCCTGGAGTTTCGAATCCGGGGCGGGTGACGGCAGGGGCGCGGCTGTCGGGCCGAGGGCCATCGGCCGACGGGATCTGCCGGGACTGCGATTCGTCAGATGATATCGATGCGGATTTCGGGACGCCCGGGGTCGGGCTCCACTTTCACCGTGGTGATGCCGCCATTGTCGGTATGACGGCCGATGATCCGGGCGCCGCTCAACCGCCATCCGGCCGGCGGCAGCGCCCGGATTTTGAGTGAGAACGGCCCATTGAGCGCCGGGAGCGAAGGCAGGTGACGGAGATCGATGACCACCGCTTGCTGACCGGGACGGAACCGGCCAAGATAACAGACGGCGGCCTGGCGCCAGCAATCATTGGCGTCAGCGGCCATGATCCTGTTGATGTCGGCAGCCTCGCCGATAATCCTCTCCGCCCATCGTTCGACGATCTCGCCGTTGCGGTCGGGATCGGGATGCAGCAGGTTGCCCCAGTGCAGGGCGACGATCGGATTGAGCGGCAGCGATACCGGCGCTGCCGCCGCCTGATGCCAGACTACCGGCGACAGGCCGCGTTCGAGCAGGGCCACCCCGCACTCCCATGTGAGCTGGTCGTGGACCGGCGGGGTGTATTGGCGAGCCCTGGCAAACCGCGTCGTCACATGGGTGATGCCGAAGTCGCGGAGCACGGCTTGGATCGACGCAGCACCGTTGCCGAAACTGTGCCGCAGCGCCGGCGGAACGAAGAGCCGGGGAAACCCGGAGAAGCCATTGGCCCGGAGGATGACGGCACAGGCCCGGAGATGGCTGACGACGATCTCCCGGGGCCGCATCAGGCCGTCATCGTCGTGAAATTCGGCACGCTGCATCTTCCCATCCTGCCAGAATTCATGGCACAGCCCATGGACCGCCAATTCGAGATGGTGCTCGTGGCAGCGCAGATAGCGCGCCGCTTCGTCCAACCAGGGCCCCTGATTGCGGCGGTTGTCCCAGACCCGGCCCATCCAGGTCGCCCCGGCGACATCCCTGAGCAGGTTGTTGCGGTCCCATTCGCCGATGACCATGGCGACGGCGATGCGCATCGACAGCCGCTCCGCCAGGTCGACCAGGGCCCGGTAATCGGCCAGGCAGTGGCGGCGGCAGAAGCCGTTGCGATACGGCTCGCCACGGCTCGACCCGTCCTCACCCTGCCACCAGCCGACATCCTCAATCACCAGAAACAGCGGCAGCGGCAGGGACACGGTGCAGACTTCGGAGTGATGAAGGATCATCGCCGCCCCTCAGAGACTGATCCAGCGGCGGACAGCCGGTCCTTGGCGCCGGGAGGCGGCGAGATCCATCCCTTTCCAGTCCTCGCTGACCAGGGACTCCCATGACGGCTGCCAGTCATGGCGGCGTTTCGAGAATACGTGCCAGACCAGCGGTCGGGCATCGGCGCCCCACTGCATCTTGAACCGGCTGGTGGAGGTCCCGGGGGAAGAGCGGCCGAAATCGAAACGGCGGCAGCCCTGGCGGATGCCATGGCTGAGCATCGTCCAATACAGCAGCATGTTCGGGCACACCGGCCGCAGACGCCGCAAGGACGAGGCCCAGGGATTGAACAGGGTGCCGCCATGTGGGAACACCATCGCCCCGGCGGCCGGAACGCCCCGGTGATAGACGACGACGCAGCGGGCCCGGAGGTCGTCCTGGGCCATGACCTGGCGGAACAGGTCGATGCCGTGCGTCGGCGAGCCGAGATCGCGCATGTTTTCGGAAAAGACGCCATAAAAATCATCGACCAGCTCGTCGTCGCCGATCCGGGCGGTGCAGCCGCAGCGCCAGGCCTTGCGCACCTGGTTCCTGACCTTGGCCGGCAGATCGTCCCACAGACCTGCCGATGTTGCCGGCAGCAGCCGCGCGAGACCGATCTTGAAGGAGTGGGCAGTGCAATGCCAGTCGTTGATAGCAGACGGCGGCGGGGCAATCCCGGCCCGCCCGTACTGCCGCAGTTCGACATGCGCCGCCCCCGTCACCGCGGCCAGTTCCAGGGCCGATGCGAGCAGCCGGTGCCGCACCGGTTCGCAATCGGCGACTATGCCGGCGGCATCGCTATAGGGCAGCGAGATCAACCGCCGCGGCCCGCCCGGCGGCGAGAACAGCATCAGCGGCAGGATCCCCGCGACCTCTCCCGGGGCACCGGCGGTCCGGGCCAGCAGAAAAAATATCGGCAGATCGTACGCCACCGCCAGGGCGCCACTCCACCCCTGGAGGTGAGTAAACAGCGCGGCGGAATCGCGGCCGCAATGACCGCGCCAGGCGGCCGGATCAGGATTCTGTATGATTTCAATCATCGCTGCAACAGATCGGCCGATATAAAAGAAGACGCGTCGCCCCCTCGCCCCATGGTCGCCATGCCTCAGTATACATCGAATCTATAACTATCCGGAAGATGATCGAAACAAGCAATTTGTGCTTATCTCCATTCATTCGTATTCTATAACGGACAATCACTCGAGCCTGGAGACGGCATGTACCTTTCAACCGACCAATACGCCATCCACTGGTCGGCGGCATCACCGCCGCCCTGCACCGTAGCCACCCTGCACGAACCGGGCAGCGGCGAGTGCAACGAGGATGTTCTTCTGCAGACCGGGGACCTCTTCGGGGTGTTCGACGGGGCCACCAGCCTGGAGCGTTTTTACGACGATAGCGGCTGGACGGGTGGACTCCGAGCGGCGACGATCGCCGCCGCAACCTTTCGCGACTGTGGCGCCAGTCTGCCGCAGGCCGCCGCCACGGCGAACCGGCTGATCCGTGAGGCCCAGCAGCGCTGCCGCATACCGCTGCACCATCGGCATCGGCTGTGGTCGACCAGCCTGGCCGTCATCCGGCTGCACGAGTCCTCCTTCGACTACTGTTTTACCGGCGACTGCATGATCCTGCTGCTGCACCACGACGGCAGCCACACCCTGCTCTCCCCGGAAGTGGATATCGACGGCGAGACCCTGCGGCTGTGGCAGCAATCGCCGCCGGGGCAGCAGCCGATTCACGCCCATCTGGCCGACCAGATCGTCAAGGTCCGGCTGCAGATGAATGTCAGCTACGGGGTGCTCAACGGGGAACCGGAATCGCTGGCTTTCCTCGGCCACGGCCGGTGCAGCCTCGACGACATTGCCGATATCCTGCTCTTCACCGACGGCCTTGCCTTACCCAAGGCCAACCCCAAAGGCCCGAGCGACTGGCGGGCGTTTGCCGATCTCTACCGCCGCGGCGGCCTCCCCGCCCTCCGCGACCATGTCCGCGGTCTCCAGTCGAAAGATCCGACCTGCCGCCGCTATCCCCGCTTCAAGCTGCACGACGACATCGCCGCCGTCGCCGTCACCGTCGATCGCGGCCGTGCCCTGCCCGCTCGTACACCGCGGCTATCTTCCTGAACATAATCCCCCAGCCCGACCGGGCGGTGATGGATCTGACCGCGGCGGCCGAAGGCGTCGGGGACCGCTCGACCCGCCGGATCATCGCCACGACCGCCGTCGCCAATCGGTCATCCAGCAGCCCCCAGTGTTGCGGGTCGGGTTGATCGATCGTCGCCATCGGCGGCAACTCGACAAACTCGACCAGATCGGGACCGGCCTGGTCGAGCAGTTCGACACAGCCCGGCAGGTTGGTGGTGATGATCCGGCAGCCCGAGGCCAGGGCCTCCAGCAGCACCAGCGGCAGCCCTTCATAAAAGGAAGGCAGGACGAAGGCGTGGCAGCGCTGCATCAACCGGGCCAGTTCGACCTGACTGAGGGCCCCATGGACCGTGACCCGCGGCGCCAGTCCTGCGGCCAGTTCGAGACACCCCCCGGCCTCCCCGCCGACCCCGGACCCGGCCAGATGCAGATGGACCGGCTGGCCACCGAGGCGGGCGAACACCCGCAGCAGCCAGTCAACCCCCTTGGCATGACTCAGTTTGCCGGCGTAGAGCAGCTGCACCGGCCCGGTCGCCGCTTTGGCGCTGAAGGTGAACCTCCGCTCATCGAACCCGGTGCCGATGACCTCGATTCGCCTTCTGTCCACCGCATAAAGACCAGCGATCCGCTCCGCCTGACCCGCACTCAGCGCCAGGATCGCATCGATCCGGCGGCAATCATCCACCACCCGGTCCCGGAGATGAGGGCACTGCTCAAATTGCCGCAGATCCGTCGAATGGCAGGAGGCAACCAGCGGCAGATCGGGAAGAACGCGCCTGGCCACGGCGCTCACCAGCCAGAGGTGGTGGCTGTGGACGATATCGACAGGGAAATCACGGCCGGCTGCACCGATTGCGACCGCGAATGCCCGTTCATAATCCAGTATCGCTTCGAACGACAGGGCACCGAAGCGGGAACTGGCATACGGCATAACATCGCTCATCCCCGGGATGGCAAAATCCAGGTCGCCGCCGGCGAACCGGACAACGCGGCAGCAGTCTGCCGCAATTCCTTCCAGGGAAGGGGCTCGATCTGCTGAAATACCGGCAACCAGGAAATTGCGGTGGCCGGCCATCGCCGCCTGGCGCATCAGATTCTGCAGGTAGATGCCGCTGCCGGTGCTTTCCGGATGCTGACTGATAACATGGAGGATATTCATCGAATGGTATCGGGACGACAGGAAAAGGCATCAACCGTTGCCGGGGAGCGAGCAGCACCGGCTCAGGGGTAAATACAACTGCAGTTGATAAACACGCCCCCTTTTTCGGTTCGGAATATGCGATCACCCATCACGCCACCCCACCCGGCCTGAACTCGAGTCGGACCAGGAGGTCCTGAATCGAATCGGGACGCGACCGTGTCCGCCAGTCGAAGAGACACGCATCACGCCCCGTTGACCCGCTCCGCATGGAGCCTTGGCAAAAATATGACCGCCGGGAATGCCCGCAGCGATCATTGCATGTGAGCAGGCCGAAAGTCTCAGAGCATATACGGTTCCTTCTTCTCAAAACCGATAAAATCCTTATCGATTGCGCTGAAGATCTTCAAAATCTTGTCTTTGGTTTCGACGGTGTTGCCGATGGTTTCCTGTTCATCGAGATGACGCAGCTGCGCTGTGGCCAAATCTATTGCCGACCTCAGTTGCTCGATCTTCGCATCGAGGTTTGTCCTGGTATCGGTTGCCGACTTTGCTGCCAGGTCTTCGAGTTTTTTCAGCCCTTTCTGCCATTCCGCGGTTTTTTCATCGATAATGTCTTTGTAGGTCATTGAGTGCATCGAATTTCCTCCTTTTCCAATCAAATTTTGAGATCAATTGCACCGGACCGGAAACATCTTCATCTCTAATTATTAATCATGAACTGGTCAGGAGCCAAAAAAAAATCTGCCGCCCACTGGCCCCATCCCATATCATGGCAAAGGTGCAATGGCGATACCGGGCTTCCCGCCTCCCATGTCGCTCCGGGACGGCATGCTGCCATGGATGGGGCATTCAGCCGTTGGGATTGAATGTTGAGGAGCAAGCAAACGAAGGGACCGACAGCCCCGGAAGCCCATCCCGTACAATTTTCAGGTGTCGCTATCTGGCGCGCAGATACTGTTTCGGCCACTGGATATCGACACGCAGGGCCCGGGCGGCATGCAGCGGCCAGTAGGGATCGCGGAGCATCTGCCGCGCCAGGAGCACGGCATCGGCCTGGCCGGTCGCCACGATCTGTTCCGCCTGCGCCGGTTCGGTGATGAAGCCGACCGCGCCGCTGGCGATTCCGACCTCGGCGCGAATCCTGGCCGCAAAGGGGACCTGAAACCCGGGGCCGAAGGGAATCGCCTCATTGGGGACGGCAAACCCGGAGGAGCAATCGATGAGATCTACCCCGATCTCTCGCAACTGCCGGGCCAGGATCAGCGACTGGTCAATATCCCATCCACCAGCCACCCAATCCGTCGCGGAAATCCGGACGAAGACCGGCAATTGTACCGGCCACTCCGCCCGCACAGTCCGCGCCACCCGTAACGGGAAACGGAGCCGGTTGTCGAGACTGCCGCCGTAGTCATCCTCTCGCCGGTTGACCAGAGGGGAGAGAAATTCATGGAGGAGATAGCCGTGCGCCATGTGCAGTTCCACCACCTCGAACCCGGCAGCCAACGCCCGTCGGGCAGCAGCCTGGAACTGGCTCTCGACCTGCTCCATATCTTCCAGGGTCATGGCCCGCGGCACAGGATCGCCCGCGGCAAAGGAGGCGGCGCCTGGCGCCAGCGGTTGCCAGCCGCGCTCATCGCTTCCCAATGGTCCGCCCCCCAGCCATGGCGCCGCGCACGAAGCCTTGCGGCCGGCATGGGCGAGTTGAATCCCAGGCACCGCCCCCTGCTCCTTGATAAAACGGGCAATTGCCTTGAAGGCCCGGGCCTGGGCATCATTCCAGATCCCGCTGTCGTCCGGGCTGATCCGGCCCTCCGGACTCACCGCGGTGGCCTCCACCATCACCAGCCCCGCACCGCCGACGGCACGACTGCCGAGGTGCACGAGATGCCAGTCACCGGGCACTCCATCATCACTTGAATACTGGCACATCGGCGAAACGAAAATCCGGTTGCGGAATGTGATGGAACGCAGGGTCAATGGTGAAAACAGAATACTCATGGGCTGGCCTCATTTCAAAAGGTTGATGCCGGGGCAGGGCAACGGCTGCCTGTCAGCAATATTCCAGAAGATCCGGTAAAATCAACTCGCCGCAATATCCGGCAACTCCCTGGGAGCACCGCATGGCCATATGGGTGGCGATCGTCGGGTATTCCTTGCGCAACATGGTATAATGGAGGATGCTCCCGGTAAGGGATAAACCGTTTCCCGGGACTTGTCCCCATTGATCGTATCGCCTTCCACGTTACCATTTTAGTCAGGGGCAGTACGTGGCCGTCAAATTATTTTTTGCAGAAAGACATGACCGGTAGCCATCCGAAATTGAGCCCGAAGGAATTCAATCGCCTCGTCGAACAGGCGATCGGCCGCATTCCCCTGGAAATCCGCCGTCATCTCGACAACATCCTGATCTCGGTGCAACCGCGCCCGGACAGGGAACTGCTGGCGGAGATGGGGTTTGCCCCCGACGAGGAGCTGTTCGGGATTTTTACCGGTGTCCCCCTGACCGAACGCAGCCCGGCCGATCCTCCCCTCTACCCGGATACCATCCACATCTATCAGGAGCCGCTCGAGGCCTACTGCCGCAGCCGCGATGAGCTGATCGAGGAGATAGAGATCACCGTTGTCCACGAAATCGCCCACTACATGGGCTTTGACGAAGACGATCTGATTGCCCTGGGTTACGGCTAGCTCCTCCCAACCACCGAAGAACTGCCGCTGGTTGCCGCAACGCGGGCAACAGCCGCTGAGGCCAGGGATCATTGATCACCGGCGATTGAACGAGCGGGAGTGCATGGGGAGACAAAGGAAGCGGGACGATATGAACTGCATTGGCCTCAATATGGCCAATACCTGCCTGGGATTGCATGAAATCTACGCCGGCGGCAGCATTTTCGACCTCTGACCGCGGCACGTTCATTTGAGACGGCAGGTGGCCGTAGATGGCCGGGGACCCCGGCCGGCAGATTTATTCCGAATCCAGAACGCACTGCATCGCCCCTTGTTGTCCAAGTGCATGCAGTGGACCCGGATTACGTCATGACGCCAAAGGTGAAGGGCTTGGGGCCGCGGTTTCTATTGTTCTGGCCATCGCCATTCTTGTTATTCGACAGCCTGACTTTCCTGGCAACCAGCACCTGTTTTTCGATATGACATTCAAACTCGACAGTAACGCCAACCTTTAAAAACTGGCAGTCGACAAGATCGGCCTTGCGCACCAGAATGTCGGGCCCGCCTTTATTATCGAGAAACCCGGAGTCTTTGTCGCGGAACCATTTTTTCACTACTGTTTGCAAAAAATCACCTTTACGTTATACATTCATCATTCTTCGAGCAGCGCCACCCTCAGCACAGCGTGCCGTGCCACCGACGCCATCGAGACACCCGTTCCCGATCGTGATCACAATATCGACCACGCCAGTGCGGATCAGTTTTGCAGTGCGGATCAGTCTCGATATCCGGCAACAACTCATTTAACCCCTTTGCCATTCCCATTCACCTTCAACAGATATTTGGCGCCCTTGGCAATCGACAATTCGTTTTGTCCTTCAAAGATAACCTTGATTGTCCCGCACTTATCTACCTCAAGCACTTTTCCGATACCCCATTCCGCCTTTTTGTTGTGTCTGACATTTTCACCTTTGGAAAAAATCGCCATTATTGCTACCTCTTGGTAAATTGTTATGAAACTGTTCTGATACAATACGTCGTGATCTGATGAAGTCTCGTATTGTTTATCACGAAAAGGATAGATGGCGATGACTCAGAATTGAGTACGGCGGGTCATCCTTCCGACTCGGGAACGTTCTCGTCCGCGACTCCGTCCCCATTCTCCTCCGGCGGCGGTTTATTCTTTTCCCGCTTCCGTTCTTGTTTTTCTGTTTTCTTTTTCTTTCTTTCCAATTCCTTCTGGCGTTTTTCAAACGAAAAGTTGCTTCTTGACAATGGGAGACCTTTAATTTGATTTTGTTTGTTTGGCTGGCACCGACAGGGAATCACGGTGTGACAATTCGCAGATCAGGTATCGATCTACGATAATCGGCGTTCTCGGGAGGGGACGACTGGTTCCGACCAACTCCAATAGTGGGACCGCTGAAACAGCATCAGGATGCATCCGGGGCAGATCACGCCGCTTCTTCCTTCAGTTTGATCATGATCTGTCGGCAGTGGTTCTCTGCATCCATGGCATTCTTGGCGACGAGCGTCTGCACCGACCGGTCATGCAGATTGAGTAATTCATAGCGGTCATCACCGATATATTCCAGGAGCCAATCCTTCCACTGGTGGACTGTTCTTCTGCGCATACGTTTTCCTCTCCGGAGTTAAAGTATTTCTGGAACAACATACCCCGGAAATGAGATAATAGATAAGGGATTTTTGC
>Ga0075012_10003080_pt1 | contig 16101 bp, 11 predicted proteins | sample All_14_2_FD_71474 | JGI IMG/M metagenome (GOLD analysis project Ga0075012, IMG submission 71474) | Freshwater microbial communities in response to fracking from Pennsylvania, USA - Allegheny Zone_MetaG_DW_15 | ecosystem: Environmental > Aquatic > Deep subsurface > Groundwater > Drilled... | reverse complement strand
TCCACGCACTGCACGCTTTCCCCGATCAGGCCCTGGATGTCCTTGGCGGCGGCCGCGCTGCGCTGGGCCAGCCCGCGCACCTCTGCCGCCACCACGGCAAAGCCGCGCCCGTGCTCCCCGGCCCGCGCGGCCTCGACCGCGGCGTTGAGGGCCAGGATGTTTGTCTGGAAGGCAATGCCGTTGATCACATCGGTGATGTCGGCGATGCGCTGGCTGCCGCTGCGGATGCGGTTCATCGTCGCGGCAACCTGCGCGAATTCGCTGTGGCCATGCTCTGCCGCCCCCTGGGCCTGCCTGGCCAGCTGCTCGGCCTGGCACGTGCGGTCGGCGTTGGTGGCCACGGTCGCGTTCATCTGCGCCATGCTCGCGGCGGTCTGTTCCAGGCTCGCGGCCGACTGCTCTGTCCGCGCACTCAGGTCGTGGTTGCCCTGGGCGATCTCGTTGCTGGCGACCCGCACGCCGTCGACCTGCTGCGAGACATCGTCCAGCAGGGAGCGCAGGTTCAGGCCCGCCTGGTTCACCGCGCGGGCGAGCAGCCCGATCTCGTCCACCCGGTTCAGCGGCGCCGCCTCGGTCGACTGGCCGCAGGCCACCAGTTGCGCATGCGCGAGGACCGCCTTCAGGGGTCGCGTGACCTGCTGCTCGATCCAGAGACAGGCCAGCGCGGCCGCACCGGCCATGAGCGCTCCCGTGGCGGCCATGGAGCCCAGCGGCAGACTGGCCGCCGCGACGCAGCTGGCCAGAAGACCCAGCACGCCCAGGCGGACCCGCCAGGCGGCCGGCATCCACTGCAAGGCCGACAGCCCTTTGAGCAGCCCTGAGCGGATGACCAGGCCCTTGTGGAACCGCCACCCGCGGGCGCGACCGGTCCGGAAGGCCGCGTACAGCTTCTCGGCCGCCAGCACCTCGTCGCGGCCGGGCTTGGTCCGCACCGACATGTAGCCCACGGTACGGCCCTGGCGCTTGATGCCGGTGGCGTTTGCCCGCACCCAGTAGTGGTCGCCGTTCTTGCGTCGGTTCTTGACCAGCGCCGACCAGGACTGGTCCTGCTGCAGAGTCGCCCACATGTCAGCAAAGGCCTCTGGCGGCATGTCGGGGTGGCGGACAATGTTGTGGGGTTGCCCGACGAGTTCGTGCATCTCGAAGCCACTGACTTCGACGAACGCGGCATTGGCATACGTCAGGCGGCTCTGGAGGTCGGTGGTTGACATGAGCGTCATGCCATCGCACATCTCATGCTCGCGCCGGGAGACCGGAAGATTGGTTCGCATGTCGCATTCCTCGCAAGGGGGGGTCGGTCACCGAAGGGCAGCCCCCGGTGCATGGTCAACGCATCATCGACAGCGGGCACCGGCACCTAACGCCGGATATGGGGGTTGAATCCAACCAAACCGCCTTGCAAGTGATCCAACGCGCACGCACGGGGACCGCCAGCCGGTTGGCGGTGCCTGGGCAACTGCCAGGGGTCCTGGCCGCTGCCGCATTCAGCCAATGGCGTCAACCCCAAGATGGGACATGACACTGCATGCCGTGTTAGTGACGGAACGCGCGCACGGCCTTTGCACCGAACGAGAACTATCGACCAAACCAGTCAAGAATTCCCGGTTACCCAACCAGCCCGACGCTCCCGACAACGCCAACCAGCCGAGCCGAAAAGTACTCAAACCCATGCCAAGCAAGGATGCCCCGGTCTTTCCGCATCGGGCCCGCATGATGGCCCTCGAAGACGGAACCCCCGCCCGTTGCGACATTTGCTCCACCCGGTCCCGTTGCCTGCTGTCCCAGGCCAGCCAGGACGTCCGCGAGCGCATCGCGCCGCACATCGTCGAGCGTTCCGTCCGCATTGGCAGCAGCATCGAGGCGCAGGGCGAGGGTGGCGACCACCTGGGTGTCATCAAGCTCGGGCTGTTCAAGGGCGAACGGGTCAACGACCAGCATGAAAGGACCCCGGTCTGCCTGCTGGGGCGGGGGCGCATCTTCGGTTTCGGCAACCTGTTCAAACAGCCTGCGACCCTGACGCTGACGGCGGTGATGCCCGCCAGGCTGTGCCAGATCCCCATCGCCATCCTTTACGACCGGGCCTTTGTGGACCGCGGGTTCCGCCAGTACATCTACCAGTCGATCGGCCGGTACATCGACACCCTGGCCGACTGGTCGCGCCTGCCCCGCGAGGGCGGCATCAGCGGGCAGCTGCTGCAGGCCCTGCGCCTGATCGCTGCCGAGGAAGGCAGCCGCTCGTTCCGGATTCCAAGTCACATCGAACTGGGGCTGCTGCTGGGTGCGCGGCGGGAATCCGTGGCCCGGCACATCGGCCTGCTGATACAGACGAGGCAACTGGTCAAGCTCGACCGCTGGCACGGGATCCTGGATCCGACCCCCGAGGAACTGGCCCTGCTGCGCGCCCCTTGCGGCCCGCACAGAAGCCATGCCCGGCACCCGGCGCTGCGCCGCCCCTTGGACTGAGCCGGACCGGCCCTCCGTCAACCGACCGATGCCGCGTCCGCTTCCGGCCTGACATGAAAGGGAAGGCGGAACCGGAATTCGGCCCACTGACCGGGCATGGCGCTGGCCCAGATCCGGCCCCCATGGCTCTCGACGATCTTGCGCACCAGCGCCAGGCCGATGCCGGTGCCCTTGAACTCGTCGTCCCTGTGCAGTCGCTGGAACATGCCGAACAGCTTGTCGGCGGCCTGGGGGTCGAAGCCCACGCCGTTGTCCCTGACCAGGAACTCCCATCCGTCCGCGTCCTGCCGCCAGCCGATGTCGACCCGGATGAGATCCCGTTTGGACGCGTATTTCAGGGCGTTCTCAATCAGGTTGGCCCAGACCTCGCGCAGCAGCACGGCATCGCCCTGGATCGTGGGCAGGTCGGCCGGAATGTGCCATTCGACGGCCCGGCCCTCGGCGCCGCTCCCCAGGCCGGCCATCACCTCCCGGATCATCGCGTCGACACTGATGGGGCCGATGCGCAGCGCGCTGCGTCCCAGCCGGGCAAAGTCCAGCATGCCGCCGATGAGCTCCTGCATCCGCCGCGCCGCCTGCCCGATCTTGTCGATGTTGCGCAGGCAGGCCGCCGTGTTGCCGGCCTGCAGTTCCTCGCGCAGCAGGTCGGCAAAGCTCACCACGTGCCGCAAGGGCGTCCGCAAGTCGTGCGAGAGGGCGTATGAAAAGTCCTCCAGCGCGCGGTTCGACTCTTCCAGCTGGCGTGTGCGTTCCTGCACCAGCCGGTTCAGTTGCTCGTTGCGCAGGCGCTTTTCCTCGAGGCTGCGTTTGTACAGCGTGATGTCCTGGACCGACCAGGCCAGGGGTTCACCAAAGGCCTGGCCATCCCAGTGCGGACGCCCCCGGCAGCGGACCCAGCGCCGGCCGTTCGCGCCCTCGACGCGGAATTCGACATCCACTTCTTCCCCCGCCTCGTAGAGCGTGGGCTGATCCAGGCCCAGCGCCCTGACATCCTCGGGATCGGCAAACCGCAGCAACTGCGCAAAGCCCCGGGACAACGCGTCGGGCTCCTGACCCAGGATGCGAAACACCTCGGTGGACCAGCGGCAGGCCTGCCCGTCGGACTGGACCTCGATGCGGCCCAGGCGCGCCAGGCGTTGCGCGATCTCCAGCCGCTGCTTGAGCTCCGCCGTTTCCTGTGTCTGCCGGTGGCGCTCGGTGACATCCGACTGCAGCGACAGGTAGGCATAGACCTCGCCCCGGCTGTCGCGGATGGGTTCGATGTTCATCGAAACCCGGTAGGGCTCACCATTCTTGCGGTAGTTGACGAGCTCGAAATGGGACACCGAGCCGCCGGCCCGAAGGATGTCGGCCAGCCGGGCGAGATCCTCCTGGCGCGTCTGCGGACCATGCAGAAGGTCCCTGGGGCGCTTGCCCACGCATTCACCGAGCGTCCAGCCGGTCACCTTCGTGTAAGTGGCATTGACCCACTTGATCCGGCGCTCGCGATCGGTCACCACGACCATGTTGGAACTGGCATCCACGATCTTCTCGAGCATGGTCAGCCAGAGCGTCAAGTCGTCAATTTCCAAAAGATCCATGCACTTCCATGTGGAACGAGACCCATTGCACACAGAAACCCGGGGCATCCGTGCAGAGACCCCTTGATATTGACGGCTGTGCCACGGGCTGCACCCGGGCAGACGCCCGCCCCGTGCGCGTTGTGTCACTTTGACCGACGCTTCCCGCCCGGCGACGGCGGAAAAGCCGGTTCCCGAGGCGCGAACCGCGTGGTCAGCCCGGCGCGGCTACACGCCCCGCAGGCCCACGCGGCCGGGCCGGTGCGAATGGCGGGTCAGCGCATCCAGCGCCTCCACCTCGACCTGTGCACGCCGGCTGCCGTAGACCTCGGCCTTGAGCCAGGCCAGCTCCGCCTCCAGGGCCTCGTCGTTGCCCAGGGCGCAGAACCACACCCGCGCCTCGGCGTCCCAGCGGTAGCCGCGGGCCTTGAGCAGGTCCTTGCTCTCGAATGGAGACCCGGTGGCCCGCAGCCTGAAGCTCGGCCGTGCCGCCGCCTCGATCAGGCGGGTCAGCCCTGTCGTCCCGCCCTCGGGCAGCGGACTGGCGAGCACCTGCAGCAACGCATGGCAATCGACCAGGGCCCGGTGGGCGTCGTAGAACCAGCCGCGGTCCTGGGCCAGCGCCCCCAGCCTGGCCGATTCCGCGCCCATCGCTTTCCAGTCGATGTCCTGAAAGGAGCAGGCCCAGGGCTTGTGGGCAAAGCCGGGAAAGCGCGCCTCGACAAACGGCCGGTCGAAGCCGGCGTTGTGGGCGATGACGAGATCGGCGCGTTCGAGCAGGGCCTGCACGCGCGCCTCGTCCAGCCGCTGGCCGCGCACCATGTCGTCGGTGATGCCCGTGACCTGCCGGGCCACTTCGGGGATGGGCATGCCCGGGTCCTCGAAGCCCTCGAAGGTCTCCACCGGCCCGATCGGCAGGCCGCTGATGGCGTCCACCCGGACCAGCAGCATGGCCAGTTCAATGATGCGGTCGCTGGCATGGGACAGACCGGTGGTCTCGGTGTCGAGCACCAGCACGAACGGCGAGCCGGCGGCTGCCGCGTCCGGCTCGCCACCGTAGTCCAGCACCGGGGCCAGACGGCGCAGCACCCGGTAGTCGGGGTGTGCCGCCAGCCGCCGCGCCATGTCCTCCGGCGTCGGTTCGCCAGCAGGCGCAACAGCACCCCCGGGGCGGGTCTGCGGATCAACGGGGGAATCGAATTCGAGGCTGAGCTGGCTCATGGGTGCAGGCCGATCCGACCAGCAAGGGGATGCAGGCCCGGCGGTCAAGGGGACCGGCCCGCAGGGACCGTTGCCGGGCAATGCCCAGGGGAGCGGATTGCAGGAATCCCGCGCATGTCGCATGACATCGGGGTGGCGCGGCTGGCGGGGATCGAACCCACGACCCTTGGCTTCGGAGGCCAATACTCTATCCACTGAGCTACAGCCGCATCCTGACTCAACGGCATATTCTCGCACACCGCCAGGGCGTGCCGGCCACACGCCCCACGCACCGCCGGTCTCAAGCGTCTGTCCCCGCCGCAGCGTTTACACCAGCGCAAACGTTTGCAAAATAGGGATTCTCCATGGCGTTGTTCTGAACGCAACATATTGAGTTTCGTACCGGTTACAACGCATTTTTGAGGGTTTTTCCTTAATGCAACCGTTTGCACGAATGTTGCAATTCGGGGGCTTTTCCGCTGCGCAACGCCTGCAACGGGCGTTCCCGCCAGCGGAAGGGCCCCTCGATCGACAACTTCTACTGACGGAGACACCCCATGCCCAACGCCCTCCAACTGGCCGCCATCACCGTGCTTTGCGCCGGCACCGCCGCCGCCCATGCCGAACTGGCTTTCGACGCCAACCTGGAATTCGACAACACCTACACCAACAAGGTGTCTGCCCCCAACACCAACGCCCGTGACAGCGACCTGACCATGGGTGGCCGCGTCGAGCTGAACGCGGCCTCCAAGGGCTTCAATGGGGATGCCTTCGTGGCCGCCCGCGCCAGCCTGCTGCTCAAGAAGGACAGCGAGACGGCCGTGGACGACATGTGGGTCCAGTTCGGCAACGCCGCCATGGACGTCAAGCTCGGTCGTTTCGAAGCCATGGACCTGTTCCCCGTCGGCAAGGACACCGTGCTGGAAGAGGCCGGCTACAGCGCCTACAAGGCCAACGCCCTGCGCGGCCGGTTCAAGGGCGACAGCTTCCATGGCGCCCTGGGCTTCAACGCCGGCCCTGGCATTCGCCTGGAAGTGGGCGTGGTGCACAGCAACGACACCGGCAACGTCAAGGGCCTGCGCCCCGCCGTGAGCTACAACGCCGGCCCGCTGACCTTCCGCGCCGGCCTCGAGTCGGTCAAGACCGTGGACTCTGGCACCGGCTCGGACACCGGTGTCGGCCTGTCCGTGGGGTATGCGATGTCCAGCGACAGCAACCTCAACGTGAACTTCGCCAAGAAGGAGGACGACAAGGCCTTCGGGGTGAACGCCACCTTCGGCCCGGCGGGCCTGGGCCTGGTGTACGGCAAGGGGGCGACTTCTGCCGAGAAGGTCACCACCGTCTATGCCGCCTACACGATGCCGCTGTTCGGTGTGAAGGGCGCTTCGGTGACCCCTGCGCTGAGCTTCTCCAAGGGCGGCACCGGGACCGACAACCAGGTGGCGGCCCGCGTTCGCATCAACTACGCGTTCTGACCGGTCTGCCTTGCCGGTCTTGAACGGGAGGGCCGGCCGACACGCGTGCCGCCGACCCTCCCGCGGTTTACGAGGCGATCAGAGTTGGCCCGGCGCCCTGCGCCGGGCCTTTTTTGTCGAAGGCTTATGGCAGCGCATGCAGATGCCAGTCGGGGTGCGATGGAATAATCCCTGCATGACCAGCCCGCGACGACCGAAACAGGCCCCCGCTGCACCGGCCGCATCGCGCCCCACGGTGGCAGCCGCAGACGCATCCGGCGGCAGGCGCCGCATGCAGATGACCGACATCGCCCGACTGGCCGGTGTGTCCGCTTCCACGGTTTCGCGGGCCCTCAGTGGCAGCGCGCTGATTCCCGAGGCCACGCGCAACCGCATCACCGAGCTGGCCAACTCGCTGGGCTACCGGGTCAACGTCGGTGCGGCCAACCTGCGCAAGCGCGACGTGCAGACGGTCGGCGTGGTGATCCTGGGCGACAGCATGCAGATGATCTCCGACCCCTTCCTGCTGAGCATTCTCGGCTCGGTCGCGGACACGCTGGACGAACGGGGCATGAGCCTGCTGCTGACCCGCCTCAAGGAGAACCGCAAGCACATGCTTTCGGATCTGGTGGGCAGCGGTCAGGTGGCTGGGCTGATCGTGATCGGCCAGCTGACGCTGCACGACTACCTCAATGAACTCACGCGCAACGGATTCCCCATGGTGGTGTGGGGCGCCAACCTCAGCGATGCGCTGTACCCGGTGGTCGGCGGCGACAACGCCATGGGTGGCTACCTGGCCACCCGTCACCTGATCGACCAGGGTTGCCGCCGCATCGCGTTCTTTGGCGATGTGTCGCACCCTGAAGCGGGTCTGCGCCATCAGGGCTACCTGCGGGCCCTGCAGGAAGCCGGCATCGAGCAGGACCCCCGCCTGCTCCAGTCGTTCCTGTTCGGCGACTCGCGCATCCGCGAAGTGATTGACGGCTGGCTGGACCAGCAGCTGGCCTTCGACGCCATCTTTGCCTCCAGCGACGTGACCGCCATCTCGCTCATGGGTTCGCTCAACGAGCGGGGCATTGCCGTGCCATCCCAGGTGCGTGTGGTGGGCTACGACGACATCGCCCTGGCCGAGCATGTGCACCCGACGCTGACCACCATCCGCCAGCCCACGGGCGAAGCGGGACGGGCGCTGGTGGAACTGCTGTTCGAAGCATTGGCTGGCCGGCCCCGGCGCGCCATCGTGCTGCCCGCCGAACTGATCCGGCGCGAGAGCAGCGCCTGAACCCTGTCGCGCCACCGGGCGCTTCGTAACCGGTTTGTTCCGGTTTCATAGGGCAAACCCCATCATGCAAACGATTGCACCGCTGATGTAATTTGTTTGTGGCCAGGTTTTCTGGCCGGTTCCGGATCGCCCCGCGCCCGCGGCGATCGACACGAAAGGTCAGCCCCATGACGCAGTCTGGCTTGCGTTTGCGAGACATCAAGAAAAGCTACGGCCGTCTGGCCGTGATCCACGGCGTCGACCTGGACATCGAGCCGGGCGAATTCGTCGTTTTCGTCGGCCCGTCCGGCTGCGGCAAGACCACCCTGCTGCGCATGATCGCCGGCCTGGAAGACATCTCCAGCGGCGATCTTTCGATCGGAGGGCAGATCGTCAACGAGTTGCCGCCCAGCGAGCGCGGCGTGGCGATGGTGTTCCAGAGCTACGCGCTGTATCCGCACAAGACGGTCTACGACAACATGGCCTTCGGCCTGAAGATCGCCAAGGTCCCCAAAGACGAAATCCGCCGCCGCGTGAACGAGGCCGCCGGCATCCTGCAACTGGGCGACTACCTGGAACGCCTGCCCAAGGCCTTGTCGGGCGGCCAGCGACAGCGCGTGGCCATCGGCCGTGCCATCGTGCGCAACCCCAAGGTGTTCCTGTTCGACGAGCCGCTGTCCAACCTGGACGCCGCACTGCGCACCAAGATGCGCGTGGAACTGGCCACGCTGCACCGCCGCCTGGGCGCGACCATGATCTACGTGACGCACGACCAGGTGGAGGCCATGACCCTGGCCGACAAGATCGTGGTGCTCAACAAGGGCCGCATCGAGCAGGTGGGTGCGCCACTGGAGCTCTACCACCGGCCCGCCACACGGTTTGTCGCGGGCTTCATCGGCTCGCCGCAGATGAACTTCATCGAAGGCGCGCACGCACAGGCGCAGGGCGCGCACTGCGTGGGCGTGCGCCCCGAACACCTGCGGATCGAGGCGGAGGGCCCGATCGAGGGGACGCTGCGCCACGCCGAGCTGCTGGGCAACGAGACCTTCGCCTACGTCGACGCCGGCCCGCTGGGCGAACTGACCGCGCGCATCGATGGTTCGGTGGCGGTGCAGCCCGGCGAACGGCTGCGCCTGGGGTACCGCCCGGAGCACCTCTACCGCTTCAACACCGCTGGCCAGCGCTGCTGACCCCCCGCCGTTTTCACCCCCGCTTTGCGGATGGGCCGCAAAGCTTCACACAGGAGACAAGCACGATGTTCAAAACCGCCACCATCGCCGGTGCCGCCGCATGGGCCGTGGCCTGCCTGGGCACATCCGCCCAGGCAGCCGACTACAAGGGCCCTGACCTCAAGGGCGAGACCGTCACCATCACCTGTCCCTGGACCGGTGCCGAAGAAGGCTTCTTCAAGAAGGTGATCGCCAACTTCGAGAAGGCCACCGGCGCCACCGTGAAGCATTCGTGCTCGCAAAGCTCCGAGCAGCAGATCGTGATCGACATCAAGGCCGGCTCGCCGTCCCACATCTCGGTCTTCCCGCAGCCCGGCCTGGCCGCCAACATGGCCGCCATCGGGGGGCTGGTCCCGCTGGGCGACAAGGCTCGCGACTGGGTCAAGGCCAACTACGCTGCCGGCAGTTCCTGGGCCGACCTGGGCACCTACAAGGGCAAGGACGGCAAGAACAGCTTCTACGGCCTGTTCTACAACGTCAACGTCAAGAGCCTGGTCTGGTACATCCCCGAGAACTTCAAGGAAAAGGGCTACAAGGTGCCCAAGACCATGGAGGAGCTGCAGGATCTGACCAAGAAGATCGCCGCCGACGGCGGCAAGCCCTGGTGCATCGGCCTGGGCTCGGACGCCGCCACCGGCTGGCCCGCCACCGACTGGGTCGAAGACATGATGCTGCGCACCCAGAGCCCGCAGGTCTACGACGAGTGGACCAGCAACAGGATGAAGTTCAATGACAAGCGCGTGGTGGAAGCCATCGAGGCCTACGGCTGGTTCGCCCGCAACGATGCCTACGTCGACGGCGGCGCCAAGGCCGTGGCCACGGTGAGCTTCAAGGACAGCCCCAAGGGCCTGTTCGGTTCACCGCCCAAGTGCTACATGCACCGCCAGGCCTCGTTCATCCCGGCCTTCTTCCCCGAGGGCAAGGCGGGCGATGCCGACTTCTTCTACTTCCCGGCCTACAAGTCCAAGAACCTGGGCAGTCCGGTCCTGGGCGGCGGCACGATCATGACCATCACCAAGGACAGCAAAGGTGCCCGCGCCTTCATGGAGTACCTGCAGCACCCCCAGGCCCATGAGCTGTGGATGGCCGAAGACGGCTTCCTCACGCCGCACAAGGGCGTGGACCTGGCGAAGTACAAGACCAAGGCTCAGCGCAAGCAGGGCGAGATCCTGCTGGGCGCCACCACCTTCCGCTTCGACGGTTCCGACCTGATGCCCGGCGCCGTGGGTGCCGGCAGCTTCTGGAAAGGCATGGTCGACTATTCGGGCGGCAAGTCTGCGCAGGCTGTGGCCGACGACATCCAGAAGTCCTGGAGCGGACTGAAGTGAGCACCCGCCGCGCCGCCGTCGGCGTCACCCCCCTCCAGGGGGGCGCAGCCAGCAGCCCGGCAAAGCCGGTTCTGCGGCTGCCGCTGGGCAGCGGCGCGGCACTCGACCGGTTTGTGCTCCGCCGACCGTTCCTTTCCAACTGAACCACCATGACCGATTCGATCTTCCAGACCCTTCTGGCCGTGGTGGTCAGTGTCGGCGTCTGCCTGTTGTATTTCGCGGGCAGCAACTGGCTGCTGGACAACCTCCTGGCGCGCCCTTCGATGCCGCGCCCGCGACGTGAACGCCTGCGCGAGGGTGTGCGCCCCTGGCTGTTCATCGCACCGGCCCTGCTGCTGCTGGGTGTCTATCTGGTCTACCCCTTCTTCGAGACCCTGCGACTGAGCTTCATGGATGCCAGCGGCGAGGGCTTCGTCGGCCTGGCGAACTACGCCCGGGTGTTCACCGATCAGAACTTCTTCATCACCATCCGCAACAACTTCCTGTGGCTGCTGGTGGTGCCCGCCGTCTCCACCGCACTGGGGCTGGTGGTCGCCGTACTGGCCGACCGCGTCTGGTGGGGCAACGTGGCCAAGACCCTGGTGTTCATGCCGATGGCCATCAGCTTCGTGGGCGCCAGTGTGATCTGGAAATTCGTCTACGACTTCCGCGGTCCGGAGAACGACCAGATCGGCATCCTCAACGCCATCGTGCAGGGCCTGGGACTGGCGCCCCAGGCCTGGGTGACGGTGCCGTTCTGGAACAACTTCTTCCTGATGGCCATCCTGATCTGGATCCAGACCGGTTTTGCCATGGTCATTCTCTCGGCTGCCCTGCGCGGCGTGCCCGGGGACACCATCGAGGCCGCGCGCATCGACGGTGCCAGCGGGCTGCAGATCTTCTTCGAGATCATGATCCCGCAGGTGATGTCGACGATCGTGGTGGTGTGGACCACCATCACCATCACCGTGCTCAAGGTGTTCGACATCGTGATGGCCATGACCGGGGGACAGTGGGACACCTCGGTGCTGGCCAACCTGATGTACGACTGGATGTTCCGCGGCGGCGGCGACTACGGCCGCAGTTCCACACTGGCCATGGTGCTGATGCTGGCCGTGATTCCGGTGATGGCCTTCAACATCCGACGCTTCCGTACCGAGGAGGCCCAGCGATGAAACTCAATACATCCCCATCCACGCTGGCTGCCCACGCATTGCTGCTGGCCATCGTGCTGGCCTGGGTGCTGCCCACCTTCGGCCTGCTGGTCTCCAGCTTCCGCGACCGCGAACAGATCGTCAGCTCCGGCTGGTGGACCGCGCTGTCCACCCAGACCCGCCCCGACATGCGCCGCACCGCCGGTGCACAGAGCGTGGTGAAGGACGGCAACCAGTTCGTGATCGCAGGACGCCTGTTCCCCGAAGGCCACGCCACGCGGCTGCAGCGTTTCTCGATGAAGTCGTCCAACCCCGGCGAGCACTCTGTGGGCAGCACCATCGAACTCGGTGACGCCCAGATCTTCGACGAGGAGGATGGCCAGCCCGACGGCACCATCACCGTGGCCGCCGACGGCCAGTACCGGCTGGTGCTCAACCAGGCCTACGAGAGCGACCGCGGCGTGCGCATCTTCTACATTGCCGAGACCCCGCCGAGCTTCACCGCCAGCAACTACCGCAAAGTGGTCGACGCCGAGGGCGTGGGCAACGCCTTTCTGAACACCTTCAAGGTCACCATCCCGGCGACCTTCATCCCGATCCTGATCGCGGCGTTTGCGGCCTATGCCTTCAGCTGGATGGAGTTCCCCGGCCGGCGCTGGCTGTTCGTGGTGGTGGTGGGCCTGCTGGTGGTGCCACTGCAGATGTCGCTGATCCCGCTGCTGCGGCTCTACAACGATGTGGGCGAGAGCCTGGACATGGCTTCCAAGTCGTACCTCGGGGTCTGGCTGGCGCACTCGGCCTTCGGCCTGCCGCTGGCGATCTACCTGCTGCGCAACTACATCGCCTCGCTGCCGCGCGACATCATCGAGAGCGCGCGCATGGACGGCGCCACCCACTTCCAGATCTTCACCGGCATCGTGCTGCCGCTGTCGCTGCCCGCGCTGGCCAGCTTCGCGATCTTCCAGTTCCTCTGGGTCTGGAACGACTTCCTGGTCGCGCTGGTGTTCCTGGGCAAGTCGCCCGACCAGGTGGTGCTGACCATCAAGCTGAATGACCTGCTGGGTTCGCGCGGCGAGAGCTGGGAGATCCTGACCGCCAGCGCCTTCGTCTCCATCGCGGTGCCGGTGGCGGTGTTCTTCTCGCTGCAGCGCTTCTTCGTGCGCGGCCTGCTGTCGGGCTCGGTGAAATGACCCCCCCTGCGCCGCTGCGCGGCTTCCCCCCAGGGGGACCACGCCCTTGGACCGGCGGAGCCGGATCTTCGGCGTGTGCTTGACCATGCATAGCGCGCCGACCTCATCCCTTCAAGTCCGATATGACTGAATTTCCTCGTTTTCCTGCGGCGTTTGAATGGGGCTGTGCCACCGCGGCCTTCCAGATCGAGGGCGGCGCCACCGAAGGTGGCAAGCTGCCGAGCATCTGGGATCACTTCTGCGCCCAGCCCGGCCGCATCAAGGACGGCAGCGACGGCCTGGTCGCCTGCGACCATTTCCACCGCTTCCGCGAGGACGTGGCGCTGATGGCCGACCTGGGGTTTCGCCACTACCGCTTCTCCATCGCCTGGACGCGTGTGATCCGCGAGGACGGCAGCGCCAATCCCGAGGGCCTGGACTTCTACCGCCGCTTGCTGGACGCGCTGGCGCATCGCGGCATCACGCCCAACGCCACCCTGTTCCACTGGGACCTGCCGGCTCACCTGCAGCGCGCGCACCGCGGCTGGCTCGGCCGCGAGACGGCGCAACGGTTTGCCGACTACGCCGCGCTGGTGGCGCGCGAGCTGGGCGACCGGCTGCCGCGCGTGGCCACGCTCAACGAACCCTGGTGCAGCGCCTTCCTGGGCCACGACATCGGTGTGTTCGCGCCGGGCGTGCAGGACCGGCCTTCGTCCCTGCTCGCCGCGCACCACCTGATGCTGGCCCACGGCCTGGGCCTGCAGGCCTGGCGCGCCGAGCGCAGCGGCACGCAACTGGGCATCGTGCTCAACCCCGAACTGTGCGCCCCGGCCAGCGATGCGCCCGCGGATGTGGCGGCCGCACACATGGCCGAACTGGAGCGCAACGATGTCTTCCTCAACCCGCTGTTCGGTCGCGAATGGCCGGCCGAGATGCTGGCCCAGATCGGTCCGCTGGGCGAACAACGCCGGCCGGAAGACCTGACCGCCATCGCGCAGCCGCTGGATTTCATCGGCCTGAACTACTACACGCGCTCGATCGCGCAGTCGCCGGTGACCCCCGACGAACAGCGGCGCGGCTACCGCTTCGTGCCACCCGACCCGGCGAAGACCCGCCTGACCGACATCGGCTGGGAGATCTACCCCGAAGGCCTGGATCGCGTGACCCGCAAGCTGCTGGCGCAGTGGCCGCTGCCACCGATCTGGATCACCGAAAACGGCGCCGCCGACAACACCCCGGTGGTGGCCGGTGCCTGCGACGACCGCCTGCGCCTGGGCTACCTGCAATCGCACCTGGCGCAGCTGTCGCAGATGGTCGCCAGCGGCCTCGACATCCGCGGCTACTACGTCTGGAGCCTGCTCGACAACTTCGAGTGGGCCCAGGGCTACAGCCAGCGCTTTGGCGTCGTCCACGTCGACTATGCGACCCAGCAACGCACCCCCAAGGCCAGCGCGCGCTGGTTCCAGCAACTGATGACATCCCCGCAAGCATGAGCAACAAGGCACCCAACAACGGCTGGTGGCGCGGTGGCGTGATCTACCAGATCTATCCGCGCTCCTTCCAGGACGCCAACGGCGACGGCATCGGTGATCTGCCCGGCATCACCCGGCGACTGGACCACATCGCGGCGCTCGGCGCCGATGGCATCTGGATCTCGCCCTTCTTCAAGAGCCCGATGAAGGACTTCGGCTACGACGTCAGCGACTACTGTGACGTCGATCCGATGTTCGGCACGCTGGACGACTTCCGCGCCCTCGTCGCCCGCGCGCACGAACTGGGCCTGAAGGTCATGATCGACCAGGTGCTCTCGCACAGCAGCGACCAGCACCCCTGGTTCGTCGAGAGCCGCAGCAGCCGCGACAACCCCAAGGCCGACTGGTACGTCTGGGCCGACGCCAGGGACGACGGCAACCCACCCAACAACTGGCTCTCCATCTTCGGCGGCAGCGCCTGGCAGTGGGACACGCGCCGCTGCCAGTATTACCTGCACAACTTCCTGACCAGCCAGCCCGACCTGAACTTCCACAACCCGCAGGTGCAGGACGCGCTGCTGGCGACCGTGAAGTTCTGGCTCGACCTGGGCGTGGACGGCTACCGGCTGGACACGGTCAATTTCTTCTTCCACGACACGCAGCTGCGCAACAACCCGGGCCGGGGTGCACCCGACCGCAGCAACCCCGACCCGGCGGTCAATCCCTTCAACCCCTACGGCTGGCAGCGCCACGTCTACGACAAGAGCCGGCCGGAGAACCTGCCCTTCCTGCAGCGCCTGCGCGCCTTGCTCGACCAGTATCCCGACACCACCATGGTCGGCGAAATCGGCGACGACGACGGGCTGGCGCGCGTGGCCGAATACACCGCGGGTGGCGACAAGCTGCACATGGCCTACTGCTTCGACCTGCTGGGCGAGGCGCACGATGCGCCCTTCCTGCACGGCTTCCTGACCCGCTTCAACCACATCGTCGGCGATGGCTGGCCTTGCTGGGCGCTGTCCAACCACGACGTGGTGCGCTCGGCCACGCGCTGGGGCGGCCCGAACCCCGACCCGCGCCTGCTGCGCCTGGCCGCCGCCTTCCAGGCCAGCCTGCGCGGCACGGTCTGCCTCTACCAGGGCGAGGAGCTGGGCCTGCCCGAAGCGGAACTGCGCTACGAAGACCTGCAGGACCCGTACGGCATCACCATGTGGCCTGAGTTCAAGGGTCGCGATGGCTGCCGCACCCCCATGCCCTGGCAGGCCGACGCGCCGCACGCCGGCTTCACCACCGGTGACAAGCCCTGGCTGCCGGTCGCCGCGCCACACCGCGCACTGGCGGTGGACCGCCAGTCTGCCCAGACTGACTCGCAGCTGGCGTTCACCACCCGGTTGCTGCATTGGCGGCGCCAGCAGCCAGCGCTGCGCGAAGGCAGCCTGGCGCTGTGGCCGGCCGATCCACAAGTGCTGGCCTTCACCCGGGATCTGGGCGGACAGGTGCTGCTGTGCGCCTTCAATTTCAGCGACCGGCCCGCGCGCCTGGCCCTGCCAGCCGACTGGCAGGGCGCCCGTGTGCTCGCCGGCAGCGGCCTGGAGGGCGCCAGGGTCGCCTCGGGCAGCGTGCACTTCGAGCCCTGGGGCGGCCTGTTCCTGCAGGCCGTCTGACCCGTCGCGGCATCACCCGGTCCGGCGGCGTGGCGGTGGCAAACGCCCTGGCGCGCAACCCGCGGGCATCGAGGCGCCGGACTGGCGCGGCCCTGACAGCGGGCCGCAAGGGGCCGCTGGCTATAATTCCGGGCTGTCTGTCCCTTGCCGGGGCAGCCGTCTGCCAGCC
>Ga0075012_10003078_pt1 | contig 16107 bp, 13 predicted proteins | sample All_14_2_FD_71474 | JGI IMG/M metagenome (GOLD analysis project Ga0075012, IMG submission 71474) | Freshwater microbial communities in response to fracking from Pennsylvania, USA - Allegheny Zone_MetaG_DW_15 | ecosystem: Environmental > Aquatic > Deep subsurface > Groundwater > Drilled... | reverse complement strand
GGTTGCTGCTGATCGGGCTGGGCACCATCGGCATGCTGGGTATCCTGCCGGGGGAACTACGCATAGGCGACGTCGCGTTCGACGTGAACACCCTGTTGCTCTCGGGCGTGGCGCTTATTCTCGGCACGCAGCAACTGCTATTCGCGCTGCTGGCCAAGCAGGCGGCCACGCTGCACGGCTTATTGCCGCCCGATGCGCGACTTGAGCGTTTTTCGAATTTCTTTACGCTGGAAAAACTGGTCGTTCTCGGCGCACTGGTATTCACCGCAGGGCTGGCGCTCACGCTGCGCGGGGTGTTCATCTGGCGGGGTGAAGATTACGGCGCGCTCGACATCAGCGCCATGATGCGGCTGATCATTCCCGCCGCGGTCGCCATGGTGGTGGGTATTCAGGTGGCGTTCGGCGCGTTCGTTTCCAGCATTCTGACCCTAACCGTGCGAAAATGAGCGGGCGCGCCATTCTCGTCACCGGCGGCGCGGGCTACATTGGTAGCCATGCTTGCGCCGCGCTGGCGGATTCAGGCTACACCCCCGTGACCTACGACGATTTGAGCACCGGCCACCGCTGGGCCGTGCAGTTTGGCCCGTTCGAGCCCGGGGATATTACCGACGCGGCGCGGCTGCGCAGCGTGATGCAGCAGTATGATTTCGCCGGCGTGATGCATTTTGCCGCGCGCGCAAGTGTAGCCGAATCCGTGGCCGACCCTGAACTTTACCACCGTATCAACGTGGGGGGCACGCAAACCCTGCTGGATGCGATGGTCGAGTGTGGGCTGAAGCACATCGTGTTCTCCAGCAGTTGCGCGGTCTATGGCATTCCGCCGCGCGTGCCGATCACCGAGGACACGCCGCACGCGCCCGTATCGCCTTATGGTGAGACCAAGCATCTCGGCGAACTGCTGATGCAGCACTACAGCGCCGAGCATGGCATGCGTGCGGCCATGCTGCGCTACTTCAACGCCGCCGGGGCTGACCCTGCCGGACGCATCGGCGAAGACCACAGCCCCGAGACGCACCTGATCCCTCTGGTGCTGCAAACGGCGCTGGGGCTGCGCCCGCATATCAGCATCTTCGGACAGGACTACCCGACCGACGACGGCACGGCCGTGCGCGATTACATCCACGTGCAGGATCTGGCACAGTACCATGTCATGGCGCTTGAGCGGTTATTTGCCGGGGGCGAAACCTTTGCGGTAAACCTTGGTACCGGCACGGGCTATTCGGTGGCGCAGATCGTAGCGGAAGCTGCGCGCATCACGGGCCGCCCCATTGCTACACAGCACGCCCCCCGCCGTGCGGGTGATCCACCTGCACTGGTGAGCGACGTGACCTTCAGCGACATGCTGTTCCATTACCGCCCGGAGCGTAGTGACCTGCCCACCTTGCTTTCCGATGCGTGGCACTGGCACCAGAAGCAGCACGGGGGTGATGCATGAGCACGCCTGCCCGCAGCAGCTGGGCGTGGTGGGCCCTGTGCATGGGCGTGGCCCTGTTGCCGTTGGTGGTGGGGCTGGTTGCCCAGTTCGGCGCCGTGCCCGTGGGTGTGGCCGACCCGGATAGCTGGCTGCGCCTGACGCTGGTGCGTGACTGGCTTAGCGGTGCCAGCGGCTGGTACGACCACGGCTATGCCAGCAACGCGCCGTTTGCGCCACCGCAAAGCCATTGGACGCGCCCGCTGGATATCATCCTTGCCGCGATAAGCCTGCCACAACTGCTGTTTACTGACCTGAAATCCGCGCTGATTAACAGTGGTCTGGTCCTGCCCGTGCTGTGCATGGCGGGGCTGGTGGCCGCACTGCTACGCATGCAGCGCTGCGTGAACCCGGCGCGTTCGGCGCCACTTATTGCCGCGATCCTGCTCATTTGCACGCCGGTGATGAGCAATTATTTCGAGCCCGGCTATGCTGACCACCACGCGCCGCTTGGCATGCTGTGGTGCGTGGTACTGGCACTACTGCTCTGCCGTGGCCTGCCACAGGGTTGGGCTAGCGCAGGCCTGCTGGCTGCGCCGCTGACGCTGATGCTGTGGATGAGCCCGGAAGCCATGGCGCTTATCGGCGCGGTCTATGCATGGTTGGGGCTGCAATGGTGGCTGGGGCACGCGACTGCGCGCCCACTGGCGCGGCTGGCCACGTGGGTGGCCGTGCTGGCCGCCGCGGCCGTGCTGGTGGAATATCCGCGCAGCACATGGTTCACCCCACTGTATGATGCCATCTCGCTGCGTTACGTGCTGGTGCTGGCGCTCGCGGCGGCCAGCGCGTGGGTTCTGGTGTGCGTCACCCCTGCCACGCGGCTGCGTAGAGGCCTGCTGGTGGCGGCACTGGCATTGCTTGGCATCAAGATCATCCTGCGCGTCGACCCGCTGTTCCTGCATGGGCCCATGGCACTGATCGACCCGTATATGCGCATGCAATTCCTCCCCCGCATCACCGAGGCGCGCTCGCTGCTACAACAGCACCCGCTGTTCAGCCTTGCCCTACTGTTGCACCCGCTGGTGGCCGCGGGCGTGCTCGTGGCCTGCCTGCTGCGCGACGACGCGGTGATTCGCCGCGCCCATGCGGCGCTGCTGCTGTTCTTCCTGCTCATCACGCTGGGGCTGTTCTTTCTGCAGCTGCGCTGGTTCTATTACTGCTACCCCATTGCGCAGCTTACGCTGGCAACATGGCTGGGCGCATGGTTCGCGCCGAACGATGCGGCCAACCGCAGCTTCTGGCCCAGCTACCGCGTGCGCATGCTGCACCCCACCGAGCAGATGTTCCGCCGCGTGCCACTGGCTGCCGCGCTGCTGCTGGTGCCCATTGCCCTAATGGTAGCAGCCGCCCCGCCCATGAACGCCCCGCGAAAAGAGCGCCATGCCTGCAAGGACGATGCGCGGCGTATCATCCAAAGCGGCTGGCTTGATACGGTGGGAGGTGGCCGCTCTATGGTGGTGCTGGCCAGCGGCGACCTTGGCACGGAGGTGCTGTTCTTTACGCATCACCGTATCATCGCCTCGAACTACCACCGCGAGGCGGCAGGCAACCGTGCTATTGACCAGCTGCTGGAAGCCACCGCAACAAGCACGTTCCGCCGTGGTCTGGCGCAGCGGCAGGTCGGGCTGATCCTCACCTGCCCGGATGCCATGGTCACCCCCGCCACCGTGCTGCACCAGTTGCGCCGCGGCACACGCACCCTAGCAGAACTCGAACGCCTGAAACCGAAGGTGGAAGGGCTTTCAAAGACCCCGCCCGCAATTTTCCTTGTCAAGCGCTAGGGCCCGTCGCATAGTCGCGGCCAATCAAAAACAATAGCTCTCTCGGCCAAGGAACCACCCCGCATGCGCTTGCATCGCCAGATCGTCACGGCTGCCATGGCGGCCGGGTCGCTGTTCACCCTCATGATCTATTGGATGGTCGCGGTCACCAACGACCTGCCACACCCCACGCTTGCCGGCGTATGCGCCAGCGGAGCAATTGTGCTGCTTTTTTGGTGGCTGGTGGGCAGTTTCGTGGCGCATTACCTGCAACAGCAGGTGGATCGCACCGTGAGTGCCCTGCGCACGCGCATGGAAGAAGGGCTGCGCTTGCGCCGCACGCTGGATGAACAGCGTAGCCGGATTGAGCAGTTCGCGCACGTCCAGAGCCCGCTCATCGCCGCACTGGAAGAGGACGCACAGCGCCTTGCCGGGCAATATGACCGCCTGCTCGCCACCCACACCCCGCAGGAGCTGCTGGACCAGTGGCTGCAACTGGCCGACGAATGCAGCGAAGCGCTACGGGTGCTGAACCAGCAGGCGGTGGATGGTCAGGCCAAGACCAGCCTGCTGCACCACGACCTTGATGCGCTGGATGGGCTGCGCGCACCCGTTGATCTACAGCTCGAAGCGTTGAACCGGCTGGCCCAGCAATCGCAATTGCTGGCGCTGAATGCCCGCATCGAGGCGGCGCGCTGCTACGACCGCACGCAAGGCATTGGCCTGCTGACCGAAGAGATACGCCAACTGGCCGATGCGGCCGCCAGCATGGCGGGCACCATCGAAAGCCAACTGCAACAGCTGGTGGTGCAAGCTCAGCTTGCCACGCAGCATACCGGCCCCATGCAGGCCCATTGGCAGGCCATGACCGCTCAGGCCGACGACGCGCGCGCCCTGCAGGACGAACAATGGGACCTGATGGAACAATTATCGCAACACCAGCACGAGGGCATGCAAAGCCCGCGCAACAGCCTGATTCGTAGCCAGATCGAACAGGCGACCGCTGCCCTGCGTGAAAGCGGCGCGAACCTACACCGCGCGCTGGATGCGCTGCTGCAGACCACCCCCGCTACCGTCTAGAGGCACACGCATGCTGAACGCCATACCCACGCCGCTCATGACCATCCTGCTACTGGTGGGCTCGAATATTTTCATGACCTTCGCATGGTATGGCCACCTGAAATATAAAAGCGCGCCACTGGTGACGGTCATTTTCGTCAGCTGGCTGATCGCCTTCTTTGAATATTGCCTGCAAGTGCCCGCCAACCGCATGGGCTATGGGCATTTCAATGCCGCGCAGCTCAAAACCATTCAGGAGATCATCACCCTCACGGTGTTTGTCGGCTTCTCATTCTTCTACCTGAACGAACCGCTGAAATGGAACACGCTCGTCGGCTTCGGTTTGATGGTGGCGGCCGCCTTCTTCATTTTCAAGAAGTGACAAGCCGCCTGCAATGCGCTAACCGCTAGGCAACAAGGAGATTCTCATGCCCATCGTTCAGATCAACATGCTCAAAGGCCGCACCATTGAACAAAAGCGCGCGCTGGTGAAGAAAGTCACCGAAGCACTCGGCGAGACCATCGACGCGCCGCCGCACAAGATCCGTATCATCCTCAACGACATGGAACATGATATGTACGCAATCGCCGGCCAACTTCACTGCGACGCAGACAACACCTAACATGAACACTGCACCCGCCCTGCTGCCTTCCGGCCTGATGGACGTGCTGCCCCCGCTGGCGGGCAGCGAGTTCCGCAGCGTGCACCATTTCCTCAAGACCTTCATGGCCTTTGGCTACGCACCGGTCATTCCACCGCTGGCGGAATATGCCGAATCGCTGCTGGCCGGCGCCGGCGAAGCTACCAGCCACCATGTGTTCCGCGTGGCCGACCCGCTGAGCCCGCAATTGCTGGGTTTCCGTGCCGACATGACCGGCCAGCTCGCCCGCATTGCCAGCACCAGCCTTTCCGGCAGTGCGCGCCCGCTGCGGCTTTGCTACGCGGGCTACACGCTACGCACCACCGCCGAAGCACTGAAAACACGACGCCAGCACACGCAGGTGGGCATTGAATATTTTGGCGCGGCCGATGCGCGCGCCACTGCCGAAGTCTTGGCGATCGCTGCGCACGCACTGGCCAGCATGCAGATTGCCCCGCTGACCATCGACCTGCATTACCCCTCGGTGCTGGAAGCCCTTCTGACGGAGCAGCCCGAAGGCCAGCACGCCGCCATTCGCGAAGCCGTGCGCCTGAAGGACCATGCACGCCTGCACGCACTGGGCGCCACACAGATCGCCGAGATGATGCGCCATGCGGGCCCCGCCGAGCTGGTGGTGAAAAAACTGGCCGCCTCGCCGCACGCCGCCGTGCAGAAGGCCGCCACCGACCTGCAGGCACTGCTGCAGGCCTTTGCGGGCTATGGCGTGAGCGCCACCCTTACCGTCGACCTTTTGGACCTGTCGGGTTACGGCTATTACCATGGCATCGGCTATGCGCTGTATTGGAACGCCCCGGGCATCGAAGTCGGGCGTGGTGGCTGCTACCGCACCGCGGCGGGCGAACAGGCCGTGGGTTTCACGCTGTACCTGAACGACCTGCTGGACCACCTGCCGCCCGAGGCGGCTGGCCCGATCAAGCGCCTGCCCCATGGCACCCCGATGGCCGAAGCCGAAGCCCTGCAAAAGCAAGGATTTGTAACGGTTTACGAATAATATTCATGGCGGTTTACAGCGCGGGCGTTCTGTGCCAGAAAGCCCCCCTGCTTTTTGATCCACGAGGCTAAGGAATTCCGATGCAAAGCGTTGCAGTGATCGGCTCCCAATGGGGCGATGAAGGTAAAGGTAAGGTCGTTGACTGGCTCAGCGAACGCGCCGATGTGATCGTGCGCTTCCAGGGCGGTCACAACGCCGGGCACACGCTGGTGATCGAAGGCGTGACCTACAAACTCAGCCTGCTGCCTAGCGGCGTGGTGCGCAAAGGCAAGACCTCCATCATCGGCAACGGTGTGGTCATCGACCCGTGGGCGCTCTTCTCGGAAATCGAGAAAGTGCAGGCACAAGGCGTGGATATTTCACCCAACACCTTAAAGATCGCCGAGAATGCCTGCCTCATCCTGCCGGTGCACCCGCGCCTTGATGCTGCGGCTGAAAAACTGCGTGGCAACGCGAAGATCGGCACCACCGGCCGTGGCATCGGCCCGGCCTATGAAGACAAAGTCGGCCGCCGCGCCATTCGCGTGTGCGACCTGGCCCAGCCCAGTACGCTGGCAAAAAAGATCGAAGATATGCTCGCCCACCATAACCCGCTGCTGGTGGCTGCGGGTGAGCAAGCCATGAGCGTGGACGAACTGTTGCAGCCGTTGCTGGAAATCGCGCCGCGTCTGCTACCATTCGCTGCCCCCGTCTGGCGTCTGCTGGCGGAATACCGCGCGCAGGGCAAGCGCATCCTGTTCGAAGGGGCGCAAGGCACCCTGCTGGACGTGGACCACGGCACCTACCCGTTCGTGACCAGCAGCAACACGCTGGCGGGCTCCGCTGCGGCAGGCTCCGGCACGGGCGTAGGCTCGGTCGGCTATGTGCTCGGCATTACCAAGGCCTATACCACACGCGTGGGCTCCGGCCCCTTCCCCAGCGAACTGACCGACGCCACCGGCGAGCTGATCGGCCAGCGTGGCCATGAATTCGGCACCGTGACCGGGCGCAAGCGCCGTTGCGGCTGGTTCGACGCGGTGCTGGTGAAACAATCCGTCACGGTCGGCGGCATCCATGGCATCGCCCTCACGAAGGTAGACGTGCTGGACGGGCTGGAAGAGCTGCAGATCTGCACCGGTTACGAGATCAATGGCGTGCATTACGACTACCTGCCCGCCGCGGCCGATCTGCAGGCGGCAGCAAAACCCATCTACGAAAGCATCGAAGGCTGGAACGAATCCACCGCCGGGGCACGCAGTTGGGCGGAACTTCCGGCGCAGGCCATTAAATACGTGCGCCGTATCGAAGAGCTCATCGGCTGCCCGGTAGCCTTGCTCTCGACCAGCCCCGACCGCGAAGATACCATTCTGGTGCGCGATCCGTATTCGCCGCTTTAATCTTTCTTAATGCCAGCGCCATTGAAGCTGGCATGGCTCTTGCGTATAGTACCGAAAAACAGGGGAAAACCGCATGGCCTCGCCCGCCCGCATGGATACGTTAGACGCACAGGTTCTTATTGAAGAACAGGTGGATACGGGCCTGCGCCCCATGCTGGAGAATTACCGTAGCCCGCATAGCCTCGGCCATGACCGCAAAGACGAGCTGAATAAGCATCTCACCCTCTATCCCAGCCGCCCGCTACCGCAATTCAACCATCCGTACGCACAGGCTTTCGCCGCCGAGGATGCGCACAGCCCCCAGCGCAGCGTGTATGCGCTAGTGCTGGAGAACAGCATTCCCTACCGCCTCAATCCCATCAACGAACTGGCGGGGTTCGTGAACCCGCATTTATGCACGCTGCATGGCGCGGGTACCGTCCATTGCTCGCATCTGGGCGAATCGCGCATGGTGCTGTTTCTTGACCAGCCTACGGGTCAGTCGCTGGCCGAGGTAATCAAGGCGCAAGGCCGCCTGCACGAACACCGGGTGATGGATTTTGTGCTGCAACCGCTCGTACGGGCGCTGGCTGCGCTGCGCGAGCGTAAAATCAGCCACGGCAATATCCGCCCGGAAGGGTTCTTCCTTGGGGACACTTCCGTGCTGGGCGAATGCATTTCCGCCCCCTGCGGCACGCTGACCCACTATCTCTATGAACCACCGGAGCGTATTGGCTGTACGCCGCTGGGCCGCGGTGAAGCCAACGAGAAGACCGATGCCTACGCCGTGGGCGTGCTTGCCTACGAACTCATCTATGGGCTCGACAAACTCAAAGCCATGAGCCGTGAGGAATTCATACGCCTTGCACTTGATATCGGCTGCTACAATGCGTTCGCGGGCAGTCGCGAATTCTCCGACATGTACACGGATTTCTTCCGCGGCGTGCTGACCGACAACCCCAACGAACGCTGGGGGCTGGACCAACTGCTGCAATGGCTGGATGGCAAACGCTTCAACATGATCGCGCCATCGGCATCGAAAGAGGCCAGCCGCGCCTTCACCTTCATGGGCGAGAACTATTTTAACCGCCGGGTGCTGGCTTTCCAGTTTCAGCGCCACTGGCGCGATACCGCTAAAGAGATCAAGCACATGAAGCTGGATCGCTGGGCAGAGATGAGCCTGCATAAGGCGGAAATGGCCGAGCGCATCGAGCGTGCGCTGCGCATCGCGGGCGATGCTTCGACCGACAAGCATGTGAATGACATGATGACGCGCATCATCTCCATCCTGGACCCGGCCGGACCCATTCGCGGCGTATCCTTAACCCTGCGCCCTGACGGCATTGGCCCGCTGATCGCATCGTTCATGGACGAGAGCAGCAGCACCGAGCTGAACCACGTGTTGACCATGATCGAGACCGACGTCAGCAATTACTGGTCGGACCTCGATAATTACAACAAGCTGGACCAGAACGCCGTGCTGTGGAAATTGCAGCGGGTGCGCCCCTACCTGAAAAGCCGCGCGTTCGGCTTTGGACTTGAGCGCGTGCTGTATGACCTGAACCCCTCGCTTTCCTGCCAGTCGCCGCTGCTGAAGCAACAGCATATCCTGACCGTGAACGAAGCGCTCAAGGCGCTGGATGCGCTGGCTACTACGCTGGGGCCCGACACCAGTTTCATGGACCGCCACCTTGCCGCATTCGTCGCCAGTAAGACCGACATGGGCAAAGAGATCCGCCTGCTTGATCTGCAGACCATTCCCGCGCTGGCCGACAACCCCGAACTGGTGGTGCTGAAGATCCTTGCCAAAGCGCAGCAGCGCAATGAACGGCTTGTGCTGGTTGGGCTGGCGACCTGGGCGGCCATGCGCATCGAGAAGATGCTGGATGAGATCCACAACCGCACCATTCGCCGGCAAATGAAACAACAGCTGCGCAAACTCGCCGCGACCGGCTCATTGAACGATGTGCTCAGTGCCGTGGTGAACCGCGAAATGGCGGTGCAGGACCATGAAGGATTTGCCAAAGCCATTGCCCTGCACCAGATCAACCACAGCAAGATCGAACGCTTCCAGAACCCCAAGCTCATTGAGAAACAAGCCAACGAGCTGGGCGGCAAGCTGGCGAGCACCATCAGCAACATCATCCTGTTCATCACCGCGATGGTGGTGATCGGCCAGACATTCGGGCTCTAACATGGCAAAAAAAGAAAAAACTGCGAAGAAGACCGTGCATGCAGGCACCATTCCCCGCATGCGTGGGCGCAACAAATTCCTGCTCATCCTGTTCTCGCTGCTGCTGATGGCGCTACTGCGCACGGGCTTCCTTATTTTCCTGATGGGCATGCTGCCCAGCATTGTGGTGTATTTCTTCGACCGCAGCCCTCACCGCTACACCTTCCGCACCATCTTTGCGTGCAACCTTTCCGGTTGCCTGCCGTTCCTTGGCCATATGCTAGAATACGGCCCCAGCGACGCCAGCCTGCACGAGGCAACAAGCTCGGCGCTCACCTGGTTCCTGATGTATGGCTCGGCCGCCATGGGCGGGCTACTGATCGCGTTCACGCCGCAGATCGCCAGCGTGATGATCACCGGCCTGCACCAGACGCAAGTGGCGCGCCTGCAGCGGTTACAGAACCGTATCGAGGCGGAATGGGGCAAGGAAGTGACCCAGTTCATGGCCCGGGCCGACGAACACTAATGCATTGTTACGCGACGTGCTGCGTGGTGATCCAGCCGCCACCGAGCACGCGTTCGCCCGCATACACCACACAGGCCTGCCCCGGTGCCACCCCGGCATACGGCGTAGCCAGTTCCACCTGCGCCTGCAGGTCTTGCGTGGGCACCACGCGCGCATCCATGGGGGCTTGCATGGAGCGCATCTTCACGCGGATATCCTGCGCAGGGGCATTTAGCGCGCCATCCAGCCAGTTCAGCTCCGCAATCATGAAGCGGGCGCGGTTGAGCGCGTCTTTCGGCCCCACGATGACCTGATTCTTTTCCGCATCCAGCCGTACCACATAAAGCGGCTCGGCACTGCCGCCACCCAGCCCTTTGCGCTGGCCAACGGTGTAATGGATGATACCGGTATGCGCGCCCATCAGCCGCCCGTCCACATGGCGGATCTCGCCGGGGCGGATCGCATCGGGGCGGAATTTGCGGATCACATCCGCATAACCGCCGGTGGGCACGAAGCAGATATCCTGGCTGTCCGGTTTGTCAGCCACGGCGAGGCCGTATTGCTGGGCCAGCGCGCGGGTCTGCGCCTTATCAAGCGCGCCCAGCGGGAAGCGCAGGAAATCCAGCTGCTCCTGCGTAGTGGCGAACAGGAAGTAGCTCTGGTCCTTATCGGGGTCGGCGCCACGGTGCAATTCTGCACGACCATCGGCACCCAGCACACGCTGCACGTAATGGCCGGTGGCCATGCAATCGGCGCCCAGTTCGCGCGCGGTGCTCAGCAGATCCTTGAACTTCACGCTCTGGTTACAGCGCACACACGGAATGGGCGTGGCACCGGCAAGGTACGTGTCCACGAAATCGTCCATCACGGATTGCTTGAAGCGCGACTCGTAGTTCAGCACGTAATGCGGAATGCCGAGGCTATCGGCCACGCGCCGCGCATCGTGAATATCCTGCCCAGCGCAGCAGGCACCCTTTTTGCCCACGGCTACGCCATGGTCGTAAAGCTGCAGGGTGATGCCGATCACCTCGTAACCTTCGGCGTGCAGCATCGCGGCGACGGTGGAGCTATCCACTCCGCCGCTCATAGCGACCACGACGCGCGTTTGCGCGGCGGGTTTATCGAAACCGAGGCTGTTCATGCGCGGCTATCTAGGGCCAAACGCGGCAAAAAGCAAGGAAACTAGCGGCGGATGCGGCCTTCGCGCGGCAGGAAGGCCGAGGTGGGTGGGGCTGCGTGCTTCGCAAGACCAGCGCGCATCTGGCCAAGTCCCTCACGCACCTGCGCATAGACGCTGTGGAAATTGCTGGTATCAAACATCACTTCCGATACGCCAATGACCATGAACGGATCGGCCGGCAGCGGGTGTGCCAAATCCCACGCCAGCGCGGCGTCGATCTGCTCCACCCAGTTGGTGGTGTCGCTTTTTGCATAGTCCATGATCGGCGCGCCGATGCCGCTATTCATGGCCACCAGCATGGCATTGTTGCGGCTGGAATCGGGGTCCAGCCCGGCGGCGACGCGGCCGCGGATCTGCCCGGCATAGAACCATTTCAGCGCCTCGTTCTTCTTGCCCTGCGCGAACAGCTGGTCGGCCGCTTCGTAGAACGCCACCCAATGTTGTTTCTCCGGTGCAGCAAGAAACACTTCCAGTGGAACCTGCTGGCCGGGTTTTATCTGTTGTTCCATTTCAGCATTATCCTGCGCTGTGGGCAGCGGTTTAAAACGTTCGCTTGCGTGTGCAGGGGCGGCACACGCCAAAGCAACGACACTCATCATCAGGTATTTCATTCCACACTTCCTTTCACCCGGGCCGCGAGCGATGCATTCACGAACATATCCAGATCACCATCCAGCACGCCTTGCGTGTTGCTGGTCTCCACGCTGGTACGCAGGTCTTTCACCATCTGGTACGGGTGCAGCACGTAGCTGCGAATCTGGTTGCCCCAGCTATTGTCGGTCTTCTGCGCGTTCAGCGAATTCGCCGCTGCTTCGCGGATTTGTAATTCACGCTCATACAGCCGCGCGCGCAACATGTTGTATGCCTCGGCACGGTTCTGGTGCTGGCTGCGACCCGCCTGGCACTTCACCACGATGCCGGTGGGCACGTGGGTGATGCGCACGGCCGATTCGGTTTTATTCACGTGCTGGCCGCCCGCCCCGCCGGAGCGCATGGTCTCGATGTTCAGATCATCTTCCTTGATCTCGATGGTGATGGAATCATCCACCACCGGATAGACCCACACGCTGGCAAAGCTGGTGTGGCGGCGCGCGTTGGAATCGAACGGCGAAATGCGCACGAGTCGGTGCACGCCGGATTCGGTCTTGGCCCAGCCATAGGCATTATGACCGGACAAGCGCAGCGTGGCGGATTTGATGCCGGCCTCCTCGCCCGCCTGCTCGTCGATGACTTCCACCTTGAAACCACGGCGTTCGCCCCAGCGCAGGTACATGCGGTACAGCATGAACGCCCAGTCCTGCGATTCGGTACCGCCCGCACCGGGGTGCACTTCGATGAAGCAATCGTTCGCATCCGCCTCGCCGGAGAGCAGCGCTTCCAGTTCCATCTGCGACAGCTGGGCCAACCCCTGCTCGATTTCGCGCTCGGACTGGTTGATGAGCGCCTCGTCGCCTTCCATTTCGGCCAGCTCAATCATGCCGACTGCGTCAGCCAGCATGCGCTCCACGCGCTCGAATTCGGTGATGGCGTAATCCACGCGCGTGCGCTCACGCATCAGCTTCTGGGCGGCTTCGGGGTTGTCCCACAGATGGGGGTCCTCGGCGCTAGCGTTAAGCGCCTCGCGCGATTTCAGCAGGTTGTCCCAGTCAAAGAAACCTCCGCATGCGCTGGAGTTTTTCCTGATATGTCGCCACGAGCTGCTGGGTTTCGGCGCGCATTAATACAATCCCCCGGTGCCCATTTCCGCCTCGGAATCCGGGTTAAAGCCTTCGGGGTCCACCGGCCGCTGGTAGGGCGCCATTTCACCGGCACCGGGTGGTGTATATTCGCCAAACTCGCCCGCTTCCGCACCGCCGAGATCTTCCGGCGTCAATTCGTGAATGGGCTGCACCACATCGTCCTTGTCTTTCAGCTCTTCCTGCAATTCGTTGAACGGCTTGAAGATGGGCCCACCGGTCAAGAATGCTTCCATAATGGTGGCACCACCGGTCATGCCTTCGTAAAGCGGCTGGCCGCTGTAACGATCCACCGGAATCTCGCGGATGCCAGCCGGCACGCGGAAGGGCGTGCGCGGAATTTCCTTATCGGCCTGCTGCATGAATTTAATGAAGCCCTGAATGGGCACGCGGCCGCCGGTTTCCTTGCCGCCCATGGGCTTGGGCGTGTCGAAGCCCACATAAGTGGCCACCACCACGTCGGGCGTGTAGCCCACAAACCATGTATCGCGCGATTCGTTGGTGGTGCCGGTTTTTCCAGCCAGCGGGCGGCCCAGAACTTTTGCCGCACCGCCCGTGCCACGCTGGATGGCGCCCTGAAGGATCGAGGTGATCTGGTAGGCCACGCGGGGGTCAAGCACGCGCTCGCGCTCATCCGGTAGCGTGGGCGGCGTGGGGCTCAGCTTCGCATCCATCGCGAGGTTGCATGGCTCGCAGATGCGCGTGTCACGACGGAAGATGGTCGCGCCGTTGCGATCGTCGATGCGTTCGATGAGCCACGGCGACACACGGCGCCCGCCATTAGCCACCATGGCGTAGGCGTTCGCGAGTTTTAGCAAGGTGGTTTCCTTGGAGCCAAGCACCATGGAGTAATTTGGTTGGGCCTCGTCATAAATGCCGAAGCGTTTGGCCACGCGCATCACGCGTTTGATGCCGATCATCTGCGCGATGCGCACGGTCATGGCATTACGCGATTTCTCAAGCCCATTGCGGAAGGTGGTGGGGCCGAGATATTCACCCTCGTAGTTCTTGGGCGTCCACATCGGCAGGCCGGGGCCTTGTGGCAGCGAAACCGGCCCATCGATGATGATACTGGTGGGCGAGAAGCCGTTCTCGAGCGCGGTGAGGTAGACGAACGGTTTGAACGACGAGCCCGGCTGGCGCTTGGCCTGCGTGGCGCGGTTGAATTCGGACCCGGCATAGGCATAGCCACCCGAGAGCGCCAGCACCTTGCCGCTTTGCGGCTCGATCACCACCATGGCGCCATTCACCGCAGGTATCTGGATGAGTCTGAAGTCTTTGCTGGCCTTTTCTTTCGGCTCTACCAGCAGCACGTCACCTTCGCTGAATTTCGGGCTACCGGCCCATGCGTAATCGGCAGGCTGCAGGGTGGTTTCTTTCCCGTCCATCAGACCCACGGTGATCGCGCGCCCGGCAATCTTGCGAATGACAGCAAGCTGCTGTTCGTCGAACAGGCTGATGGTTTTTTCCTGACGAATGCGCTCCAGCGCTTCAGGCCATGGTTCTTCGGCGCTGTTCTTCAGCGTGGCGATCGGCCCGCGATAGCCATGACGCTGATCGTAGAGCATCAGCGAGTGGCGCAGCGCCCGGTCGGCATAGTCCTGGAAGTTGGTGTTCAGCGTGGTCTTCACGAACAGGCCGCCTTCATATAACACGCGGTCACCGTACATTTCTTTCAGGTTGCGGCGCACTTCCTCGGCGAAGAAATCAGCATGCGCGATCTCTTTCTGGTCGCGTGGGCGCATGGTGATCTGCGTGGCGAGGGCCCGGTTGGCCTCGTTCGCATCGATGAAGCCATCTTCCTGCATGCGGCGGATTACGTAGTTGCGGCGTTGCAGGGCACGCTTGTAGTTCTTGGCCGGATCATACGCCGCCGGTGCCTTTGGCATGGCAGCCAGCAGAGCCGCCTCCTCGGTCGAGAGTTCATCCAGCGATTTGCCGAAATAGTTGATGGCCGCCGCCGCCACCCCATAGGTGCCCTGCCCCAGGTAAATCTCGTTCAGGTACAGCTCAAGAATTTTTTCCTTGCTGTAAGTCTTCGAGATACGCTGTGCAAGAATGGCTTCCTTGATCTTGCGCTCAAGGCTTTTCTCGTTGGTGAGCAGGAAGTTCTTCACCACTTGCTGGGTAATGGTGGAGCCGCCCACCATGGATTTACCGGAGCCGTAATTGGTCACGTTCTCTTTCACGGCGCGCAGCAGGCCCCAGAAATCCACGCCCTGATGGCTGTAAAAATTGCGATCCTCGGCAGAAATAAACGCTTCCTGCACGTTCTTCGGAATGGCCGAAAGCGGTAGGAAGAACCGTTTCTCGATGGCGTATTCGGCCATCAGCTTGCCATCGGCCGCATAAAGGCGTGTCACCACCGCGGGGTCATAATTGGCCAGCTGGTCGGTGCTGGGCAGGTCTTTGGTGTAATAGTTAAAGACCAGCGCGATGGCCAGAATACCAAAGATAAACCCCGTAATGCCCATGCCCAGCAGCCAGCGCAGCAGACGGGGCAGGCGCCGCGCCTTGCGGCCCGTACGACGCACCCCCACAGCCAGCCGCTTGCGGCTGGGTAACGCGTCGATGAATTTGGGTGTGGGGCGTTCTTCGGTCATGATGGGGCGCGCAACTTAGCAAAGCGGGCGTAGCTTGCCAGCGTTATTTATTCCTTCCGGTAAGCATCCACCGCGTTGATCACGGACGACACCACAAGCGATTGATATTCCTTCGAGGTAAGCAGTTTTTCATCCTCGGCGTTCGATAGGAACCCGATCTCGATGAGGATGGAGGGAATATCCGGCGCTTTCAGCACGCGGAAGCCCGCAAAGCGGTGCGGGTTGGGCAGTTTGGTGACCTTCGGGTGCAGGTTCTCCACCACCTTCTCAGCCAACACGCTGGCTTTGTTCATGGTCTCGCGCTGCGCAAGGTCGATGAGAATACTCGCCACGTCCTCATCCGCAGTGTTCAGGTCCAGCCCGGAAATAATATCGGATTTGTTCTCGCGATCCGCCAGTGCCGCCGCCTCATCGTCTGACGCGGTCTCGGAAAGCGTATAGACCGACAGGCCGCGCGCCTCGGGCCGGGGGTTGGAATCGGCGTGCAGGGAAATAAAGATGTCGCCCTTCAGCTTGCGCGCAATATTCACGCGTTCGGGCAGCATGACGAAGCTGTCGTCCTCCCGCGTCAGGGCCACGCGGTAACGGCCGGTGCGCAGCAGGCCATCTTTC
>Ga0075012_10003075_pt1 | contig 16114 bp, 13 predicted proteins | sample All_14_2_FD_71474 | JGI IMG/M metagenome (GOLD analysis project Ga0075012, IMG submission 71474) | Freshwater microbial communities in response to fracking from Pennsylvania, USA - Allegheny Zone_MetaG_DW_15 | ecosystem: Environmental > Aquatic > Deep subsurface > Groundwater > Drilled... | reverse complement strand
GTCTCACTCGGCGTCGGCTTCGCGATCGCCAGCGCCGCGCAGCCGGCCTACGCGGACACCGGGACGACATCGGGTGGTGAGTCGTCGGCAGCATCGAACGACTCGACCGATCGCCCCGGCGTCAACCGCAAGCGCGGCCCCAGGACGGCCACCAAGCCGAGTGTCACCGAAAAGGCCGACGAGACAGTCGAGGAGCCCGAACTCGCCGAACCCGGTACGCCGGAGCCGGTGCAGGACCCCGCCGAGGCGGTCGCCGAAGAGCCGACCGACACCACCGAGGGGCGTAAGGATCGGCCCCGCATCCAGATCGACAAGCCCCTCGAGGTCCAGAAGGCCGTCACCGTCGCGCTGCAGGCGGCACCGGAACTGTCGGCCGAATCCGTCGCGCCGGTGGTGACCGATACCGACGAGGCACCTGAGCAGACTCCGGTGATCGAGGTGGCGCCGGCGCCGGCCATCGAGGATGCCAAGCCGGCCGTCGGCACCGTGACGCCGAAGATGACGGCGGCCAGCGCCGCGCTCGGCACCCAGTCGGCCACCCCGCCGAACCCGCTCGATGTCCTGGTGAACACCATGATGGCCTGGGTCGCGCGTCAGATCAGCCACACCTTTGTCAACAGGACGCCGGTCGCCGGACCGATCGTCTACGAACAGAATGTGCTGGGTCAGGTCTACATCGATCTGAATGCCACCGACCCCAACGGCGATGTCCTCAGCTACGAGATCATCCAGCCCGAAAAGGGTTGGGTCTACCGGGATCTGATCAGCGGGAAGTTCGTCTACACACCGTGGGCGCTGGTCACCGGGCAGCCTCTCGTCGACAGCTTCAAGATCGTCATCCACGATGACACCGAGCACCTTCCCGGTGTGCTCGGTCAGATCCAGACCCTGGTGGAAACCGTGACCCGCTTCCTCGGGATCGCGCAGGCCGACAATCTGACCGTCTCCATCCCGGTCACGGTCGACCCGGTCTACCAGGCGCCCCCGCTGGTCACCCCGATCGCCGGCGGCGGTCACACCATCGGTGGCGAACCGGCGCACATCGTGTCCACTGTCGACATCGTCGACGGCGACTCCGTCGGGTTGAAGCGCGTCGTCATCAAGATCGCCACGCTGGCTCAGGTCGGGGATGCGCTGGCCTACACCGCACCCGCGGACAACCCGGTCGTCGGCTCATGGGATCCCGAGACTCTCACCCTCACCCTGTCCGGGTCGGGAACGCTTGCACAGTACGAGGAGGCGATCAAGGCGGTGACCTTCTCGGCCACCCAGGGAGCACTTCTGGTGCGCGGTCTGTCCATCTCGGCCACCGACGAAGACGATGTGGACAACATCGCGCCCGGGTTCGTCACCGTCGGCGTCTGGCCCGCTCCGACCTTGCCGCCCTTGGTCACCCCGATCGCCGGCGGCGGATTCACCATCGGCGGCAGCCCGGCCGAGATCGTATCCGCGGTCGATATCGTCGACGGTGATTCAGGCAGACTCTCCAAGTTGACCGTCAAGATCGTGACCTTCGCCCAGAGCGGTGATGTGCTGGACTACGTTGCCCCACAGGGCAATCCAATCACCGCCACCTGGAACGCGGCGGATTTCACGCTGACGTTGAGCGGAGCCGGCACACTCGCGCAGTATGAGGAGGCGCTCAAGGCGGTGACGTTCACCGCCACCCAGGGGGCCGCACTGGTACGCGGACTGTCCATCGCGGCGGTCGACGAACACGGAATCGCGAATATCGCGCCGGGCTTTGTGACACTGGGTGTTTCGTCACCGACCCGCTACGTGCCGTTGGTGACTCCGATCGGTGGCCGTTCGTACACCATCGGCGAATCGCCGGTGAAGCCGGTCGCCTCGGTCAGCATCGTCGACGCCGATTCCAGTCATCTGCAGAAGGTCACGATAAGTGTCACAACCTTCGGCAAGTCCGGGGACACGCTGAGCTTTGCCGGCCTGCCCGGCAACCCGATCACGGCGACTTACGACGCCGGGACCAGAACGCTGACACTGTCCGGCGTCGCGACGAAGCAACAGTACGAGGACGCACTGGAAGCCGTCACCTTCACCGCCACCCAGGGCGGGTGGACAACCCGCACCATCCTGATCGTGGCCACCGACACCGACGGGGTGAACAGCTCCGCCGGCGCGCTGACTGTGTCGGTGTGGTGACCGGGCCGGGTCAGCTGAACCGGACGGTCAACGTCGCGAGACCGAAAATCTTGCGGCCCTGCGATTTCGCGCCGACGATGACGACGCCGGAGCGGGTCTCGGGATCCAGCGACTTGATGCGGCCGCTGTACTCGATATCCGCTCCGCCGTCGGCGGGAACGATCGCGGGCTGCGACAGCCGCACCGCGTAGCGGGTCACCGATCCCGGGTCGTCGGTCCAGGACGTGCCGAAGCTCGCGCCCAGGCCCATCGTCAGCATGCCGTGCGCCAAGACGTCTTCCTGCCCGGCCAGCTTGGCGACGTTGTCGTCCCAATGCAGCGGGTTGGCATCACCGGCCACCCCGGCATAGTTCACCAGATCCCCGCGGGAGAGCCGGGTGTGGTGCACCGGTAGCTCGTCTCCGACGTTCAGCCCGTCGAACGAGGGCGACGCGGGGGTGCGCGTTGCGCCGGCGTCCGCGATGCGCTGGGCCACCTCCGGCCGGACCGTCTTCTGGTAGCCCGTGCCGGTGTCCTCGGCGCCGAGCATGTTGATGCCGTGCATCATCACGCCCGCCACCGCCGGGCGGATCGCCGGGTCGACGTCGTCACTGCCGACGCCGACGACGGTGGTGTGCAGGGTGTGCACCACTTCGCCGGCGGTGTCGGTGAAGGTGTTGGTGACGGTGATCAGATCCCGCCCGGCGATCCTGCGCACCGAGGTCAGTTCGACGTCGATGGTCAGTTCGTCACCCTCGACGATCGGGCGGTGCTGCTCGAAGACCTCTTCGGTCTGCAGGTACATGTCGTAGCCGACCACCACCTGCTCGAACATCCGCTGGTTACACGCCATGGCCGGCGCCGACGTGAACGTCAGCGGGGCCACCAGGCCGGTGTAGCCGAGCTTCTGCGCGGCAGCGATGTTCCAGTGGGCGGGGTGCTTGTCCTGCACGGCCCGAGCGAACTCGCGGATCTTCTCGCGTCCCACCAGGTAGGTGTCTTCCATCTGGTACCAGTGGCCGACCCGATCTTCGAGTGTCGACGTTTCTGCTGCTGCGGTCATGACTGTGCTCAACTCTTCTGTCTGCTCGTTGGCTGAGGCCGATACAGCAGATTAACGCGCTGTGCTCTGCAGCAAAAAACGGCGACGGCCCTAGGGTGCCGGAATGCGCGGGTCGACGGTGTAGCGCCCGCCGGGGTCCTGGCAGAAGAACAGCCCGCAGTTGAACGGCGGTCGCGTCAGATTCTCCAGCGGGATCTCCGCCGGCGGCAGGGCGCCTTCCCAGACGGATTCGGCCACGTTGCCGCCCGGCTCCCCGTACACCCACCAGTAGGTGTGGCAGGTGTTCCAGTCCCAGTTGGGGCGGCCGGGACCGGACCCCGCAAAGCCCTGGTGCTGGCCCGGACACCAGGTGAAGGGCCCGGTCGCGCGGCCCGGTTCGGCGTGGGCGGTGGCCGGTGTGAGAACCAGGCCGGTCAGTGCGGCGGTGCCGGCCAACAGGGCGGCGGCCGCGGTGCGCTTGATGCTGTGCGGGGTGGAGTTCATGGCGCAAGTCGACTACGGCCGAGTGGCTACCGGTCCCAAACTCGGATCGCTGCCGAACGACCCCACGAACTCCCGCAGCGCCCGGACCATGGCCTCCGGTTGGTCCTCCGGGATCAGCGTCCACGAATCCTCGACGATCACCTTGGTGGCGTCGGGGTACAGCTCGACCAGCCGGTCGGCGTGCGCCAACGGCATCATCCGGTCCTCGCGTGCCCAGATGACCAGCACCGGTCGGGTGAAGCCGCGCATCCGCTCGGACAGCTCGAGCAGCCGGCGCCGGGACGGCGCGCCGGTGACGAACTTGACCAGATCGCGACGCACCGCACGATTCTCGGCGGCGGGGGCGAACCAGGTGTCGAACAAGGCATCGGGAAGCCCGTACTTGGTCAGCGCCCCGTAGGCGCGATTGCTGTGCCGAAAGAACCGGGTGCCCAGCAGTTTGGTGATCACCCATCCGCCGCCGGGCAGCCGGCACAGCAGGGCGGCCGGGCGGGCAGGCTTGGGTGGGTAGTTGTCGAACGCGGTGCACGACGCCAGCACCAGCCGGCCCAGCCGCGCGTCTCTGCCGTCGGCGATCATGAATTGACCGCCGCCCCAGTCGTTGAGTACCAGGGTGACGTCCTCCAGGTCGAGTGCGTCCAGGAAGTCGGCCAGAATCCCGGCGACCCCCTGCTCGGTCAGGTCGGCGTCCGGGCGCATCGGCTCGGTGTGGGCCCCCATCGGCAATGTCGGTGTGATGCACCGGTATCCGGATAGCTGCGGGATGACCTTGCGCCACTGACTGCCGTCCATCAGCAGGCCGTGGCCGAACACCAGGACGGGCCCGTCGCCGCCGGTGTCCTCGTAGGAGATGCGCCCCGCGGGTACGTCGACGGTGAGCATCCGACCTCCTAGATAGATCGTTCTATTGGGGCTAACGATATGCTGAGGTTCGCACACGCGCAAGGAGGACCTGTCATGGCGGAGCCCGGCACCCGGGATCGGATCCTGGACGCGACGGCCGAGCTCTACCGGCATCAGGGGATGGCGGCCACCGGCCTCAAACAGATCTCCGCGGCGGCCAGGGCGCCCTTCGGGTCGATCTATCACCACTTCCCCGGGGGCAAGGAAGCGATCACCGCCGAGGTGATCCGATGCGAAGGGGTCCGGTACGGCGCGTTTGTGGGAGCGCAGTTGGCCGGCACCGACCCCGCCACCGGCATCCCGCAACTCTTCGAGAATGCCGGCGCGCTGATGGCGTCGCAGGACTATCGCGAGGCCTGCTCGATCGAGACCATCGCCCTGGAAGTGGCCAGCACGAATGAGGCGCTGCGCCAGGAATCCGCGGCGGTCTTTGAAAGTTGGCTGGCCGGGCTCGCGGCATGGTTCGGGCAGCTCGACATCACCGAGGAACAGTGCCGGCAGCTCGCCGTGATCACCCTGACCGCGCTGGAAGGGGCCTTCGTGCTGTGTCGCACGCTGCGCTCGGTGGAACCGATCGTGATCGCCGGACGCGGCGTGCAGGCCGCCGTGTCGGCGATCATCGCCGATGGCGCCGCCACGGGGTAGCAGCACCGACGCGTGCCCGCGGTGAAGACCTAGGTGCGCGGTGCGATCGTCAAAGGCGAATTCGCCGTGTCAAGGTGCTCGAAGACGCGATCCAGCGAGCGGGCGACAGTCGGCTCGTCGCCGGCGGCCCAGCGCCGCCACGCGAGATCGAGCCCGGCAAGCGCGGTGGTGACGACCGCGCGGGCGGCCTCCGGTGCGTCCATGCGTCCCGCCAGAACCGGGGTCAGCGCATCCTCGAGAGCGAAACGCCGCTGCGCCATCCGGGTGCGCAGCGACACGGTGGAGTTGATCATCAGCGCGCGGGAGCGTTCCAGGTCGGAGTGTTCGCCCTGCTCGGCGATGGCGTCCTTGAAGGCGCGCAGCAACAGCTGCCAGGGGGTTTCGCCATCGAGTGGGGGCAGGCTCTGCAGGTGTGCCGCATAGTCGATCGACGATGCCTCGACGGCGGCCAGAACGGCGTCTTCCTTGGACCCGAAGTACCGGAAGAACGTGGCCCGCGAGATGCCGACCTGGCCGGCGGCCTCCTCAACGGTCACCGCGTCGAAGCCGCGCGCGGCGAACAGATCGCTCATGGCCTGGGCGATCTCGGTGCGCAATGCGAGTCGTGCCCGCTCACGTACTCCTACCGCCATCGCCTCAGGATAGCCGAATGCGACTCTGGGTGTCAGAAGCGATACATCGACTTCATTTTGATACTGAGTCTCATTGGCCGGTACGGTGGGCGAGAACAGACGAAGGGTGGTTGATGACAGTCGAAACCCGGACGGCGCTCGATCGGTCGGCCGGCCCATCGGAGCGTCGTGTGCACACCGGCGCCGTGGTGTCGGTGCTGGCCTTCGCCGGCATGTGTGCCGCGTTCACCCAGACCATCCTCATCCCCATCCAGGGTGAACTGCCGCAGCTGCTGAACACGTCCGCCTCGAACACGGCGTGGGTCATCACCATCACGTTGCTGGTGGCCGCGATCTGCACCCCGATCTCCGGCAAGTTGGGCGACATGTACGGCAAACGCCGTGTCGCGCTGATCCTGCTCGCGGTGTTGATGCTCGGTTCCGCGGTGGCCGCGTTGTCGCCGACGGTGCTGCCGCTGATCATCGGACGCGGCCTGCAGGGGGTGGGGATGGGGGTCATCCCATTGGGCATCGCCATCCTTCGCGACACTCTTCCGGCGGACCGCCTGGGCTCGGCCATCGCCTTGGTCAGCGCGACGCTGGGCGTCGGCGGCGCGCTCGGACTGCCGGTCAGTGCCCTCGTCAGTGAGCATTTCGACTGGCACGTGCTGTTCTGGGTGGCGGCGGGCCTGGGCGCCACCGCGTTCGCCTTGATGGCCAGCTTCGTGCCGGAGAGCGCGCTGCGCGTCGGCGGCCGCGTGGACAAGGCCGGCATCGCCGGCCTGGCCGTCGGCTTGTCGGGTGTCCTGCTGGCGATCTCGCGGGGCAACGACTGGGGGTGGACGTCGACCCGCACGCTGGGTTTCCTGGTCGGCGGCACCGTGGTGCTGTTGGCATGGGGCTGGCTGGAATTGCGCCGCCGTGAGCCGCTGGTCGATCTGCGGGTCAGCGCCCGTGGTCCGGTGCTCTTGACCAACCTGGCCTCGATCGCGATGGGGTTCGCGCTGTTCTCATCGCAGATCGCCTTTCCGCAGCTGCTCGAACTTCCCAGCGCGGCAGGCGGACTGGGCATGCCGCTGCTGCAAGCCAGCCTGTTCCTGATGCCCGCGGGTTTGGCGATGCTGGTGATGTCGCCGGTGGCCGGTCGGCTGGAACGACGATGGGGACCCAAACCGCTGTTGATCGCCGGTGCCGCGATCATGGGAAGCGGCTATGTCGTGGCGTTGCTGTCCGAATTGCGCGCCGGGCACATCCTGGTCATCAACATCCTGATCGGGATCGGCATCGGACTCGGTTACGCCGCGATGCCCACGCTGATCATGCGGGCCGTTCCGGCCTCGGAGACCGGGGCCGCCAACGGTCTCAACACGCTGATGCGATCGCTGGGAACGGCCACCGCGGCGGCGGTCATCGCCGCGGTGCTGACCCGATCCACGGTGCAGGTGGGTGGAATGCCCGTTCCGAGCACCGACGGATTCCACGCGGCGTTCCTGTTCGGTCTCGGTGCCGCGGCGCTGTGCACCGTCATCGCCGTCTTCATCCCCCGTTCGCCTTTGAGATGACCTCCCCGCCGGGTGGGTGTGCGGCGATCCAGGCCCGGATCGCCTCCACCGCTGGTTTGGCGACCCAATTCCGGTCGAACACTCCCCACGGTGTCTCGTTCGGCCGATCGACCAGTGAGTAGATGAACATCGGGCCGACCCCATCCAGGGTGGACCAGGTGGTGGCGAAATCGGTGATCCAGGCGGCCTGGGTCGCCCCGCTGACCGATGAGGTCGGTATGCCGTATTCCGTTGTCCAGATCTTCTTCTCGCCGTCACCCGCGCCGGCCATCAGCTGGCGCAGCGACAGCAGCTGCCGGTAAGGGGTGTTGGCGTACGGCGCGCCCGCCGAGAAACTGCTGGACGAGTTGTAGGGGTGGAACGACAACGCGTCGAAATATCCCTGGGCACCGGACGCGTACATCTGGGTCAGATAGGTGACCGGATTGATCGTCCAGGTCCCGAACGTGAGACCGGCGCCCAACACGCCGCCGACCACCGTCGCGGTGGGTTCCACGGCCTTGATGGCGGTGTAGGCCGCTTTGAGCAATGCGGTGTACCCCGCGACGTTCGGCTGCGGAGACCAACCGATATTGGCGTTGGGCTCGTTCCATATCTCGTAGGCCGCGATCCGGGGTCGTGCGCTGCCGGATCCGTAGCGCTGGGCCAGTCGGGCCATGAAGTCGGCGTAGGTCCCCGGGTCGTCGGGTGCCGCGTTGGGCAGCCAGAATCCGTTGCGTGAGGCCCAGATCGGGGTGCTGGTGACGGCGCCGACGACGGCGATGCCCTTGTCGGCGGCGGCGTCCAGGATCCGGTCGGCGATCGTCCAGTTGGGCGCACCCCTGGACGCCTCGATGGCCCGCCAGGGCAGGAAGATCCGGATCTGCCGCACCCCCATCTCTTCGAAGGCCTGCATGGCCGTGGCCAATTCGTCGACGGTCATGAAGTACAGATTCGATTCGGCCATCCCCAAGGACGCCGACGACGTGTTGATGGATGTGGGCGGGGCGGCCACCGCCGGCACCGTCAGCGGAAAGAGAAGCTGCGCGGACAGCACACACAGCGCGGCCGCGATGGCCGCGCCGGCCCGCGCCCAGCGGGCGAGGATGCGTGACAAGGGGGCGGACATCACGGCCTTTCTGGCGGTCCGATGCTGAGCAACATGTGACGCGCTCAATGTAGGCACGGGAACGGCGTTGCCGCACGGCAAGATTCGCCAAGACACTGCCCGGAATCGGCGTTGCTACGCCGTGCTCGCCCGGGGGTGAGCCGGCAACGCCGTGCCGCAGCAGGCCGGTCGCAGCAAACACCTCCGGGGTCGCTGGCGGCGGCGTCGGTGTGCCCGTTCGGGCGGCGGCCACATTGTTTGCCCCCGTAAACGTTCCTTCCGCAAGGAATTTGCCGGAGGGTAAAAATGTGCGCAGGTGGCCGCGGGTAACGGCGCGTGCCACCCGCGCCGTTGTTGCGCGAGCCGGATGGACGGTGCGGAAAATGGCCCGGATGGCGATCCGGTGGGGCGCGGAAACGTCATCCAAATGTGATGGCCCCGAGTGCTTTCCGAGACCGCGGCGGGGCAGGACTCAGCTGCCGAGCCAGGCCTTTGCCGGCGCGCAGGTGAGTCCGACATCTTTGAGGGTGAGGATGCCGGCGGGCGCGCCGACGACATCGATGACGGCATTGACCGCAGGCATCGCGGTCATGGTGTCCCACTCGTGGTTGCCCCACGACTCGGGCGCCACGAACCGGATCCGGGTGCGCACTTCGGGTTCCCCGTGGATCACGATGTTGTAGTGGTCCTTGTCCAGGTCCCAGTCGGCATTGAGCTTCGTGGTCAGGTGCCAGACGACGGCAGTGCGCAGAATGGTCTTGCCGCCCAGGGTCGCGCTCCATCCGCCGCGCAGTGCGGCGATGGTGTCTTTCTCGATGCGCATCCAGCCGAGGTCGACGGTTTCGGCGGCGGTGGCGAACTCGATATCGAAGTCGATGCTGTCGAACTCGTCGAAACCCAGTGCGACGCCCATCCGTTCGACCGAGTCGCGGAAGCTGATCATGCCGAGCTTGGCGATCTCGATGACATCCGGGGAGGCCTCGCGCTTGGAGATACCGAGCATCTCCCACGTCTCGACCGATTCGTACACCGAGACGTCCGCCGCCTCGACGATCGTTATCGACTGCACATCGCGGCAGACCGCGGTGAGGGCTGTGGTGATCGAGTTGGCCCAGCCCGGATGGATCCCGGTGATGTAGAGCGAGCTGTTGCCGCGCGCGCATGCGGCCGCGAGCGCCTCGCGGGTCTGGCCCGCGACGCCGCCGACATTGAGGAACAGGTTGGTGCTCAGGACGTTGAGGCCGCTCTCCAATAGCTTCACGACGTGGTCGAGGTCGGCCATGAACGGGGTGTAGAGCACGGCGTCGGCGCCCAGGGCGATCAGCGCGTCGATGTCGGTGGTGGCGGCGATCCCGGTGTCCGGACGGCCGCACAACTGGCCGGCGTCGACACCGGCCTTCTGCTCGGAGTAGGCATACACGCCGGCGAGCTCAAGGCGGGGATCGTCGAGAATGCCACGCAGGCTTAGCTTTCCGACCTTTCCGGTGGTCCACTGGATGACGCGCACGGCCGAGCCCCTCTGTTCGAGCAATATTTTTCACGTTCGTGGAAAATTAACATGGCAACAGCCGCTATGTTCGTGAAATGGCGACGGGCGGTCCGAAAGAGTCAGCGGGAGCGCTGCGTCGTCGGCGCGGACGCCCGCCCCGTATCGACCGGGCCCGCATCGTGGAGGCGGCCCGGGCCATCGCGCCACAGGATCTGACCATGCAGGCGGTCGCGGACGCCCTCGGCGTGGACCGCAGCTCGCTGAACTACTACGTCGGTGACCGCGTCGGGCTGCTCGAGCTGATCGTGACCGACCTGTTCGAAGCGGAGCTGCGGGACTTCGTGCTACCCGACGACGCCGCGTGGGCCGACGTGCTGCGTGCCTACGGCAAGGCCGTGCACCGGGGCGTCGTGCACCTGCAGGCGACCGCCACGCATGTCCAGCTGCGCGGGACATACAGCCTGGCGCTGGCCGAACGGGTGCTGGGAGCGCTGACGGCGGCCGGCTTCACCGTCGCCGAGGGCGGGCACATCCTGTCGCTGGTGTCCGGGGTGGCCTACACCGCCGCGCGCGATCTCTTGGGCGGAGATCAGTCCAGGAGTCAGCACACCTCCGAGGTGACCCGGATCCTCGCTGACGCGCCGGCCGGTCAGTTCGCGCTGCTCGGAGAGGTCATCGCCGACCGCGCCGTCGCGGGCACCGCCGATGATTTCGACTTCAGTCTCGACGTGGTGATCGACGGGTTGCGACTACGGCTCGACCGCAAAGGCTGAGGTGTTGCTGGCTGGCCATGACCCGGTGACCGGCCGCTCGAAAGGTGTTTGCCCAGCACATTTCGGGGCGGTGACCTGCCGTTTCGCGATTGGCGTTGCACATTGAGGCGCACTAACTTTCCTAGGGTGAAGTCTTCCGTTGCTGGCACCGCCGCGCGGTGGCTGGCCCCCTTCCTCGCCGTCGCGGCCGTCGTCGCAGGCGTTGCGTCCCCGGTTCCGGCCCCGCGGATCCAGTTGGCCAGTGAGGCCAACCCGCTGATCGGTAAGCCCTTCTACGTCGACCCGATCTCCAAGGCGATGCGGGCCGCGCAGAGCGCGCCGAGCCCACAACTCGAGTACGTCGCCAACACACCGCAGGCCTACTGGCTGGATCAGGCGTTCCCGGCGTCCAGCGTCGGGGGCACGGTGAGCAAGCTCGTCGGCGCCGCCCAGGCCGCCGGCGCCACACCGGTGCTGTCGATCTATGCGCTGCCGCATCGCGACTGCTACAGCTACGCCGCCGGCGGCTTCGGCTCCGCCGACGGTTACCGGGCTTGGATCGACGCCATCTCGGCTGGTCTGGGCGGCGCGCCCGCGGCGATCATCCTGGAGCCCGATGCGCTGGCGATGGCCGACTGTCTGACCGCCGACCAGCGTGCCGAACGCTTCGACCTGATCCGCTACGCGGTCGACACCCTGACCCGCGACCCGGCCGCCGCGGTGTACATCGACGCCGGGCACTCGCGCTGGGTGAGTGCGGACAAGATGGCCGCGATGCTCAACGATGTCGGCATCGCCCGCGCGCAGGGGTTCGCCCTGAACACCACGAACTACTACACCACCGAAGAGCAGATGGGCTACGGCGATGCCATCTCCGCCATGACCGGTGGCTCGCACTACGTCATCGACACCTCACGCAACGGCCTCGGTCCCGAAAGCGACAGCGACACCGCGTGGTGCAACCCCAAGGGCCGGGCGCTGGGTGTGCCGCCGACGACGGCCACCGGAAATCCGAACGTCGATGCGTTCCTGTGGGTCAAACGCGTCGGTGAGTCCGACGGGTCGTGCGGGCGCGGCGAGCCCGGCGCGGGCACGTTCGTCAACCAGTACGCGATCGATCTGGCGCTCAACGCGGGGAAGTAGGTCCGCCGAACCGTCCGTTGGTGGCATCGCGCACGGCGCGGTCGATCAGCGCGAGGGCTTCCTGCTGGCTGACCGTCTCCTTGTCGACGATGACCCGCCGGCCGACATCCTCGTCGATGACCCGGAACGCGCCGACCACCGCCGCCGCGCAGAGCCGTGCGGTCAGATCACCCTCCGGCAACCCCAGTCGCTGGGCGACCACCGGTACGAACAGGCGCTCCATCTCGTCGTGCACCATCAGATAGGCCGTCCGCAGCGCGGGTTCCTCGCCCGACATGGTGGCGATGCGAAGCGCGCTGACCTCGTCGGCAAGCTCCGCGTCGGTGAGTGGATGCGCGACCATATCCGCCTCCATGTGCTCAGCCAGCGAGAGTTCTGCCGGCCAGCGCCGGGCCTGGGCGATGAAACGCTGCGCCGACAGGGACAGCACCGGCTCGACGCAGCTCTCCTTGGTCCGGAAGTACCGCCAGATCGTCCGGGTGGAAAGCCCTGCCGCGGCGGCGATATCGTCCCCGCTGGTGGCCGAGACGCCACGCTCCCAGAACAGCGCGCAGGCGTGCCGTGATACCTCGAGGCGGGCCTGCAACTGCTTCGTCTTGGTGGCGCCGCGGATATCCTGGCTGGCGATGGTGCGAACCTCCTGGCGGGTGATGCCATCACTGTGTCACTAAGTGACAGGGCGTGCAAGCGGGGCGAGGTGAAATGGCGAGCACGGCGGACCGGATACTGGTCGCGGGCCGAACCTGCTGGCAGGTGCCCACCGCGGACCGTTTCGCCGTCATCATCGACGGCGCGGACTACCTGCGGCATGTCAAGGCGGCGATGTTGCGCGCCCAGCGCCGGATCATCCTCGTCGGATGGGACTTCGACGCGGGCACCACGTTCGAACAGGGCCAGACCACGCTGCCCGGGCCCAACCAACTGGGGGCGTTTCTCTACTGGTTGCTGTGGAAGCGCGCCGGGCTGCAGATCTACGTGCTGAAATCCAACCTGCGGCTGCTGCCGCTGTTCGACGATCTGTGGTACGGAATCACGCCGGTCTCGCTCTTGAATCGCTTCAGCGGCAGGAGAATCCGCTTCGCGGTCGACGGTGCGCACCCCGCCGGGGCGGTCCATCACCAGAAGATCATCGTCATCGATGACGCGGTCGCGTTCTGTGGCGGCATCGATCTGACCATCGGGCGCTGGGACACCTCGGATCACCTCGATGACAACCCGCTACGCACCGCCTACGGTCCTCGGCACGAGGTCGCCACCGCGATGGACGGCGCCGCTGCCGGTGCGCTCGGCGAGTTGGCGAGGGATCGCTGGCGAGCGGCCACCGGGCAGAACATGCCCGCACTGGATGTCGCGCACTCGCCGTGGCCGCGCGGACTGGAACCGCAGCTGCGCGACGTCGAGGTGGGGATCGCCCGCACCCTTCCCGCGCTCCCGGAAAACGACGAGGTGCGTGAGGTGGAGGCGCTGAACCTGGCGGCCATCGAAGCCGCCGAACACACCATCTATCTGGAGAATCAGTACCTTGCTTCGCGCACGCTGGTCGAGGCGCTGATCCGGCGTCTGGGTGAGCGTGGCGGCCCGGAAATCGTCATCATCCTGCCGCGCCGCTCGGAAAGCGCACTGGAGATCCAGTCGATGGACAGCGCCCGCAGCGCGCTGATCGCCGAATTGTGGTCGGCCGACACCCACGGTCACCTGGGCATCTACTGGCCGGTGACCGGGAACGGGACACCGATCTACGTCCACTCCAAGGTCATCGTGGTCGACGACCGCCTGCTCCGGATCGGATCGTCGAACCTCAACAACCGGTCCATGGGCTTCGACAGCGAATGTGACGTCGCCATCGAGGCCGATTCCGACGCCGGACGCGAGCTCATCGCGCAGATCCGGCGGGTACTGATCAGTGAGCACCTCGGTGTTCCAGTCGCGGACTTCTACGCCGCGGTGCCCGACAACGGGTCATTCCTGACGGCGGTGGAGACACTGCGCGGTGACGGCCGCACGCTCGAACCGATGACGGCCGACGTTGTGGCCGACGAAGCGGGTCCGCTGGCGGAGAATGACCTGATGGATCCCGATCATGTGCCGAGTTCGCTGACCGGCAGCGTGCGCCGGCTACTCAACGAGCTGGCCGGGTGGCAATGACGCCGCGCGGTCGTCTCCCGTCGAGGAACACGGGGTGAAGTCGGGCACCGTCTGGATCTGCACCGTCGCGGTCCTGGCCGGCATCGTGATCGGCTTCGTCGGCGGCGCCTTTCGGTGGTGCCTGCAGCTCGCTGACCGCGGGCGGGTCGAGCTGGTCGACTGGTCGCACCACCTACCGGGGCCCGGCTGGCTGGTCCCGATCGCGGTGGCCGCCGCCGGAGCGACGCTGGCGGCCCTGGTGGTCCGCTGGATGCCGCTGGCGGCGGGCAGCGGCATCCAACATGTCGAGGCCGTCTACCGCGGCGCGGCGCGTCCGCCCGGGCTCCTGCTGCTGCCGGCCAAGTTCGTCGGTGGTGTGCTGGCCATCGGCTCGGGCTTGGTGCTGGGCAGGGAAGGCCCGACGGTGCACATGGGGGCGGCGATCGGAGCGCAGGCGGCGCGGTATGGCGGTCTGTCCGATCCCGACGTCCGCATGATGCAGACGGCCCTCGGTGGTGCCGGGCTGGCGGTGGCGTTCAACGCGCCGATCGGCGGGGCGCTGTTCACCATCGAAGAGGCGACCAAATCCGTACGGCTCAAAACGGTGCTGGCGACGCTGTGCGCCACCGCGACCGCGGTGGCCTGTGCCCGGCTGATCCTCGGCGATCGGCCGGACTTCCTGGTCGATCCGGTCGCGCCGCTGTCGACGGTGTGGATCCCGGTGTTCGTCGTGTTCGGTCTGATCACCGGATGCCTCGGTGCGTTCTACAGCCGACTCGTTCTGAGCATGCTCGACGCCGTCGCAGCGGTGCCCAGGATCCCAGCGGTTGCCAAGGCCTCGATCATCGGCGCCATCGTCGGGTTGATGGCCTTTGTGGATCCGCATGCCGTCGGTGGGGGCGATGCCCTGACCCAGTTGATCGTCGGAGGCGGGGCGTTGGCGTTGCCGTTGGCGCTGGGGTATTTGGCGGTCCGCGTGTTCGCGGGGCCGTTGTCCTACGCGGCCGCGGTTCCCGGCGGGCTGTTCGCTCCGCTGCTGGCCGTCGGGGCACTGTGGGGGGTGCTGTTCGTCGGTGTGCTGAATCTCCTGTGGCCCAACGACGGTCACTCGCTTGCCGTGCCGATGGCGATCGTCGGGATGGCGGCGTTCTTCGGTGCGGTCGTGCGCGCACCGCTGACGGCGGTGGTGCTGGTGATCGAGATGACGGGGATCACCGCGCTGGCCGTGCCGATGCTGGCCGCCACCGCGGCAGCGGTGCTGACCGCCGAACTGCTGAAATCGCCGCCCATCTATGACAGCCTGCGTGAGCGGATGCAACCTGACGGAAACAGGGACACGCTATATTCGGACGAGCGCCGAAACCGCGGGGGTCAGTGAAAGGGCACCAGCGACACGTGGCCGACGACGAACCCAGCCGGGAGAGGGCTCCAGCACGGACCGTCGTGTTCGCCCTGTACAACAAGGTGACTCTGCAGGACGTCGCAGCGCCCTTGGAAATCTTCGCCCGCGCCAACGACTTCGGGGCGAACTACCACGTTCTGCTGGCCTCGCCGAACGGCGAGTCGGTGGGGACGACGGCTTACGCACGGCTGGACGTGAACCTGGCGCTGGCCGATGTGCCCGCAACGATCGACACATTGCTGGTGCCCGGCGGTGTCCCGGCGGATTTCGCATTCACTCCGGGCCTGCACGACATTCCGGAAGAGCCGACACCGGATACGGTGCCGGACGCGCTGGAAATGGTGCGCCGGCTCGCGCCCCGGGCCCGTCGGGTGGCTTCGGTGTGCACCGGCGCCTTCGTGCTGGCCGCCCTCGGGCTGCTGGAGGGGCGGCGCGCGACCACTCATTGGGCGCACTGCCAGACACTGGCGCGCCGTTATCCCCATGTCCGGGTGGACCCGGACTCACTGTTCGTCCAGGATGGACCGTTTATCACGGGAGCCGGCATCACCGCCGGGATAGACCTGGCGCTGGCGCTGGTCGAAAGCGACTACGGTCCGGCCGTCGCACGCAGGGTGGCACGCTGGATGGTGGTCTTCCTCCAACGCCCCGGTGGCCAAGCACAATTCAGCGTGTGGGCGGAATCGGCGCTACCGGTTTCGGGTGGCC
>Ga0075012_10003073_pt1 | contig 16121 bp, 10 predicted proteins | sample All_14_2_FD_71474 | JGI IMG/M metagenome (GOLD analysis project Ga0075012, IMG submission 71474) | Freshwater microbial communities in response to fracking from Pennsylvania, USA - Allegheny Zone_MetaG_DW_15 | ecosystem: Environmental > Aquatic > Deep subsurface > Groundwater > Drilled... | reverse complement strand
CCGCAGAACATCGTTATCAATACAAACGCCGATCTGTTCAAGAATCCGAAAACTGCTGCTGCTTATCTGCTCAATATGCTGTTGTGTCAAAACCATAAACTTCCTTTATTCATTACTATCCCAAACAATTTTTTCACCGTCAAAATTCAAAACAACAACCCCGCTGTCCCACTTGGAATAAGCGTACGGACTTCCAAAGCTAGGATAGTTTAAATCCTCCGCCTTGCCGTTGCGTTCACGTTTGCCTTTGGTATCAATTGCCAATACTCCTGCTGCCTTGGAAGAATAACGCAATTCCATAGTCTTTGCGTCGAACGATACATCATTGTGTAAAAGCTCATTCATAAATTCCGCGAATGTAATTCCGTCAAGCGTCTGCGCCTCACATACAACGGCATGTCTGCTTCCTTCTGATGTGATCTCAATATCCGCATAGCTGCCTTCTTTTGTCCACTGATAAGGAGATGAAAACTTTAATCCCACGGCGGTATTGCCGGCCTTTGCGAATATCCAGCCGTCCTTCTCAATTATCTCGTCAAACAATTTCCGCGGGAAATAGGCATGGATAAGCTGATAGTGCATATTAGCTGGTATATCATACAGTGCCAAAATCGCGTTTTCGTGCTGGAAGAAATGACCTTCGCTGCCCGTCCAGTAGGTAGCCATATTCTTATCCGATTCATCGCTTGGATGATTGGTGAAAATGCGCAGCGATTTATTGCCGCCGACAAACGATATGTCCCAATGAAGCTGACAATGGTTGGCATACCATGCGGATTCATGTCCCTGCGGGTAGCCGTCCTGAAACTGAACGCAGCCTAAAATATATCCCGGTGTTACATAAGTGTACTTTCTGATACTTCCTTCCAACGGCTTATACGGGCGTGCATCCACTGCATTGTGCAAATGCTTCCTCTCAAGGTTAACATAAGCCGGATGCTTACTGTTGGCAAATTTAACAACCGCTGCCGGAGCACGGTAATCGCTGCCGTAAACCGTCATACAGCGTAGCCCCTTGCGGCTGCAGTTGCCAAAATACAGATAGTTCAAACCGTAACAGTTTGAGGTCGAATGGTCAAAGGAGCTGTTGGCCTTTATAGAGCTTCTGCCGTGAGCGCCGCCATAGATACCGTCGACTGAATTAAGGGCCATACCAAGTAAAATCTGATCCATATTGATTTTTGCCAGTTTCTTTATTTGTTCGTTCGGCGAAAAATCATATAGATTGATGAGGCATTCCCAGTCGGCGATAATATATGTCGTACTGTCAAACTCTCCCCAGCCGCGTTTTGCTCTGTAAGTGAGAAAATCTTTCAGCCAATATTCATCCTCAATTTCTAAAGCAACGGCTTCATCGCGGTAAGCGTTAAACCGGATTCCCACGCTGCCTTTAACCGGGTCGCGTAAGATCGATGCCATCAGGTAGCGGCTGCTGCGAAACAGCAGGTAATGATTTTCGGATGGGTAGACGCTCTTATAATCGTATTCTGTAAAAAACCTTTCAATCGCCTTCTTTGTTTCGGGATACAGATTATCGTTGCCATAAAGCAGATAATACGCACGGCATAGAACCGCCGCCGAAAAATCCGGCTCTCCGTCAAGCGAGCGTCCATGCGGATGTGGACTGTCGAACCACTGGGCTGTCTGTTTGAGAATTTCGTTTGCCGCATCTAAGTCAGCTCCGGCAAGCACCCTCATTAATGCCCCTTTGCCGTAGACATCCTGCACACGGGTTTGAATAGGGTCGCTCAATTCATAACCGATAAGATCACTGAGCCTCTTGTCGTAACCGTCTGCATGTTCCGCAGCATCATGGCTTGCCGATTCTTTTATTCGATTCTGGCAACCGCCGACAAAACAAAAAAAGATTAATGTCGTAATTAAATAAACCGCCGTAAATCTCATTTTAAACATTGCTGTTTTCCTTAAAAATTACATTTGCATACTCTAATAACAATTGGCGTTTAACGGGTCGTTACATTGCATCCATTGCGATGCCAATATTGACAAGTCGATTATATCCACATAACAATCAGTATTCAAGTCGCCAGGCTTATAGCTCAGGCAATAACCGAAATCAAGTTCTACTTCATTGCCGTACTGGTCATTTATTGTTATTATACGGCTGCCGCTATCGGCCTGCAAATACGGGCTTGAATACACCTGCGGCGGATTCAAGTCGGCGGTAGCGGAGTTTATCAAAGGCAGCCTTGCATCGCTGTACATACTGAGACTCTCGCCGTAACAGCTTGTATACGTAAGCATATCGCCAGTTTGCGACCAGGCTATCTGATTGTCAAGTATATCATTTTTAAAACTCTGAAAGCTTGTATAATCGGATGCTTTCCGTACATCTATAATGATGTCCGCATTGAGATTGCCTACAGTTACCCAGTCGCCTTTGGCGACATAATCGTAGGTAAATGAATACGCCGGGCCTGCCGTCTTATGAACCGCCCTTACGGCTAAATACGCGGACGCATCGCTGTTTTGAGCGAACAGCCAGCCTGAACCGTCATAATTGTAGCCGAAAGTTTCGGAGAAGAATATCTGTAATCTCCTTTGGCCGCCTAAAGAATTCAGTTCCGAGATATTCAGGTTTCGCCGTATGATTGCCGCACCTTTGCTGCCTACGGCCTGCAAGTCCTGATAACCTGTCCGCAAATCTGAGCCTCTCGGCTCGGCCTGCACGTAAACCCTGCTTGAATAACCGTCGCCGCCAATAATGCCCATCCAGTGATTCTGGTTTGTTATCTGCGTATAACCAAGCGATTCGTCAAGCGTAAATGTACCTATTGTAAACACCGGCGTGATATACGTGCTCCTTCGTATCGCCGCAGGAAATTCGATAGTATACCAAAGCTCACCGCCTTCAGGATGCACCCATGTGCCGCGTCCGGGCCTTGAGCTTACATACTCAAAATCGCCTCTGGACTGCGTATCGGTATAAAGATTGAGGGCCGGCACCGGCAAACGGTAATCCGTGATACATCCCGGTATCAGGTCAAACGGACTGTTGCCCGAAGTAAATGTCGTATCAGCCGGAAGCCCGCTGAAAAGCCAGTTATAATAGCTGAGCTTACTCGATTTAAAATAGTACGAAGAGCTGTCTTTGTAGCTTCTGACCGCCGCTCCGCCCCTAATGCCGTTAAGTGTTTCCTGAGCGACATCGGTGAAATACAGGTCGAGATATTTTGATGCCATCAGACGGACATTCGCCGAATCGGCGCAGTCTCTTATCGTGAAAATGCCCATCAGATAAAGTCCTGAATATGTCGGTGAGGCAAATTCAACCTGCACTCCGTTCATAGCGGCCTGTCTGAAATACTCCGGCAGAAATTTGCTCAGCACATCATAATGCTGCTGCGCTGTTGTGCCGTCGTCATAGAGTTTACCCTGCCACAGCGGGTCGTCTTTCATAAGCATTGAAGTGCAGTAATAGATCGCCTTGCGAACCATATTATGGTTATCGCTTAAGTGCAGCCGCCAGATATTAGGCTCGATCGGATATATATCGGCCAACAGGTCGTACTTCTTACTGTAGTCATAAAGCATCGTCTTGATCGCCTCTTTTGCCTGCGGCGTCAGATATGCGTTTAAGGCTGGACTACACCCTATCATGCCCAGGTGCGGCAGCATCCAGTACGTGCCGCCTATCTCATCATCAACAGCCCACCCCTGCTGCGTATCGATGATGAGCTGATTGGCCTGCGTAATATCGGCAGCGGTTATCTGGCTAAACCCCCTGCCTGCAAGCGCGAATATGCTATAAGCCCGCACAACATTGCCCCGAGGTTCAACCGGCGGATATTTCTGGGTTGTATAGTGATACATCAGTGTCGTATTCTGCCTGTCGTAAACTACATCGGCAAATGTGTACAACGATATAAAAGTAAGGTATATAAGTATCGTATTTTTCATCTGTTAACGGCCTTTATTGAATTGACTATTTAAGAGGCACCGTCATATACGAATCAGCATCCGTGTAATGCTCAAGCATAAGACGCCGTTTTGTTTTCAACTGGCTGACTAAATCGGGGCCAAGCACAAATATATCCTCGTCCCGAGCTTCCTTACCAGTGTAGATCACATCGGGATGCTCTTCAAGTATCTTTATAAGTTCTGTCACATTTTCAACTTCATCACGCAGTGTTTGCTTCATAAATATCAAATCTGTATCTCCCTGCCATGTAAAAGACCCTTGCGGCGGCAAGTGAGGAGCACTGCTCAATTTATCGGCATTTTGCTCTCGCAACACCTGCATTTTATAAAAATTCTCCCAAGTGCGGATAAATGATGCGTAAACCCGCAGACCTGCTGCTGATTTTACCAGATACTGCGACATCTGCCCTTCTGATGATTCCAGTCTGTCGGCAATCGAATTGAGCCTGGCTGTGAATTTTCTTACTCTGTTTTGATACGGCCATATCTCCTCCCTGCGTGTCCATGTATAAAGAACAGGCAGGTCAAGATTATCCATATAATTCGTCCGTGCCCTTTCCAGCGACAAATTAAAGATATAAGGCATAAAATATTCTTCTTCCTCCGCCGTCAATTTTTCAGGCATTATCAGACATGGGCGGTTTATCAACCTCGATGAAACATATCCATGTATCCCTTCAAAAGACGGGAATACATGTTCTGCATATACAAACGCGTCATTCAAGTCGCAAAAGGTATTAAACAGGGCATCGCCGTCATCCGACCACTTATCGCAAAGGGACCTCAGCTTTTGCAGAATTTCAATTCGTCCATATACGGGCTGACTTATAAAATCGTGGACAACATCAAAAAAAGGCTTTGTACTTTCAATCGTGTTTCCTCCGCGTTCATACCAGCTCCAGAAATGCAGAGAAATCATATTTTCACTGCCGGGCTTTAACTGCTGCATCTCTTGTAAAATACCAAGCGGATTGAAGATATATCTAATAGGATATTTCGCCCCAAAGCTTTCCCGGATATGAATGGACTGTTCCGCCGAGTAGGCGGTATCGGAATTACCAACCAAAACCTCATCATTGTCCTTAGAGAATTCCAGGAAAAATTTCGCGTTTTCTGGAAGTTTAGAACGAACCTCATTGGTCTCTTCCGGCCATTGGAAACGCGGCTCAAAGAAAATAGGCACTGTTTTACCTGTCGCGGCAGTAATGCCCTTATTGTAGGCATCGATAAAATTCGCGACTCTCTGTCCGGTCGAACGATACCTGTGCTTAGTCGGACCGTTTGGCGCATCATACTGCAACCCGGCCCAGTTTATACCGGAACCGGCATCATTGACCTTGAAAATGAAAACGCCGATTTCCGGCACTGCCGTGAAAAGCTGTTTTGCCATATCTGTGTAGATATCAAGCGTCGCCTGCTCATCAACATCCATACAGTACGCCGGTTTTAGGGAACGCCTTGGATGGTCAACTCTGGCACCAAGCAGTTCAGGATACTGTTCAAAATACGCGTCGGGCATATAACGCAGATCATAAGACCATACCGCCGCCCCCAAACCTATTTCACGCAAATACTTCGCCTTTTCAAGCATCAACTGTTTGTTCTTCTCAACAAAATCCATAGGCAGATAAGGTTTCATACTCTCATGCGGAAAAAAATGATAAATAGTCGCATTCCAGCTCGTGTATTCGTACCATGGATTGCGTCCTTCATCTGGCATATTATATTCGGCCTTTTCCGCAAGACCTGATATATTCACTAATACCTCGCCCAAATCCTCAAATCGCTTTGCTTCATCGGCAAAGCTTTTAAATGAGTCAATGTCGTGAGAATCAACTATCACCACGATCTTCAAATCCTGAGGCTTAAACCCAGTTTCAGCATTGGAAGCAGAACTCATATACAACAATTGCAATATCAATAACACGATCGCGAACTTACATAAATTCTTCATAAACTATCATTCCTTAGAATCTCAATAATCAAAATTCAGCACCATTGTTTTTCCGTCAAGACCTGTTATCGTTACGGTTGTACTGTCGTAGTTGGCACGCATAAATGGACTGTCATAAGTATATTTGGGGAAATAATCAAGCTTTTCGCCGCCGATAAGAGGCGTTTTCATATCTGCGAACATCGTCAGTTTGGCGGCACCTCTTGAAGGATAATATTCAAACTCATCCCAGTTGTTGATATACTGCATTTTGTTATCCAGCATATCGGCCTTGAATGCGTCAAAATCTTTATAGTCATTAATTGAAGCCACCTCAAAAACTACCATAACGCTTGGGTGAAGATATTTCACAAACCGCCCGTTATAGCCTTCTTTTGTCTCAATAACATATTTTGGAGATTGCGAAATATCAACGCCGTTTTCCGCAGTTTCATCTTTCTGCGCTGGTTTGAGGGCATAGAATGTCTTCTGGTTTTGCCCGAATATCCAGCCGCTTGCCTTGTCTTCCTCAAGCGAGAAATCATTTGAGATATACGTCATAAGCAGTTCATCGCCGTAAGAAGCCAACTGCCTGCGGACAAGCATACTGTTCTTATCCCCGATAACCATAAGATTACGATAGCTCACTCGCCTTGCCATCAGCTCAGGCGATGTAGTCTGGAAAACAACGCGACTGTCAAGGTTTTCGCTTGTAATAAGCCCCATCCACTGATTCTGTGAGTTTATCATCATATAATGCCTGCTCTCATCGATCGCGAACCAGCCCAAGACGTAATCCGGCGTGCACCATGAGTACCTGTACACCGCGGATGGATGCTCTATTATATATTTCGGCGCCGCCTCATATTTATGTTCTGTATATAGAACATGGTCGCCCTGACCCAAACGGCGGGTAATATAGCTGTAAGAGCCTTTCTTCTCAGAATTCGTCATGAGTTCGGCGATCATATCAGGCAATCTGTATGTACTTGCAGCGATAATTATCGAATCGAAGCTGATCTCATTGGGAAGTTTTTCAGGTTCACCGGCAAGTATATAATTGCAGCACATCAGTCTGTCCTGACCGCCGCTGTAAGTGAACGGTTCTTTATACATACGCACTTTTGCCCCGCCACGCATTCCGTTTATTGTTTCCTGGGCAACATCGGCAAAGAAAAGGTCGATAAATTTACCTGTGTATTCTTTAATCTGTTTGTCTTCTATGCAATCGTAAATGGCAAACAGCGGCTGAAGATGCACGCCCGAATAAACCGCGCTGCCGAATTCTATATCTATCCCCTTTTGTGCCCTGAAACGGTAGTATTCCATAAAGTGTTTGCAAAAAGCCTCATAATGCTTTTGAGCCGTTGTGCCGTCTGTGTATTTACGCTGGGCATAATCCGGGTCATTCTTGAAGATTTGAGCGGCTAAAAGGAATACCCCTTTTTTATGAACATCATGATTGTCGCTGACATAAACATTGAGCAGACCACTGGGCCATATCTCCGCTCTGGAAATATCATCGAAGGTATACGCGAAATCCCACAGCACGTCCTTCATCGCGGCAGCAGCCTCTTCGCTGACTCGCGGCGAAATCTCAGGCGATGCCAGAAGCATACACATCTGCGGCAGCGCCCAGTAAAGCACGCCAGGAGCCTTATCCTCGCTGAAGGCAGTTTTCTGGTTCTCAAAAAGCTCTGCGATCTTTTCACTGCACCAGTTATTATCCTGCTCGCTGATATTCAGAGCAAGGCCGGCAAGGGCGATATTCATCGTCCACCTGTTGTCAACGCCGATCTTCTTTGAATTACGATTGGCATCATAATAATCCTTCAACGCCTTATAGCTTCTGTCCTGTTTGACATCGGCACAAACCAAAGACACAAAAACAAGTATCAAACAAACTGAGAAGATTTTTTTCATACCACACCTGCGGATAATACGTTACTGATTGAAGTGAAAACAAAACAGGCGGGGCAACATACTGCCCCGCCCGCGACTTTTGAAATAAGATCATAATTGACAATCAGCATTGACCGGATCCGTGCAGTCGAACCACGACTGTGCCAATACCGCGAAATCCAGCAGATTCACATAGCAATCGGCATTGACGTCCCCGGCATATCTTCCCTGAGAACCGCATCCGCCCTCGCCGACAAGCGTCATAGTGTTCCACTGCGCAGGCTGGGCTATTACATTGACACCGCTGCCGAAATCGCAAAGCAGACTATCCACAACACTGCCGTCAAAATCAAGTATCATCAGGCCTAAACCGTGGATATCGCCCTGTGTAGCGGTAAGATTGGGCTTTATCTCATCCCACGCTATAACCATCTCGATAACATAACCGTCATTGGTAGGCGATATCGTTGAAGCGATATTGTTCGGGTCAACATTCAGCGTGCCCGTATGCCTGTAAATATCGGCACCCTGCGTGTCTGACGTTTCGGCGACAATATCAAATATCCATGCGCCTGTCTCAAAAACAGCCGAGGCATTATTGTAAGGATTGAAACAAAGCTGAACTGCGTCCTGACCGTTATATGGACCGGGGTATGTCTTTCGCCATTGAAGCAGGTCGTCTGTTACACTAAATGCCATATAAAGATTGGTTTCATCCCACTTGAAATAATAGACGCCGCTTATATCACCGGCACTCGGTGTTGTTGCCGTAATGGAAGTGCCAATCCCGTTTGTAACAAAATCGGCATAGCTAACGTTAACAGCTAAAGCATCATCCCATTCGCCGGCATTGAGCACACCGTCATACTGCGGCACAACAGATACGTAAGGGATATTATAGTTGATCTTTGCAAACGCCGATATGCTTATACATAAAACAGTAATCGTATATAATAGTTTATTCATAATTTATCTCCTTGTCTGGAAGTCATGTTCATTGTTAATTAATTTAAACTGTCGCAGTTAACATCGCCCTCAAAGGTACAATCCAACCAATTGGCTACTAACAGTTTCAAATCCGCAATATTAACATAACAATCCTTGTTTATATCAGCCGGCAGATAGCCGAAATCGCCGCAGGCAGCCGTTGTGTCGCCATAGACGCGTATTTCATCGAGCCAACCCCAGAAATATCTTCTTGAGCCGCCGTCGGCACCTACAAAATAATGTGTAGCCGGTGCCGGAACGCTTGTTACGGCGGCAGTGGTCGTGCCAAGCTGTATGCCGTCTTCGTACATCTTCATCAAACCGTTATCAAAGCTAAGTTTGTAGTGATGCCAGTTGCCGTCGATCGAAGTATTGCCCATAACCACATAACTTGTACCGCTGGCGTAAAACCGCAACTGAATTATGGTGTCGCTTATCTGAAGGTATACTCTGAATGCTGTATCGGCGGCAAACAGCCAAAGTGCCCCGGTTACCGTCTGGTTAGCTCCGGGAACTATGCCTGGATTTGGCTTCATCCAAAACTCGATATTAAACAGCGATGTATCGATCATTGGCGTAACGGCGGTCGTAGCGTATCCGCCCATACCGTCCAATTCCAGACAGGTTCCGAAATCGGCGTTTCCGGCAGGATAATCGGCAGGTGTTACCAATGTCGCGCCTGGTTTGAGTTCAAGGTCATAATCTCTGCCGGTAATATCATTTGAATTATCGTCAGGAGTTATCACACCAGTCTGATCGTCAAAGTGCCAAAGAGCATTAGTACCAACCATGGTATCTTCACTTGGTGATTCAAATGAAAGCTCTATATCCGGTCTTGAAATTCGCATGCAGTCTATAGCACCGTTGAAAGCACGGCGTGAGCCGCCCTCTGACGCCAGTGATATGAAACCGCTGGTTGTTTTCAGCGTTTTCCCGGGATAATTGAACGAAACGGTCTGGTTGAAACTGCCGTCAATATTCTTGACTGAGAATTCCTGCTTGCCCGTCTCGTCAAATATAGCTGTAACATACAGCCATTCATTCAGATGACCAGTTAGATTAATATCGCGGTTTGTCGAGGCTGTAGCATCGCTGAAATACGCCGTATATCTGATAGTGGCACCCTGCGTCCATATACGCCATGAATCGGTCATGGCAACAAATTGCAGGCTGTCAAAATCGTTGTATTTCACCCACATTTCCAACTTGAAATATGGCCAGTTGCCCCAGGCCGCATTCGTTCTGGTTCTTGCCCAGACTATCGGCTTAGCGGCATCGGCGCAAGGCGCATTTTCCGCAAACGACATCGCCTGACCAAAGGCCGCACTCGGCCCGTCAATTGTAGCGCCCAATGTTATAGTATCGGTCGCCGTGCTGTTAAGCAGCATAAACCATAAATTATTATCAACACTCATGCCTTCAAGTCTCGATGTGGTGGCATTTCTTACAATACTGTCCATCTGCCACAGATCAACCGTCTTAGGCGTCATAACTCCCGGCACGGTATAATCGGCCGGCGACAACCCGCAAACGGCAATCAGCACACACAAAATCACTTTACACAATCTTTTCTTCATAAATAGCTCCTTGAAATAATAAAATAATATTCGCTTATTTAACTTTCACATTACCATGCTGTCAGTAATTAAAATCCAAAAGTAATTCATTACCTGTCGGGTCTTTAACATTAATTGAAACATCGCCGTTGGTATCATTCCACAGATAACCGCCGCTGTATGTTCTCGATATGTTCAGCCCGTAAGTAACATTATCAAGTTTTGGGTCAGTTCCATCTCTGTACATCTTCAGGTTATAACCTTCAAGTGTAACAAACTCAACCTCATTTGCACCGTTAGCCCGAAATGTAAGATTCTTTACGGCAGTCTGGAAAGCCGCAAAATCAGCATAACTGCTCGCTTTGGCAACCTGAAAAGCACATATAGTTGTGTTGTCATCAAATTTAACCAGCATCGGGTCGCCGTATCCAGGAACGGTACTAACATCAATATTGTAAAAACCGGTAGAAGTCGCATCTACGGCTTTCATGGCGACATATACACTGCTGTCTGAATTTCTTGAAAATATCCAATAGTTCGTCGAAGCGCTTGGATCAACGCGATTAGCCCTGAAATCGTTTGACATAAAACAGAACAGGTCGTAATTTGCGGCCGTTATCTGTCGTTTTACCAGCATAGCGTTATGATACTGCATAGCGTTCAAATCCCTGTGATTTGATGTGCTTGCGTCATCAGGATACCTGGTCTGAAAATACACTCTGCTGTAAGTCGGATTGGCTCTGCATACCATACCCATCCATTGATTCTGGGTATTCAGCATGACATATTTGCTTGTTCCGCCATCCTCGTCGATCAGGAATGAGCCAAGTACATATTTATCCGTCCCGTAAGTATGCCTGCGTATATCCTGTGGAAAATTAAAATAGTATACGGGTATATTGTACTCAACATAGTGATAGCCTGCAGCAAAACGTCTTGAAACATGCCAGAACGAACGGTTATCATAATCAGTTGTCAGATTCTTCACAACATCCGGCATTACATAATTCGACATACATGTACCAACCACCGTCCTGCTGGGCGTACCCATTGATGTCGGAGTATTGACCAATATATGCGTCCACCAGCGAAGGTAATCCGAATTGCCGTCATAGGCGTAGCCGCTCTTGTAGCAGCGGGTTTTGCCTCCGCCGCGAACCCCCTCAAACGACTCACAGCCCGCATCGGCCAAAACAAGACTTATATAGCTGTCTGCCAGATACTGTAATGTTCTGTCCTCACATAGATCGCGGATATTGAATATCGATTCAAGTGTTATAGATATATAGCCTGGGCTTGCGATCTCCGGGTCAAGCCCGTAACCTGCCATCCGCTGTATCTTTCTTTTAAGATGCGCATTCCAGCCGTCATAATGTTCTTGAGCCGTATACCCGTCATCATAGATATTCTGCCCTGTGGATTTGAAATATTGCGCTGCCGTCAGGAATGTTGTTTTCCTGAGCCAGTCATGATTCATACTATTATGAATATCGTAGATATAAGCATCGTCCGTACTGCTGTCTGTATAGTAATCGCGTTCGCTCACATAGCTTATCAATACATTGGCAATAGATGTTTTTGCATCATCTGTCAATTGACTTCGCAGATAATTATTTGATAAAATTCTGCAAAGATTCGGCAATGCCCAGTATAATGTCGGAAGCGTTCCTTCGTCTGTCGGAGTAACGGCGATCTGATCGAACTCACTGGGATCATCCATATCACACAGCCTCTGGTTTACCAGATCAATATCGGCCTGACTTACATCTGCGTGGTCTATGCCAAGCCAGAGTGTGGCAACGCACCATTTAGCGACTTCCTGAGCCGCGATATTGTATGGGTCAACGTTTATATGCGCGTAGCGCAGCAATACGTTGCATCTTGCGATCTGCTCTGCCGAAGGTACTGCTTCACAGTCTGATATCCTCAGTGAATCGATTGCTCCGTTAAATGCCCTCCTTGCACCTTTTTCCGAAGCTAAATATATAAGCCCGTCTGTCGTCTTAAGCTTCTTGCCGGAATAATCAGCCGAAACGGTTTGGTTAAAACTGCCGTCAATATTCTTTACTGACAATTCCTGATGCCCGGTTGAATCAAATGTGGCTGTTACAAACAGCCATTCATTCAAATGACCGGTTAAATTAATATCACGGTTTGTCGAATTTGTGGTATCGCTAAAATATGCCGTATATCGAATTGTTGCGCCTTGCGTCCATACGCGCCACGAATCCGTCATAGCAACAAATTGCAGACTGTCGAAATCATTGTATCTCACCCACATCTCCAATTTGAAGTAAGGCCAGTTGCCCCATGCCGAGCTTGTTTTGGTCTTTGCCCACACTACCGGCGCCGTCGTATCAGCGCAAGGCGCATTTTCAGCAAACGACACCGCCTGACTGAAAGCAACAGAAGGGCCTGATATTGTAGCCCCAAGCGTTGTTGTATCCTGTCCCGCGCTGTTACGCAGATAAAACCACAGATTATTATTGGAACTGCCGCCAGTCAATTTCGATGTGGATGCGTCCCTGACAATACTATCCATCTGCCACAAATCTAACGTCGAATTATCCATAGCGCCCGGGCCGGAGTAATCCGCCCAGACCGACACATACACACACAATACAGCCAACACAATTTTCGTTTTCACAATAATGCTCCTTATAAATTAAACTGTCATTTAGTTTCAAATCCTCTTGTTGATGCCCTGCTTGGATGGAACATTGTTCCGGCATGATCCTGCCAGGGGAATTCGCCATCCACACAAACATTGACCGCTCTTACGCTGAAATCACCCATAAGCATATTGCAGTTTCTTCCATGATTTGACGCCGGACCGGTATAACTGGTTTTAGCTACACTTGCCGGTGATTTACCGCCCATATATCCATACTTAAAAGCCTTTGGATGCGGTCCTTCGTATTTGAGCACCTGTCCGCCGCCGCCGCCGAGTCCTTCGTATTTCTCACCGCTTACACAAGCCTGCAGCGGCAAATTAGAGGCGTCTCTTATATCAGAAGCCTTTCTCTCAATATAATCTTTCTGAGCCGCGCCTTTAAATGGTGCCAACCCATAGAAGAAGAATATATTATAGCCATAACTGCCTACCGCGCCCTTGCCGCGTTCAACGGGCTGGCCCTTATCGCCGAAAAGCTCCTTGGGCTGGCCCGGGCACACAAACATCTTATAATCCCATGTGAAAGAGGTTGTTACCTTCAAATCGTAATATGGCTGGAGTTTGTACGGCAGTCGCGTGTAATTTGAACCTTTTACCGTCTCATCCCAATAAGCGCGAGGCAGCGCACCTTTCCAGTCCTGAGTGTAAAGATTCAAGGCAAGCCCTATATCTTTCTGCTGCGAGGAATCTACTACCGCCAATGCCTGCTCTTTCGCCTTTCTCAGCGCCGGCATCATTATAGCCATCAGCACGGCTATGATCGATATCACCACAAGAAGCTCGATCAGGGTAAAACCATTTTTTCTGATAATATTTCTCATCATAATTCCCTTAAAAATATCTTTCATTCTATTGTAAAATTGAGCGAAGCGTTTCTGTACAACCAAAATCCTGCGGATCTGTGCACATAAGCCACTGTTTTGCCACAATTGCAACATCTAACAAATCCATAACACAATCGCTGTTTATATCCACAGAGTTATATTTACAGGTAGGTATCACATCGTCAAATGTTGTCCCATACCGGATATTGTCATATACAAGGTGCAGGCCCACCGGCTGCTTATAGCGGTAAATACCGCAGCGTACATCAAAGCGTTCAGTCATACCCGTCAGCGGCAGCCCTTCCGGCATCTGCTCATCGGGCGTGCTGCCCCATGGATGCGAGCTTTGAGCCGTGGGAAATTCCTCGCGTGTTTCGTTTATCCATACCGTGAAGTTCGCCGCAACAGTGTCGTGTTTGTGCCGTGGCGCAAGACGCATTATGACTGTGTTCCATCCGGTAACAAATGCCCCCGTACCTACGCTGCTCGACTGCCCGGGATAAACGCCGTCGGTTAATTCGCCTTCATTTTTAACCCTTATCTCCCAGCCGAAACCGCCCTGGTAATTGATCAGCGTCATCCACATCGGTACTACATTGACAGTTGTATCATCTAAATCCCCAGTCGGCCGCTGCCAGCATTGGGATATATGTGCCCACTCAACCGGTAGCGGATTGGCCGGATCTATATATATAGCATAGCCAAAATATCGCACCTGACCAAACTCAAGAGCAAGATCGCCTTCACCGTGAATAGGCCGCATTTCAAAGCGGTCTCTGTCGGCATCTGGCAAAACCGCCGTAGGCCCGACCTGTATCTCAAGGCTGCGGCTGCCGTGAACGCCATTACCGGTTGAAATCTGCACAGTTCCATCAGGAGCGGCAAGCGGAGTGTCGATAATGAAGTCAAATGCCCTTGCCGGGTCATTAGGATCGGCATTTCGCAGCAGCCAATAGGCGCGATACGCGCCCGATGTACTGTGCGGCATAAGCGTTGACGGCATCTCGAAATCGAGATTCACGATCCGCTGGGCATTAACCTGACAAATGCAAATTACGGCGGAAATTGCAGCAACCAGAAAACTTTTATTGAATATATTCATATCCACCCTTAAAGATCAAATAGTGCAAACATTTTGCGATAAACCCGCAGGCGTATTAGATTCGCTATACTTCTCAAAATCTATCCTTACCACCGTAGTGGTATCTTCATTAAGACCGTGAAGTATGTTAGTGATCTTTTGAAGTGCGGCGCTGCCCATTTTTGCCAAAGGGTGTATTGAAACCATAAGATCAATTCGCTGCGCAAGAGCAGCCAAATGCGGATACGCATCCTCACTGGTAGCAATTACAACATTGAGCCTTGCAAATTCCGTCGCAATACGTTCAAACTCCGCCTCAAGCACACTTGCAAAATTTTCGGTGTTCGCAACAAACACGCCGGTATTATCAGCAAGATTCTCGATAACCTCAAGAAAAGTATCCCTGTATTTAAGCACAGAATCACTGGCATGCACTGTTCGGTAATTACTGCACCCGCCTTCGAGTAACGTATATTTCAGGGTGGTTATAATACCCCCGTGGCCGCCGCTGTGAACGCCTGGTGTCAAACTCGATACCCATGGTTCGAGGAAGTGAACTACTTCAGGAGTATGGCTGTTTAAAAAATGCTTTCCAACCCTTCTGATATTCCAATTCTCATCGCTCTCAACCGTCGGCAGGTCAAGGTCTATTCTTGAGTGGCTGGTAACAACTATCGGAATTTGTTTGCTCAATGCTTCAATGCAGGCCATTCTGTCTTCTTCGGGATAAAGCCATATCAATCCTTCATAGCCGTTTTCTTTCATCTGGCTCATAACCGCTTCAGGAGATTCAAAAGGCGTATCAGGTCGTAAAAGATCAACTGTTACGCCTTCATTAACCGCTGAATATATCCCGGATATGGTTCGTGGATGTCTTAGCTGCGGGCCTAAATCGCTGAACCTGAAGGCATCGGCAAGGGCGATCTTGATTTGCTTTTTGTTCTCACTGACATATACGCCGCCGCCCTGCTCGGTCTCGAGAAGCCCATCTTCAACAAGCACGGCAATCGCTTTACGTACTGAATAGTTTGCCAAACCGGTCTGCTCTGCAAAAACAGCGAGCGTAGGCAATTTGTCCCCGGGCAGAAGCTGACCATTATCGATCTTGTGCCTTATCGCATCAACAAGATTTTGGTAGCCGACATTTTTTTGTTCTTTCAAATATGAAAACATATTAGCCTCATAGCAAATATAACTTAATGCACAAAACATAAAATAACAC
>Ga0075012_10003069_pt1 | contig 16133 bp, 11 predicted proteins | sample All_14_2_FD_71474 | JGI IMG/M metagenome (GOLD analysis project Ga0075012, IMG submission 71474) | Freshwater microbial communities in response to fracking from Pennsylvania, USA - Allegheny Zone_MetaG_DW_15 | ecosystem: Environmental > Aquatic > Deep subsurface > Groundwater > Drilled... | reverse complement strand
AGCTAATTTGCGCATTATATGTTCACAAAAAGCATAATAATGACTTAATTTGATTGTAATTAAAACTTATAGCATAGTGTTGTCGAACAAATTTTGTTCTCGTGTTACTTTGTTTATGGATAAACAATATGACTTTTTTTAGATTTGCTCGTGTGGCTCCATCACGAGATTGCATTAAAACGGTGTTGCCAGAAACCACTGGTTGTACGTCAGGACTAATAACCATTAATGCTCAACATGTTCCGGAGGTGAAACGTATCAATCAGGCGATTGAGCGATATCAAAAAAGCCGTTCACTCTTTGACTTGCAGCGCGTGGATGCGTTGGCAGAACAATTGCGGCTGCAATATCGGACAAATCCACTGACTGCTTGCCAGCCCTTTATGGTCTGGTCCCTGCAAGGGCATGTCAGCCGTGAGCTGGCGAGGCTTATAGGTGATCCCGTGATTGATTTGGATAATCAAAAGTTATTTGCCGAACATGCCACCGCCAGTGGAAAACTACCCGAACTAATCGAATGGAAACGGCGGACAACACCAAAATATTCTTTATTGACCCTGGGCTTATTCAGTTTACGTTCCAAATATCAAGCCATCGATACCTTTCTTCAGGCCGTCAAGTTCATCGAAAGCAATCAATCCGATCTCAAGCGCGCTGACCTGGCGTTTATTGAATCCATTAGAAACTTGATAAACAAGTTACTCACGCTGGACATTTTTCAGAAAGGGCCGTTGATGATGCAGCGATTCAACGATTTGCTCAACCATGCCAATGCCCTGTTAAACCTGACAATAGAAGCCAATGAAGAAGAAAAAAAACGCCATCAAATTGAAAAACAGTCCTTGATTAATCCCTTATTACACAACAGTGATGAAGAGTTTGCCAAAATAGCCGGGCATTTGGCCACCTCCCAGGAAACATTATCCTTAAACGGTTTTAAAGTCTCTTACCTGGGTGGAAACAATAACCGCAACTGGTTGGCGGTTGAACAGAAATCGGGCTTGCAATGCGTGATTCGTGTTGAAAAAGCCGACGATCCCCCCACAGATTACGCCCTGGTGGATGCAACCAGAAGCTGCTCTGATTTAAGCCGTTTCTTTGCCCATGACGCAACCTATTACCCAACTGGCGAGATTGAAATACAAGAAGGAAACAGCCGCCCCTTTAATTTGGCTGTTTGTGAATTCTGCCCGGACGGGGATTTATGCCGTTATCGCAACAGCCTGGAAGGCCAGGACCTTCTGACGATTCAGATGGAAGTCGTAGACATGACCGAACAGGTTGCCAGGATGGCGGCAACCCTGCTTCGTGAAGGCCGGATTTATGCCGATATCAAAGGCGAAAATTTTCTGCGCCCGCCGGTTAAAACCGCCGATTGTAAATCCATTGTCCCCATTGAACAGGGTATGGTTAAAAAAGAACTGATCTCAACGACCCAGGCCTATGCACCACCTGAATATCTCTATGGGCCCCGGCCTGAAATTGGCATTATTAATTTAAAAATGAATCCCCTGGACATGCTTCCAGCTCAATTGGATGATGTATTATGGAGTAAATCAGCCTACGCCTTGTATGATGACAGCGCCTGGTTTATTAATCAGAACCGATATTATATTGATGACCATCATCATATAGTCCCGTTGCATTTAACACCGGATGCCTTGAAGGCATTTAAAGCATTGGTGCCGCCAGAACAAAATGCCATCCGTCAGGTAATGGACATAAACGTGCAACATCCCGGCAGAACCCAAAAAAATATCCAGCTCATCACCGGCCATAGCCATTCTGCACCCGGCCTCAACGCTGAAAAATTCATGAGTTATCAAATTGGCTTACAGATGTATATCCTCTGCACCAATCCGCAAGGAGAGGCCAAACACATCCTGCATGATGCCTTACGCGCCCGCAAACCACTGGATTTTAGTCATGCCATCTTTGAGTCAAAGAGCGGCCTGCGCCTTCAACAACTCATTTTGGGGGCGACAGCAGTCGATCCCTCTTTGCGCTTCTCCCTGGCTGACATACTCGATCGCTGCCAACGATTAACGATGCGTTTGGATATGGAGCGCGTCTTCAGGCCCTCCGGCGAGGAAGTGATAGCACCGCCAAGACTATGTTAATGAGGTTTGTCAGCGGGAAAATTTTTTCAAAAATTCTTGTAGTTCTTCTGGTTTTCGCGGAGGTTTATAGAAATAACCCTGAGCATAATCGCAGCCATGGGTGATCATATAATCCCGTTGCAACTCCGTTTCTATCCCCTCAGCCAACACTTCCAGTTGCAAACTGTGGCCCAGGTTAATAATTGCGCGGGCAATAGCCGCATCATCACCAGGATTAACCAACTCGCTAATAAACGAGCGATCAATTTTAAGCTTGTCTACCGGGAATTGTTTTAAATAAGACAAACTCGAATACCCGGTTCCAAAATCATCAATCACCAGCTTCACACCCATTTTTTTCAATTCATGCATGGTGCTCACGGCTTTCTCAACATCCTCGACCAACAGGCTCTCGGTTAATTCCAGCTCCAGAAATTGCGCCGGTAAACCCGTTTTTTTCAGCACATTGTCGACCACGTCAGCCAGGCGGGTTTGCCGGAACTGGCGGCCTGAAATATTCACGGCCATGCTGAGCTTATCGTAGCCCTGCTTATGCCAGCGCCTCAGCTCATTACAAGCCTCTTCCAACACCCAGGCCCCAATTTCTACGATGAGTCCGTTTTCTTCCGCCATACCAATAAAATCCACTGGAGACACCTGTCCCAGGATATGACTGTTCCATCTAATCAACGTTTCAAAACCGTAAACCTGATTGGTTTTCAAATTTATCAAGGGTTGATAGACAAGATAAAATTCCTGTTTTTTCAAGGCATCGCGCAAGGCCGTATCCAATTGCATACGATTAATCGCGCGGGCGTTCATTTCCTCGTCGAACACGCGATACGTATTACGTCCATTGTCTTTTGCGTGATACATGGACACGTCAGCATTTTTCATCAAGGATTCGTAATCGGTCCCGTCTTTGGGATAGAAGCTCAGGCCTATACTGCCGGTAATTTTCAAGCTGTGCGCACCTACCTGAAAAGGTGTTTCAATCAAGCGCAGTAACTCAGCAGCCTTTTTTTCCGCGTTAGCCTCGTTGCCTACGTCTTGCAACAGGATTACAAACTCATCGCCGCCCAGACGCGCCACCGTAGCAAAATCATCCGTTGCCACGAGCAGACGATTGGACACCGCTTGCAACAGCTTGTCGCCCACCGTATGTCCCAGGGTATCGTTGGTCATTTTAAAGCGGTCGATATCAAGGAAAAGAAGCGCCAGCACGCTGCCCTTTTTCCTGGCTTGAAGAATGGCTTGTTCCACCCGGTCCATCAGCAACACACGATTGGGCAACTCGGTCAAGGAATCATGCGTTGCCTGCCGCAGTAATTGCTGCTCCATTTCCCGACGTTGCGTGATGTCGTTGACAAGACAAACGAAATGACGAAACTTTCCAAACGAGTCACTGACCGGCGCCACGCTCATTTCGCACCAGTAGACCTCGCCACTTGGCCGATGACTTTCCAGCTCCACCGTTTCTTCGCGCATTTCACGGATAGCCAGGGTGATGCGCTTGTGGTTAATGTTATCCAGTTTGTTGCTTTGCAGGAAAGCCAGCCCCTGACCAATCGTCTCGTTTTCGCTCAGACCGGTTATCCGTTCAAAGGCCTTGTTAATATATACAATGGGTAAGTCGGGTTTGGTGATATCAATAATCGCAACACCGTGCGTACTGGCCTCAATCGCCCGCTCACGAATGCGCAGCTCATCATCCGACATCATTTTCAGGGTCACATCACGAAAACTGTAGACCCGGCCCACGATATCCGAACCTACGCGCTGGGGCTGGGTGAAGCGTTCAAATACCCGTCCGTCTTTAAAATGCACCACAGGTAACTCACCTTGCCAGTCAGGATTTTTATATAAATATTCCACATCGGATGCGATGCTTTCCGGATCAATCAACTGCCCCATAATGTAATCAAAGCAGAGGTTTTCACGGCCGGATTCCAGCAGGTGGGAGGGAATGCGCCACATTTCCACAAATTTTTGATTCCAGTCGACCATTTTCCACTGACCATTAACGATCATGATGCCGTCAGCCGTGGATTCGAGGGTTGCGCGTAATAAAGACAAAGATTTTTCCAGTTCGAGATTTTTATCCATCACGTCCTGGCTGCCGATATTGATATTGCTGGTTAAAGGTTCGTTGACACTGCGCTGAAACTCGGGTTGATTGTGATACCACCGTTCGAGTAACAACGGCAAATCCGGGGCAACCGACACCATGCCCATTTCATCGCAAACGTTGGTCAACGAAGGCTCTTTTCCCTGTGATCTTACACGCTCGGCTGCCTGAGCTACCTTCTGATAGTCTATTTTTGGCCTGCGCATGGCTTCCTCGCTACGTATACTCGCATCCGGCTCATCCCTCTAGCGCCCAGACATTCACAACAAGGCACGTATCACGTATCATTATGATTTATTGTAGTCTATAGCTGAAAAAAAAACAGTATCGACCCAGGTTTTCACCAGAAGGAACGCGTTATGTCTCATAAGCATTTTAATACCCGCGCCATTCATGCCGGACAACAAGCCGACCCGTCAACAGGTGCCGTGATGACGCCAATTTACGCCACATCAACCTATAAACAGAGCGCACCCGGCGTGCATCAAGGTTACGAATACTCTCGTTCGCAAAATCCGACCCGCGAAGCGTATGAGCAGTGTCTGGCCAGCCTGGAGTCCGGCAAACGCGGTTATGCTTTTGCATCGGGCATGGCGGCCATCAATACGGTGATTGATTTGCTGGATATGGGCGCACATGTGATTGCGTCCAACGATTTGTATGGTGGAACATTCAGACTGTTCGACAAGGTGAAAACCCGCACCTCCGGTTTGAGCTTCAGTTTTGTGGATATGGACGATGTAGACAACGTCGCGGCAGCGATTCGCCCGGAAACCCGGATGATTTGGCTGGAAACGCCATCCAACCCCATGCTGAAACTGACCGACATGCCCGCCATTGTCGCCCTGGCCAAAAAACACAAGCTGCTGAGCGTGGCCGATAACACCTTCGCCACGCCCTGGATTCAACGTCCGCTGGAATTGGGTTTTGATATTGTTCTGCATTCGGCAACCAAGTATTTGAATGGCCACTCCGATGTGGTCAGCGGTGCGGTGGTGGTCGGCGATAATGACGAATTGATCGAAAAAATGGCCTTTTTGCATAACTCCTGCGGCGGCATTGCCGGCCCCTTCGACAGCTTCCTCGTTTTACGCAGTTTGAAAACGTTGCCCCTGCGTATGGAGCGGCACTGCCAAAATGCCCGCGAACTGGCGTCGTGGCTGGAACAGCATCCACAAGTCGAGCAAGTGATTTATCCGGGCCTGAAAAGTCACCCTCAACACGCCCTGGCAGTGGAGCAAATGCGTGATTTTGGCGGCATGATTTCCATGGTGATCAAGGGCGATTTGGCCAAAGCCAATCGCTTTTTGTCGCGCTGCGAGGTATTTACTCTGGCTGAAAGTCTCGGCGGCGTTGAAAGTTTGATCGAACACCCCGCCATCATGACCCATGCCTCCATTCCGGCCAGCACGCGTCAATCACTGGGTATTGTTGATGGATTTGTGCGTTTGTCTGTGGGCATTGAGCACATTGATGATTTAATCGCTGATCTCTCATCAGCCTTGAACTAATGGAGCCTGGAATGGAGTGTTGTATGAGCAAGGAAAAAAAAACCGGCGGGCAGTTTCGAGCCGCGCTGGCCGTATTGACGGTCATTATGTCGACCAGTCTGTTTTTTATCCCCGTGTTATTTTTTGGTCTGTTGAAACTGATCCCCATCGTGTCCTGGCAGGTCCTGTGCACCCGCATTATTGACAGCATTATTGTGTATTGGTGCGCCTTGAACAGCGCCTACATCAATTACACACTGAAGGTAAAATGGACCATCACCGGCATGAATAATCTGGATCCCAAAGGCTGGTATCTGGTGGTTGCCAACCATCAAAGCTGGCTGGATATTGTGATACTGCAACGCCTGCTGACCTTTAAAATTCCCATCCTGAAATTTTTCATCAAAGATCAATTGAAATGGGTTCCCTTACTGGGCTTTGCCTGGTGGGCCATGGGTTGTCCCTTTATGAAACGCTATTCCAAAGAGTTTCTGGCTCAGTACCCCAATAAAAAAGGCGAAGATTTGGACGCAACCAGAAAGGCGCTGGATTTGTTCAAGCGTTCGCCGTCAACGGTCATGAGTTTTATTGAAGGAACGCGTTTTACAGAAGAAAAGCATCGCGCCCAGCAGTCTCCCTATCAACATCTGCTCAAACCCAAGGCCGGCGGGATCAGCTTTGTGGTCAGCGCACTCGGCGATAAAATTCAGCATCTGCTTGATGTGACCATTATTTACGCGGAGAAAGAGCATTCTTTGTGGGATTTTTTATGCGGCAGAGTAACGGCCATCAGCATGCACGTCCGGGAAATTCCCATTCCCGCGCAGTTCACCCAGACGGATGTGTTGGAAAACGAGCAAACACAACAGGATTTTCGCGACTGGCTGAACGAGCAATGGCTGGAAAAAGATAAGTTGATTAGTCGGAAATTGGCGGACGGGGTGTAGAATAAAAACCGAAAACCCATTTGTTTTGAGTATATTAGTTTGCTGGCGGGCGTTTTTTTACTACAATGATTCTTTTGCCGTATTTCAAGGACTCAGCATGTCAAAGTTCATTACCTGTTTTCTTGCGCTCATCACCCTGCTATCCGGTGGTCTGGCGCAGGCTGATCGCGCATTTACCCAGCGCAAAGATGTCCAGCATTTTATTAATTACATGGTCAAAACGCACGATTTCAACCGTAAAAAACTGACCGCCATCATGGATGAAGTGCAGATTCAACCGCAGATTATTGAATCCATGAACAAGCCTTATGAAAAGAAAAACTGGGATATATACAAGGAACTGTTTTTGACGCCACAGCGTGTTCAGGGCGGCATTGCCTTCTGGCATGATAACCAAAGCGCCCTCGCGAAAGCGGAAAAAAAATACGGGGTTCCGGCCAATATTATTGTAGCCATTATTGGTGTTGAAACCATGTATGGTAAAAATCAGGGCAATTATCGCGTGCTGGACGCCTTGTCCACCCTGGCCTTTGACTACCCTTCCCGCGCTCCGTTTTTTACCAAAGAGCTGGGTGAATACCTGTTACTTTGCCGTGAACACAATGTGAATCCGGATCTGTATCGCGGCTCTTACGCCGGCGCCATGGGCAAACCGCAATTCATGCCGAGCAGCTATCGTTATTATGCCGCCAATTTTACCGGCCATCCGAAAAAAGATTTGATGAACGATGATCAAGCGGTCATCGCCAGCGTTGCCAATTATTTCCACAAACACGGTTGGAACCTGGACCAGGGCGTGGCGCAGCCAGCCAAGGTGGACGCCAAACGCGTGAGCCGCATCAATACCGCTCATAAAACAGCCGCTTACAATGCGAAACAATTGGCCGCCGCCGGTGTGCAACCCTTAACCGCCGCGATGAATCAGCCAGGCAAAATCGGTTTGATTGAGTTAACAACCCAAAGCGGGCCGGAGTATTGGATGACGTATCCGAATTTTTACGTCATCACCCGTTACAACACCAGCCCGCAATACGCGTTGGTGGTGTATTTGCTGTCTCAACAATTAAAAAATCAGTGGGCACTGGCCGGACAAGACCGAACCTTTGCCTATGCCTGACGCACCAAGGCCAAATCCATGAGCGGACTTACCTGCTTTTTGTATGCCCACGAACTTGATGATGAAGGCGCGCTTTGTGTGCGCCTGAATCCTCAGGGCGAAATTGACGCACCCCTGGAACGGCGTTCGTTTGCAGATATACAAAGCTTGCAACATAACGCCACAACAGTGGTGATTGTGTCTGCCAGTCATTTGAGTTTTTATCAGATTGAGCTGCCCTGGTTGCCGGAAAAGAAAGCACGCGCCGCCCTGCCCTATGCACTGGAAGACAAACTGGCCAACTCCGTTGATGCGCTGCATTTTGCCTTTGACAAATCACATTACAAAAACGGTCAGTACCTCGTTGCCGTATGCGACAAGGCCTGGCTGAGTGCATTGACGGCCCAATTGAGTCAATATGGCCTTGATTATGACGCCATTACCTCCGACTGGTTCGCGGTGAAAAATCATGAGCTGGCGGCTGTGGATGAAGGCTTGCTGGTGAACGATCAACCCTTTTTCTCAGGCTTGCTGCCAGAAGAACTGGCACCGCTTTATCTTGAAAAATTATCGACTGATCTGACTGTTTATGTATTTGATGACAAGGAACATGACGAGCTAAAGGGAACAATACAACGCGTTGATCCGCCTGCCAGGTTATGGGTTGCAGGACGCTTGCACAGCAGCCCCTATATCAATCTGAGTCAGGGCGATTTTCAACAGGTCGGCAGTCATATGCAAACCCGGCGCTGGTATTGGGCTGCGGGCATCATGACGGTTTTGTGGCTGGTCAGTTTTCTGGTGTTTAACGGGATGCAGCTTCATTCGCTCAAGTCTCAACTGGACAGTGTCAATACCGAAGTTGCCCAGGTTTATCGTCAGTTTTTCCCGGATGCCAAACAGGTAATCAGCCCCAAATTTCGTATTGCCCAGTTACTCAAGTCGCGCAAAAAAGCCGGAGACAGTGCTTTGTGGCCGCTGCTTAATCAATTGACGCTGGCAATCCAGGACGGAAACACAACAATTGAACAATTAAAATTTCAAAATCAAAACATGCAGGTCACCGTGCTCAGTCGTAATTTTGATACCCTGGAAGCCATGCAAAATGCCTTGCAACAGGCGCAAATCACGGTCAAACAATTACAAGCAGCCTCACATGAAAAACAAGTGATGGCCACCCTGGAGCTAAGCTTATGAACGCCTGGTGGGCTAATTTGAGTGAACGCGATCGCTGGGCCGCCGGCCTGGGCTTGAGTTTTCTGATCTGTTATTGTTTTTATCTGCTGGTGTATGGACCCTTGCTAAACTCGATCACCAGTACCAGCCTTCAATTAAAAGAAAACAGGGAAACGCTGGCCTGGATGAAACAGGTGAAGGAAGAAACAGGCAGTAGCAAAAATGCGGAAAGCCTCAACCGCAACAAATTACTCACCGTGGTGTCGGCGCAGTTGAGCGGGGAACCCTTGCGTCCTTTTGCTTATCAGCTACAGCAAACGGCCCAGGGAGATATTTTGTTGTCCTTTGAATCGGTGCCGTATAATCTGTTTTTAACCTGGTTGTGGACGCTAAATCAAAATTATGCGATCACGATGGATCAGTTTTCGATCGAAAAAACGAAAACGCCGGGCGTGGTGAAGGTGAGCGTGATTATTTCAACGAAGTGATCTTGAGCCACAATCAGGAGACCCTTCGCTTCGCTCTGGGCGACACGCTTGAGCATCAGAGTGAAGGGCTGTCTCTCAACCCACAACGCAATCCAAACGTGTCGCCCAGAGCGAAGCGAAGGGTCTCCTGACGCTCGCCTGGCACCGAAATTTTTCTCTTAAGCTGACGGCTATGGTCTTATTCCCCACCCACATGACTCTGCACACTACCCCAGGTTTTAACCCCGGCTCCCTGCTTCAAATCTGGCGGCAAAGCGTCCAGCGCTTTTTGTGCTTCTTCCTGAGACGAGTAACTTCCATACAATCCTTTATAATACGCAGACCCATTGCGCTGATACCTCACCTCACCCATGCGATTGTTTTTCGGCATTCTATATAATTTTCCTGCAACTGCAGCCGGTTTTTGATCATCCGCTACTTCAATGGTGTATCCCTGGGGATTCTGATTGACCACCCAGTTTCTGTCGCTGTCTTTGGCGCGCTGGGGCGAACGATAAGCGCCGACGTGGTAGGAGTCCGGAACATCAACAGCGGATTTGGATTGATAATTATCATAACTACCATCTGACATCGTTCCGGGATACTGTTGCATGCTGCCGTAACTCTGCGAATAATATTGTGTTTGATCGTAGGCATAAGGCAAAGGCTGATAATCAACATACGTGGTTTGATTGCTAACACCACAGGAAGATAAAGCGCCGACACAGACAGCCAGGCTTACCCATGAGAATGTGTTCATTCTTTTTCTCCTCTTATTATTCTCCTATAGCTGCAAAATCTGAAAAAACTTTAGTAATACGTGTATTATAAGCATATCGACATTTCCAATGGTAAACAGTATGTGGACACACAGACGCTCAGGACAAACCAATCAGCGCGGTACTCAGGATCATCGCGATCCCTATGAACGCGATCGAACCCGGGTCATTCATTGCCCGGCTTTTCGCCGTTTGCAGCGTAAAACACAAATTCTCGGCACGGATGAAGGCGATTTTCACCGAACCCGTTTGACCCATTCGCTGGAGGTGGATTCGATTGGCCGCAGCATCGTCAGAAATCTGACGATCAGCAACAAGGACAGTCATTTAATTGCCCTGCTGCCCAACGATGATCTCATCAGTGTCATTTGTTTGCTGCACGATATTGGCCACCCGCCTTTTGGCCACGGTGGTGAAGTCGCCTTGAATTTTATGATGCGCCAGCACGGCGGCTTTGAAGGCAACGGTCAAACGCTGCGTTTACTCACCAAAGTGGAAAACAGTTATGGCGCCTTTGGTCTGGACTTGACCCGCCGTTCGTTGCTGGGTGTGTTGAAATACCCTGTCAGTCATCAACGCGTGGTGGCACCCGAGTTGCCAGAGGCCATCATGACGCGGCATAAAAGCATTCGTGTTAACGACTGGTTGCCGCCCAAGGCTTATTTTGACAGCGAACAAGCTGAAATTGACTGGCTGTTATCGCCCTTCTCCTCAAACGATATCGAGCTGTTTCAATCATTGAAACAAATGCCTCAGGGCCGACAACACGGCAAAGCGGCTTATCATTCTTTTGATTGTTCGATCATGGATATTGCAGACGACATAGCCTACGGCGTGCATGATTTGGAAGACGCCATTCACTTGCGCCTGATTCATCGCGAGCATCTGGATAACGCCGATTTTCGTCGTTTGCTGGATAACACATGCCTGGGCGCGCACAAAGAACAATTGATCAATGCACTGTTCTCCTCCGAACTGGGTGATCGCAAACAGGCGATTGGCGAGTTGGTTAATTATTTTATTACTGCGACCGATGCCGTGATCACACATGATGCCTTTGAAAACAGTTTGCTGAAACACAACATAATCCTGCTGAACGAAGCGGCTGCTTTGCTGAGTTATTTGATGACCTGTATCTCAACGCACGTCATCGACTCCCAGGAGGCGCGAACCTTCGAATACGGTGGTCAAACGGTGGTATTACGCTTGTTTGAGGCGATCAGTTCCAATCCAGGCAGCTTGCTGGATAAAAAGAACCGGGTTATTTTTCATGCGGCTGCCGATGAAAACGATGCGATGCGGGTGGTTTGCGATTACATCGCCAATATGACGGACGAATATGCCTATCGCATGCATGAACGATTATTTGGATTTAATACCAGAACGATTTTTGAACGATTGTAGATGATTGCCACCGGAAAGGTGGCGTCCCCAAGGGGATTCGAACCCCTGTTACCGCCGTGAAAGGGCAGTGTCCTGGGCCTCTAGACGATGGGGACCCTGAACGATTGTGTTGCATGTAAAACCATTAACCAGAGCCAAAAAATGGCGTCCCCAAGGGGATTCGAACCCCTGTTACCGCCGTGAAAGGGCAGTGTCCTGGGCCTCTAGACGATGGGGACCCTGGCTAACATCTTGAACTTTGGTGGAGCCAGGCGGGATCGAACCGCCGACCTCTTGCATGCCATGCAAGCGCTCTCCCAGCTGAGCTATGGCCCCAAATTCAAGAATCGAAGTTTAAGTTCAGAGGCCCGGACTGTCAAGTGATTTTACGTAATATTTCCTCATTAACACCAGGGCTTGTTGAATGAGCGTCATCTCGGGTCTGGCGTTGCGCAAGGGCCTGGCTTGTTTATCGGTTATGGTTATTTGTCCGGATGTTTGCAGGGTTGTCAGTCTGTTCTGTTCAATCAAGCCCACATTGATGTAGCTTCCGGCGAGAACAAAGGGTCGCCGCCCGTCACGGCTCAACAGATTTTGACCCACAGAATAATCTTCCACCGGATTGCTGCATGAAAAAACATCTTGCATCAGGGTAGGCACGATGTCATAGCTGCTGGTCTCGTAATCGATAACCCCTGCGGCCTGTCCCGGCCAGTGGACCACGAGCGGAACATGCACCTGGGCGTTGGTGAAGTTGCTGGTATGCCCCCAATAATTCTGCCGATTGTCGTTAAACTCCTCACCGTGATCGGAGGTCAATATCACGATACTGTTATTCAGATAACCCAGCTGCTCAATTGTGGCCAATAATTTATCCAGCTCCAGATCCACAAAACGTAGTGCATTCAGATACCGATTACGCTCCGGCGTTGGGTCGGTGTCATTGGTTTTATTAAAGCGAAAACAGGCGCTGGTCGGTTGATAGATCTCCGGGATATTTTGTCTGGAACAATATCCATGCACCGCGTCATAAAAAAGGCTGATAAAGAAGGGAGATTGCGGTGGGTTTGTCGCTAAAAAATCTTGTGCTTCGCGAGTAATTTGCTGATCTTTATCCGGTATTTCCTCCCCCGGCGCACCATCGCGGCGAAACTGCGGAAAACGTTGAAAAACCGTGTCATTGAAATTGGGCGATTCCATTTCAGCAGACCAAAATGCGTGTACAGAATAGTTCTGCCGAATCATTTCGTTGATCAAAGCCGGTGATATTTTTTGCTCCAGCGTCGCCGTAAAATAGGTTGATGGCAGAGAGTAAAACAGCGAAAAAACGCCGGGCTGCGTGCCATTTCCTGCACTCAAATACCGTTTAAATTGCCAACTGTTTTCTGCGAAACGGGTCATGTTCGGCATATACGTTTTTTGCAAGGCGTCAAAGCGCAAAGAATCGATCATGATTAAAATAATATTGTAAGCCGGTTTGGTTGTTTTGCACTGCAGTGGATGCAAGGGATAACGCATCCTGTCGCCGGAAAAGGCCGGCAACATAAAATCAGCTTCCACATGACGACGCACATAATCTGTCGCGTTCTGCACCGGTATCACTCGGGAAAATAATTGCGTGTACAAAGGCAGCGCCGGAATTTGCTGGCTGAATATATTGTTGTTTTGAGCTATCGACAAACACAGCGCCAGGTAGCAGTACAAGCTGCCGCCAAGCCATATCCAGCCAATGGTTTTTTCCGTGCGGACGCGCCCGGGTTTGATGATCTGCTTCCACACCAGAGCCGCAAGGGTATACTGAAAAATCAGAATAAACACGATCAAGCCGGCAATCAGTGTCAATTCCAGCGAGGAGAATTCAAACACATTCAACCAATGTTTGTTGAAAATCAACGACACAATCACGCCATTTAAATGAAAATGAAACATGGCGTACAAACGCGAATCGAGCAGCAACAGAAAAACACAGAGGGAAGCCAGCAAGGGGCTGATAAAAAAAATCAGCCGTTTTGAAGGAATCAACATCGTGAGCAAGAGCAAAAATACCGCCGGAATCGCAGCCAGCAGCGTCATATAACAAACATAATTAATAAAGGTAAACAATAAAACAAATACCCGACCGCCTGGCGTATGATAATCCAGATGGGTATTAAAATTAACAAACAGCGAATCGGACGATAAAATATTGTGTAGATAACTGATTCCGACCAGGCAAAACACCAGGGAATTGATCAAAAAAAACCAGACGACAAAGCGCTTGATTAAAGGATCTTTAAACATAAATATTACCGCTCCGCATGTAAAACCCAGGACACCCAGGGCTAGAGCTTGAGTGAACAATTTTGACACACATACTCAGGTGCTCCGTCATTGCGAGCGTTAGCGAAGCAATCCAGTGCTACGAAGCCGGATCTTCATGTTATCCAATGTCTCACTTCGAACACTGGATTGCTTCGCTAACGCTCGCAATGACGGGCGATTAGTTTATTTGCATCAAATCAACCCACTCATGCTCTTGCCCTGCCAAGGACACGTCCCAGGGCATATTGACAAAAATTTTGTGAGTGTACAATAAAAAATGCTAGGATAAATCTTTATCATCATCTGTGTATCGAACTATGTATCCAGTCACTGAAACCGAATGGGCTTTCGCACGCAGGCTGTTGGGCAATGCGCCTGATGGCAGTAAACTGCTTTACAATGTGGATCGGAACAGACTAATACGTAAGGGCCTTGAAGCAACTCACGCGCAATATCAGAGCCGTACGTCGTTTATCAAATTGGGTGGTCAAATTTATGCCATGCCCAAGGGTCACATCGATCCTGATGGCGATAACAATGATGCGGTGCTGGGGAGTGGAACCTTTGGCCGGGTAAAATATTTGCTGGATGAAAGCGGCGTACGATCCACAGTTAAAATAGAAAACTCGCTTGGCGAGGACGAGGATGAGAACGACACCAGACGCCGGGAAAATGAGCGCGCCCGCTGGTTCAATCGAGGCTTGTCGACAGGATGGGCAGCCAGAGTCAATCCCCGCAGCGATGCCAAATTTTATACCCAAATGAAGGATCTGGGGTTTTCGTTACAGGATATACTGCACGATCATGTAGACACATTAAGCAACGATGAACGCATGGATATGGGCATCGATCTTTGCCTGACGGTTTTCTATTTACATGCCACAGCGCCGCGAGCAGCACATCTGGATTTGAAGCCTGGAAATTGCACCATAGACGCAGAGGGATGCGTTCATCTGGTTGATTTTGCAACGATGGAAGATCAGCCGGAAAGCCTGTTAAGAACGAACGATGGAACATATATTTTCAGACCGCCGCCAAATGAGTTGATGAGCAAAAAACAATATGACATTCTGGCCTTAAAAAGAAGCCTGTTTATGCCTCGCACCTTTCTTTATTGTAATGGCACTTACACCTTTAAAAACGATCATAAAGCGCGAAAATTATGCATTCTGAGTCCGGAATTGCTTAAAACCTACAATCTCAGCTCGACACTTGATACATCGCTGGCGCGGCGAAAAACCGCTCAATCCTTTATCAGAGACAACACGAGTGCCTTGCATCTTGCCGCCATTTTGATAACAGCTCGTTTTGAGTTGCCGATAGCTTACAGCGCATTGAAAAAAGACACGGTGTTGTGTCTGAGAATAGTTGAGCTGTACCAGAGCGTTGGGTCCGCTAAAGACATGGAAAACGCCTTGAAAAACAGCCTGACAGCGCTTGATAAAGCCTTGTTGATCAACCGGGTATTAAAGCTCGGTGAAACACCGCTGACACTTCAACAATCGCCTGCGCTGGTTTCCTTGATCATTAAGCTGGAAAACAAGGGTTTGATTCAACATTATGGCAAGCTTCGCGATCGCCCCGAAATCTGCGCAAAAATACAACCCTCGCTACCGCCCGTATTTTACAAATATTTCAATCGGTTCCTGGAAGCCATTCCGGCTGAATCAGAACACCTCGACCGCATGCTGAATCTCTTTTTTAATAAACGGCAAATCGTAAAAATTTTAGTCCGAAGAGATATAACAGAAGCGTTATATTCCACGGTTTTGAGCAAGGAACAGGAGGATTTATTGATAGCCTGCGATCGTGACCCAACTATTTGCTATCCTGACCCACATATGTCGAATCTTCTTTTCCACGATTATATTCCTCGCATTTTATGTGCGGAAGAACTGTATCCCTCGGCGGAGATCAATGCCGTCAAAGCGATCAGCGCGGTTCTCAAATCAAACTGTGAACGCAAATCATCCTGGGTTAGACGCCTGGGCACAACCTCAAACCCGGAAGCCACCCAAATTTTTCTCGAAGCCGCTTGTTTGCTGGCAGATAAAGGCGTGCTGGGCGAGACATTCGACACCACGCTCGACTTATTCGGCAATCCCGACAGACCGGTTAACGAGCTCAATGACCGATTGGAACAACTGAAAAACACGCTAAAACCAAAAGACCGAAAACTCGCTCAGCCGCTGAGTGGAAGAGACTCTTTTGATGAGGAAGAACAGCCAAAACGAGCAAGAACGCATGGGATGTAGGGTGGGTTTATT
>Ga0075012_10003066_pt1 | contig 16142 bp, 15 predicted proteins | sample All_14_2_FD_71474 | JGI IMG/M metagenome (GOLD analysis project Ga0075012, IMG submission 71474) | Freshwater microbial communities in response to fracking from Pennsylvania, USA - Allegheny Zone_MetaG_DW_15 | ecosystem: Environmental > Aquatic > Deep subsurface > Groundwater > Drilled... | reverse complement strand
CGCTGCGGCCCCCGGCTCCACGCCCTGGCCGAGAGCCTCGAGCACGAGGCCGTGCCGCGGGGCCGCTTCCACGAACGCGACGCCGCCTCCCCCCTGCCTCGCGCCTACCAGTGGGCCGACGGCTCGGCCTATGTGAACCATGTCGAGTTGGTGCGCCGCGCCCGGGGCGCCGAGATGCCCGCCAGCTTCTGGACCGATCCCCTGATGTACCAGGGCGGCTCCGACGGCTTCCTGGCGCCGCGCGACCCCATCCCGCTCGCCGACCCCGCCTGGGGCTGCGACCTGGAGGCCGAGATCGTGGTGGTCGTCGGCGACGTGCCCCAGGGCGTGACGCGGGAAGAGGCCCTGGCCGCCATCCGCCTAGTCGGCCTGGTCAACGACGTGTCGCTTCGCAACCTGATCCCGGCCGAACTGGCCAAGGGCTTCGGCTTCGTCCAGTCCAAGCCCGCCAGCGCCCTCTCGCCCGTCTTCGTGACGCCGGATGCGCTGGGCGACCGCTTCAGGGACGGCAAGCTGCACGGCGAACTGACCGTCCAGCTGAACGGCCAGCCCTTCGGCCGCGCCGACGCGGGCGTGGACATGACCTTCGACTTCGGGACCCTGATCGCCCATCTGGCCAAGACCCGGTCCCTGTCGGCCGGGACGATCATCGGTTCAGGCACGGTCTCCAACCGCGACGCCGACGGCGGCCCCGGCAAGCCGGTCGCCGAGGGCGGCCTGGGCTATTCCTGCATCGCCGAGGTCCGCACGGTCGAGACGATCCTGCGCGGCGCCGCCGAGACCCCCTTCCTGGCCCATGGCGATACGGTCCGGATCGAGATGATGGACGACCAGCATCGTTCGATCTTCGGGGCCATCGAGCAGACGGTGGAGCCGCTTCCGCGCGACGCCTGACCACGCCGGATTGACCGATGTCGGCCTCGGGGGAGGCCTGGAGGACGACATGCCGCCCGAGAAACTCATACCGCTGCTGGTCTTCCCGGCCGTGCTGGTCCTGGTGCTGCTGAAGAACCGGCGCAAGCGGCCGTTGAAGCCGCAGTTCCTGTGGATCATGCCCGCCATCGTCGTGCCCCTGATCGGGCTCGGCATCTGGGGCTCGACCTATAGTCCTCGCGCCGTCCACGCGCCGTTCGGCCCCGGCGCCTGGGCCGTGCTGGCCATCGGCGCCGTCCTGGGCGGCCTGGCCGGCTGGTATCGCGGCAAGACCGTCACCATAGAGAAGGAGCCGGACGGTTCGCTGATGGCCCAGGCTTCGCCGCTGGGCTTGATCCTGCTGGTCGTGCTGTTCGCGGGCCGCGCCGGTCTGCGCGACCTGATCGAGACCCACGCCGCCGACTGGCGTCTGAACGCCATGGCCGTCACCGACGCCTTCCTGGTCTTCGCCATGGGACTGATCGTCCTGCAGCGGGTCGAGATGTACATCCGCGCCCGACGGGTGCTGGCCGGCGGGACCGACAGCCATGTGGAGGTGGCGGCCTGATCGGGCCCCATCATTGCAACGATCCCGAAATCCGCCTGCGGCGCTCAGGCTGCGCCCCGCACAGGACGGCCGTCCGCGTAAACTTCATGATGCGGTCAAGACCCTCTGGACCCGGCTCATGCCCTTGTGGCATGAGACCGGCTCCGCTGCGGGCGTGGTGGAATTGGTAGACGCGCTGGACTCAAAAAGAGGTTTGTCTACCATATCCACAGCTTTTGCGAAGGGCTGAAAGTTAAACGAGTTCAGTAGGTTAGAGAGATAGGATTTTTCGCCGCCGGAGTTCGAAAATCGCGCTAGGTGCAGTATAGGTGCAGAGCGCGACGGCTAGAATCGGCGGCAAATGTGCGGGTGTGGTGGAATTGGTAGACGCGCTGGATTCAAAATCCAGTTCCGAGAGGAGTGCCGGTTCGACCCCGGCCACCCGCACCACCTTCTTTCTCGATGGAATCCGGCGGTCACGGAGTTTGAATCGCTTCCGGCCCGGCGCAACGACAAAGTAGCGAAGACGGCGTAGGTCCATCGCTACCTCGACACGCCCTTGCGGCTAGAGGACATGCCGCCCGAGACTTCGATGCGCTGGGCGTTGACCCAGCGATTGTCCTCGGACAGCAGCGAAGCGATCATCGGGCCGATGTCGTAGGGCAGGCCGGCACGCCCCAGCTCTTCTTGGCCATATATTTTGTCAGCACTTCTACGGTCGCCTTTACCGAAGCATAGCGCGCCGAGCGGTCGAACGCCCATCTGCGCTTCGAGACCGCTGACAACCGACTTCGCCCGACGCAATTTGCGGGCGACCGCCGAAAAACTGCCCTCATCAACAGCAGCAATGAAAGTCCTGAGATGATCGAGTGAGACGCCATCCAGCATCACGCATCCACACCATCGGCAAGTTCGACAGTAAAGATAGAAATATATCGGCCACACCGTGCGTCGGCAAGTATGGCCAGAAGCCAGTACACGGCGAGGAGTCCGGGTTAACGGTCATGGGATCTGAAGCACACTGAGGAGGAAGTCCGGGTTCCAGCCGGCGATTTTGCGGCGGGTTTTGACGCTGCCCTTTGATTTATGGCTTCGGACGAGGTCGAGGGCGAAGCGGCGGATGGCCGCCATGTTCCTGGCCCCGTGGCCTTGTCGATAGCGCGAGAGGTCGTCCTTGAAGGTGACGTCGAGGAGCCAGTGCATGCTCTCGACGCCCCAGTGGCCGCGAGCGGCCTGGGCGAGGCGTTCGATGTCGAGGGGGGCGGAGGAGAGATAGGTCCGGGTCTCGCCGGTGGACTTGCCGGCTTGTTCGGTGATGGTGTGGACTTGGACGAGGGTGGCGATGTGGGGAAGCGGGGAGCGCCGGGATAGCGGCGGTCGGAGGCGATCCAGTCGACGTTGCTGGAGGCGAGGTAGGTGCGGGTTTCGATGCGGCCGTGGCCTTTCTCGACGGTCGTGGTGGTGGTCAACTCGTCGGCCGGCGCGGTGCGGAAATAGTCCAGGACGTCGGCCTCCAGGGTCGACTGGTTGCCCTTCAGGGCCAGCAGGTAATCGGCCTTGTGGTCGACGATCTTCCTGGCGATCTCCACCTGGCAGCCCATGGCGTCGATGGTGACCAGCGCCCCTTCGAGCTGGCCGGCCTGGGCCAGATGGTCGAGCAGGTCGGGGATGGCGGTGATCTCGTTGGTCTTTTCCGGGACGGAGAGCTGGGCCAGGGTCAGTCGGGCGGTGGTGGCGTAGGCGCTGAGGGTGTGCAGGGCCTTCAGGCCCTTGCCCCGGTCGTGGGTGCGCCGGGCGGTCTTGCCGTCGATGGCGATGAACGCGTGCCGGTCGGGCCACATCTCGGCGATCCAGGCCTCGAGGCAGCCCGCGAACAGCGCCGGATCGATCCGGTTCAAGAGATCGCGCAGCCACCGCGCGCAGGGCACGCCGTGGTGGAATGGGCTGAAGCGCCGCAGGAACGCCAGGTTATGCTCGCCCCAGGCGAGGATCTCGTCGAAGTCGTCGCAGGAGGCGATGGTGGCGCAGGTCACCACCAGCAGCACCTCATGGATCGGATAGGCGACCCGCCAGGCCTCGCGGCCGTCGTCCAACTCGGAGAAATGCTTCAGCAGCAGCGCCAGCCGCGCCTTGGGAAACGCCTCGTCGAACGCCAGGACCATGATCGCGCTCCAAACAGAATCAGAGCGCCCACAGAATCACGCCTTCGCCGTCAATCCAAAATCACGCCAAAGAGCGCGTTAACCCGAACGCATCGCCGTGGAAGCCAGTATGGCCAGAAGCCGGTGCTCATATGGAGACGCACTCGGGCCAGGATCGTGGCCCTGCGGTGAGACGACCGCCGACCTGAAGCGCCTGTGTTCATCGATCATGGCGAACCCTGCGCGTTAATGCAGTGCGATCAGATCGACAGGCCTATCAGCCGGTCGAGCGCGAACGGAAGATCACCCGGGCCCTGCTGGAGGTGCTGGGGCGGTTCCAGCACCCCTTCAGCATCATCACCAAGTCGAACCTGATCGTCCGCGACCTCGACATCCCTGATGGTCGGCGATCTCGGCCGCACCGAGCTCGCCGTAAGCGCCGACGAAGGCGCAAAGGACCTGTTTCGGAGCATCAGCCTGAACGGAGTGGGGTCGCCGCTCCAACAAGGCGGCGCGACTCTCAGCGGTGCTTTTCCAGACAGAGCCCCCATCGCCAAGACCGCCGTGCGATTGAACGGGCGGAACTGGACCACGCTTCTGGCTCATCGGCGCGACGCCGGGCCAAGCGTCCCGATCCTCCTCATACACGAGACTTGGCGCCGCATTCAGGATCAGATCGGCCTTCCCGCCGTCAACGCCGACCAAGATCAACTGGCCGTCAAGGAAGGCGATTGTCGTTCAGGCTGGAACTACGCGCCCTCGCGGTCGCCCTGACCGCCCACCGGCTGACGGGAACGATCCTCGGCAGCGGCCAAGCGGACGCGCGTTCGGCCTAGGAAGCGGCATCGTCTTCCCACCCCATGGCTAGGGCCTTCTGAAGCGCCACATAGCGGATTGTCAGTTCCGCCTGCGCCTGGATCAAGGCGGACTCGGCCGCCAAGCGCTGGCCCTCGGCAGCGATGGCGTCCAGCACCGAAGATCGGCCTGCACGGTAAGCCTGCTGCGTCAGGTCCGCGCCGGAATGCGCAGAAGCAAGCGTTCGGGCCTGCATGCCTAAGGCCTGTCTCGCCTCTCCATAGCGGTTGAGTGCGCCTTCCGCATCCCGCAGGGCCCCTAGGACGGCGCCCTGATAGGCCGCTTCCGCTTCATCTCGGCCGGCGACGGCTTGGTCTACGCCCGCCCGACCACGGCCGAAGTCGGCGAAATTCCATTGGAGGCTCGGTCCGGCTAGGGAAAACAGATTGTTCGTCCTGTCGAGGTCCCCTTCGGCCGCCCCGCCCAGTCCGACCACGCCGGCCAAGGTGAAGCTGGGCATTCGCGCCGCTTCCACGACGCCGATCCGGGCGTAGGCGATGTGCAGCCGATGCTCCGCCGCTCGGATGTCGGGACGGCGCGCCAACATCGCGGCGGGATGCTCGATCGTCACGGACGCCGGAGGAAGGGGGATGGGTCGTACCTGGGCCAGAACCGTATCCAAAGCCCCAGGCGCTTCTCCCGTAAGCACGGCCAACGCATCCTGGAAATCGTTCAGTTCTGCCTCGAGAGCGTTCACCGCCAACCGTCGGGCTTCCAGCCCGCGTTCAGCCGCTTCATGATCAACTCGCGATATCTTGCCCGCAGTCTCGAGTTGACCGCTCAGTTCGGTGGCGCGTGTCTGGAGCGCCAGCGCCTGACGCGCCAGTCCCAACTGAAGCTGGATGCCCCGATAGGCCAGATAGGTTCGCGTCGTCTCCGCTGTGAGGCTGAGGCGAGCGCCCTCCGCCTCGGCGCGCGCCGCTTCAAAGCCCGCTTCGGCGGCTTCCGCGCCTCGACGCCATCCGCCGAAGACATCGATCTCCCATAAGGCGTCGAAGCCGGCGAGGAAGACCGACGAGGACTGAGGGGGGCCGCCCGTCAGGATGGAAGGCGCGCGCAGATCGCCCACGGCTGCGCCTGATCCCACCACGGGCGCGCGCGACGCCTGGGCGCCCCTCAATTGCGATCGAGCCTGACGGACACGAGCCTGAGCGATGTCATTCGATGGATTGGAGGCTAGCGCCTGGCCGATCAACTGATCGAGCAGCGGGTCGTTCAGGTCCCGCCACCACGTCGTCTGCCGCGGCGATGGCGCGGCCTCCATGGAACCGGCCCTGGCGAACGCCTCGCCCATCGACGCCGGCGGCGCGGGAGCCTGCCTGAAATCCGGCCCCATGACGCAGCCGCCAAGCAGGAACAACAAGACCGGGGGCATAGTGACAGCAAGCGCACGCATGGACGACATCTCCCTTCTCGCAGCGTGGCCACCACGCCCCGACAAACCTGCTGGACAGGCGCAGGCGGATTGCCTATAGCGACTTAGCGGTCGTTTAACAAGTAGGATGCTTCATGTCGGACATGCGGAGCCAGCTTCTGGAGGCGGCGGCGGAGCTTTTCGCAGAACACGGCTACGAGGGCGCGTCGATGCGCGACATCGCCAAGGCGGTGGGCGTGACCCAAGCCAATCTCTATTACCACTTCGAGGGCAAGGCGGACCTCATCGAAGCCACGCTCGCGCATATCTTCGGCACCAGCGCGGAGCTACTCGAGGCTTGGCTCGCCGATCATCCCGACGATCAGCTCCGGGCGTTCGTGCGCTGGCTCGTGCAGGCGTTGATGACAGATCGGATTTTCGCGCGCCTTCTCTATCGCGAGCTGGTGGACGGCGACGAGGCGCGCATCGAATCCCTGTCCCGCACTGTCCTGCAGAAGCCCTTCAAGCCACTGGTGGCCGCGGTCTCGCGCGGCCGGACGATTGAGGCCGCTCGCGCCACGGCCCTGTCGATCATCGGCTGTGCGATCGGGCAGGTTCTGGTTCTGCCCCTGGCTCCGGGCCTTACCGAACGCGACCACGAGCCAGAGAACGTCGATGCCGTCGTGGAGCGGCTCTTCAGTCTGATTCAATCCTCCTTGGCGGAGATTTAAGATGAGCCCTACTCCCGCAACGCTCGGAGTGGCGTCGGTCGTCGCGCTGCTGTTGCTGTCCTCTTGCGGTCACAAGGAGGAAAAGGCGGCGGTTCCTCCGGCGGTGGACCTGCCCGTCGTCGTGGCCACGCAGGGGACGGTCCACAGCGTGGCGACGGCCAGCGGAACGATCGAGGCGGACGACCGTGTTCAACTGGTCGCTCGGGTTCCAGGCGTGATCCGGGCGCCGGGGCTTTACGACGGCCGTCCTGTGCGCCGCGGCCAACTGCTGGCGACGATCGACGCCCGCCAGGCCGATGCCGCGGTCCGGCGCGCCCGCTCCGCGCTTGACGCCGCCCAGGCCGAGCATGAAAAGGCGAGCAGCGACGTCGCTCGGGACGGGCCCTTGGCGGAAAGCGGCGCGCTGTCGGGCGACGCCTACCGTCAGGAGCAGTTGCGCGCCGAGGTCGCGGCGGCAGGAGTCCGCCAGGCCCAGGCCGCCTTGGCCGCCGCCGAGACAGACCGCAGCTATACGACGATCATCAGTCCCATCGACGGCGTCGTCGTCGCGCGCCATGCGCGCGACGGCGACATGGCGATGCCCGGTTCGCCCGTGGCGACGGTGGAAGGGCGCGGCCGCCTGTTGTTCCGCTTCGCCGCGCCTCAGGACAGTCTTGGGGTCTTCGCCCCCGGTCGGACCGTGGCGGTCCTGCTGGACGGGCGAGAAGACCGGCCCATCGAGGGACAGGTACGAAGCGTGGTGCCGTCCGCCGATCCCGCAACCCGCCGACACTCGGTCGAGGTTCTGCTCCCTTCTGGGGCAGGGATCACGTCGGGCATGTTCGGACGCGTCCGTCTACCGACCAGCGGCGGACGTTCGGACGGTGACGACGTCGTCACCGTCCCGGCTTCCGCCGTCATCGACCGCGGCGGTCTGACCGGCGTGTTCGTCGTGCGCGCCGATCGATCCATCGCCTTCCGGTGGGTGCGTTTGGGTGCGCCCGTGGGCGACCGGATCGCGATCATATCCGGTCTCGTGGCGGGTGAACGCATTTTAGCCCGGGTCGACGCCACAGTCCGGGACGGCGCCCAGCTTAAGGGCGGAGGCTCGCGATGAACGGCGCGTCGCTCAATATGGCGGGTCGCGTCGCCAAGATCTTCATCACCTCCAAGTTGACGATCGTCTTCATCCTGGCCTCCTTGATGCTCGGTGCCCTGACCGTGGCCCTGACTCCCCGCGAGGAAAATCCCCAGATCGTGGTGCCCGGCGCCATGGTCACGGTCCCGCTGCCGGGGGCGACCGCCGAAGAAGTGGATCGTCTGGTGGTGGCGCCGCTCGAGGGCGTCCTCAGCGAGATGACCGGCGTAGACCACAGCTATGGCGTCGCTCAGCCGGGCGTGGGCGTCGTCCAAGTGCAGTTCAAGGTTGGCGAGGACCCCGAGGCTTCCCTGGTCAAACTCTACAACCGCGTGATCGCCAATCGCGGCCGGTTGCCGGCGGATGCGGAGCTGCCGTTGATCCAGGCGGTCGACGCGGACGATGTGCCGATCGTCACGGTGACGCTGGCGTCCGGCGCCTACGATGACCACGGCCTGAAGCGTTTGGCCGATTCCATGGCCGAACGTCTGCGCAGCACGCCGGGCGTCTCCGTCGTGTCCGTCCACGCCGGGCGGGACCGTGAGATCGGCGTGCCGTTCGATCCCGTTCGTCTTCAAGCGTTCTCGATATCTCTGTCCGAGGCGCGGGCCGCCCTGGGCGGCGCCGATGTCGGCCTCAATCTCTCAGGTCCGGTCGCCTCGGGCGATCTGACGCGCCTGCGCTACGCCGGCGAACTCGAATCGGCGGCGGCCGTGCGCAATCTCGTGATCGGCGTTCGGGACGGGCGCACCATCAGCATCGGCGATGTCGCCGAGGTGACCGATGGGCCGCATGGGGAAGTCACGCGCCTCAGCCGCTTCGCCTTCGGCGCCGGCGACGCGCGCGCACAGGCCGGCGAAGGCGAAATGCCCGCTGTCACGATCGCCGTCGCCAAGAAGAAGGGCGAGAACGCGGTCGTGGTGGCCAACGCCGCGCTCGATCGTGTCGAGCGAATGCAGGCCTCCGTCTTGCCCCAGGACGTCCATGTGGTGGTCACGCGCAACGACGGCGAGAAGGCCAACGCCGCCGTGAACGTGCTGCTGGAGCACCTTCTGATCGCGCTCGGCACGGTCGGGCTCGTGTTGCTCCTCTTCCTGGGCTGGCGGGAAGCGACCATCGTCATGGTGACCGTGCCGATCATTCTCTCGCTCACCCTCCTCGCCAACCTGTTGGGTGGGGTGACGATCAACCGCGTGACCCTGTTCGCGCTCATCCTGGCGCTCGGGTTGCTGGTGGATGCGGCCATCGTGGTGATCGAGAACATCCACCGGCACTATGGAAGCGCCGGCGCCGGTGCCGACAAGCAGGCCGTCACGGTCACTGCCACCAATGAGATCGGCAACGCCACCAACCTCGCCACCTTCGCGGTGATGCTGGTCTTCATCTCAATGCTCGTGGCCCTGACCGGCATGCCGCGACAGTACTTTCTTCCGGTCGCGGTCACGGTCCCCATAGCCATGGCGGCGTCCGTCGTCGTCGCCTACATCGTCGCGCCCTGGGCGGCCAACCGCTGGGTGAGGCTTCCCGCCACATCTCCCGGTCTCCTGGACGAATACAACGGCCACAAGCCGGACTGGCTGCAAACCCTCTATCTGCGGCTGATGCGCCCCCTGCAGGCTCGGTCAAAGACGCGGCGCGCGTTGGCGATCGGCGCGATCATCGCCCTGCTCCTGTCCATCGCCATGGGCGGCTGGCAATTCATCCGGCCGGCCGGCGCGGGCGGGCCTGTCCCGCCGCTGGGGGTCGCCATGGGCTTTCTGCCCAAGGACAACAAGAACACGTTCAACGTGGTCATCACCATGCCGGAATCCAGTCCGGTCGAGAACACCGCCCGGCTGGTTGGAGAGATCAACCGCCTCATGGCCAAGCATGACCAGGTGGTGAACTATCAGAGTTGGATCGGCCGCGCCGGCGTCGCCGACTTCACCGGCATGATCCAGGGCACGTCCCTGCGCACCGGTGAGAACGTCGCTGAAATCCGGGTGAACCTCGTCGACAAACACCACCGATCGGAAAGCTCGATCGATATGGTGCGCGAATTCCGTCCCCAAGTCGAAGCCATCCGCGCCCGCTATCCCGGCGCCCGGGTCCGGCTGGTCGAGGATCCACCAGGCCCGCCGATGCGTGCGACGGTGCTCGCGGAACTCTACGGGGAAGACCTGACCGAGATGCGACGCCTGGCGACCCAAGTCGAGACCGCCTTCGCCAAGACCTATGACATGGTGGACATCTCCAATAGCGAACCCACCGACGTCGCTCAGTGGCGCTTCGTTCCCGACCGTGAGAAGGCGGCGCTTTCGGGCGTATCGGCCGCCGAGATCGCCGAGGTGCTTGGTCTGATCTATGAGGGCCAGGTCGTCGGCCGGGCGCACATCGATCCGGAGCGCAATCCGGTCCCGATCCGCGCCTATGTGCCGCGCGCCGTCCAGCCCGATCCCGCCCATCTGGAGGGGCTCTATGTGACGAGCCGGGACGGACGGCAGATCCCGGTGGCCGAACTGGTGCGGCGCACGTCGTCGATCGCCGACCGGCCGATACAACGCAAGGACAATGAACGGGTCATCTTCATCGGCGGCGAACTGGCCGACAGCGCGTCCGTCTACGCTGTGCTCGACCTGGATCGCAGGCTCTCGAATCTGAAGACTTCCGACGGACGACCGCTTGTGACGGGCAACCTCAGCCTCAATGAAGCCGCACCCGACGTCATCGACGGCTACCAGCTGCTTTGGGACGGCGAGATGCGGATGACCTTGGACGTCTATCGAGACATGCTGATGGCGCTCAGCGCGGCCCTGGCGGCGGTCTATTTCCTCCTAGTCGCCTACTATCGGTCCTTCCTCGTGCCGATGATCGCCATGGCGGCGGTCCCGCTGGGCGTAATCGGCATCTTCCCTGGCCATTGGCTGCTGGGCGTGGATTTCTCGGCGACCTCGATCGTGGGGATCATCGCCCTCGCGGGGGTGGTCATCCGCAACTCCCTTCTCATCATCGACTTCGTCCAGGAACACCTGAAGCAGGGCATGCCGCCCGCAGAGGCTGTCCGCACCGCCGGCGCCGTGCGTCTGCGCCCGATCCTGCTCACCACGCTCGCCATCATCCTCGGATCGGCGATCATGGTGCCCGACCCTGTCTTCGGCGGCCTCGCCATTTCGCTGATCTTCGGCACGCTCGCCTCGACCGGCCTGACGATCTTCGTCGTGCCGCTACTCTACGAAAAGTTCCTGATCTCCTTCGCGGAAGACGCGGGCGTCGCCCAACCTGTCGCCGAACACCTTCCGTCCGAATCCATCACCTGAACACGCGAGGGGCCTATGCAAACCGAAGTCCGATGAACGGCCCTGTCGCGAGCTTGGGGATCGGCTTGGGGCGGTGCCGCTGAATGGCTCAAGGTGGAGACGACCTTCCAGGAGCGCGGCGGTGGTCACCATTGTGGTGGGCCGCGCGCCCGGCGACTTTACCACCCCCAATCAACCACCCAGAAACCCCAACACAGAGAGAGTAATACTCTGAATGTAGAGCTGCGCCATCTCCGCTATGTATTAGCGGCAGCCGAAGCTGGCAGCTTTCGGGCGGCGGCGCGTGCTTTGGACGTCCACGAATCCGCCATCAGCCGGCGGATTCGTGATCTTGAGGACGAAATCGGAGCAACCCTTTTTGTCCGTTCTCACGGGGGTGTAAAACTCACCTATGCGGGACGACGGTTCGTATGCCGAACCCAAATAGCCCTCGACCAGATTGGCCGCGCCGCGACGGATGTCGGGGCGATTGGGCGCGCCGAGGACGGCGTCGTGCGCATCGGCATCTTCTCCTCGATGGCGTCCGGCTTTCTCGCGGAACTGTTCGAAGCATATGACGTCGGCCATGCCGGCGTCCGGCTCGATTTCGCTGATTGTATGTCGTCGGACTATATAGCCGCTGTCCGGCAACACAGGCTTGATATCGTTTTCATCAGCGGAGAATTGGCGTTGACGGATTGCGACGTTGCGCAGCTCTGGATCGAACAACTGTTCGTCGTGTTGCCGATTCACCATAGGTTGGCCACGCTTTCCGCAGTCGATTGGCCTGACTTGCGTGGCCAGACCTTCGTTTTCAGCGGGGCGCAGCCGGGATCTGATTTCAGCGACTATCTGGTGAAACACCTAGTCGAGATAGGAGATCGGCCGGTCATTGAGCGGCATGATGTTGGGCGCGACAATCTATTGCAGATCGTATCGCTTGGCCGCGGGCTGACGCTAGTCAGCGAGGCGGCGACGGCGATGCAGTTTCCAGGCGTCATCTACCGACAGCTTCTGGGGGAAGAATTGCCGTTCAGTGCGGTGTGGTCACCGCGAAACGAAAACCCTGCTTTCCGGGCCATGCTCAGTCTTGCGCGAAAGATGTCGAAGGCTCGATCTCAATCGACACCGATCGGCGCGCCAACGCTCGCCGCACAAACACCTACGATCGATTCCGTCGCGCTTTCGCAAATGCGCGATCCGTCGCCATGAAGCGCGCGATCATGGGAGCAATGAGCTTTGCTGGATCGGTGACAGGCTGCCCGCCCTCCCTGGCCAGCACTTCCGCATAGGCGACCAGGTCACGATGATCAGCCGCAGGCAGATCCAAGGATACCTTTACAGGCTTGTCGTCGGTGAGCGGGCCAAGTTTCAGCTTCACCATGTCAGCCTCCGTAAGGTTCGAGCACGAGATCATATGCCGCCTTCGGGACTATGCCGAGTTGCGTGTGCATGCGGCGGCTAAAGGGGCAAAAGACGTGGGGTTTTAGAACGCTGGATGTCGGCATAGTCCTGCCTCTTAGAGCTGGTTGAGGAACGTCAACAGCCGGTCGTCGGGGCGGAACTTCCCCGGCTTGCTATCGAAGGGGATCGTCCTGGCGAGGATCTTTTCCTTCAACGCCAGATCCGCATCGAGATAGATTTGGGTGGTTTCAATGGATTCATGCCCCAGCCACAACGCGATAACGGTTTGCTCCACCCCGGCATGCAACAGGTCCATCGCCGTCGTGTGGCGCAAGCAGTGGAATGTGATGTGCTTCTTCCTCAGCGAGGCACAGACTCCGCTGGCGGTGGCCAGATGCTTTGTCAGCAGGCGCTCCACGGCGTCCGCACTCAATCGCCCGCCGCGCATGCCTGGAAAGACAATGCCGTCTTCGGCGGCGCTTGTTTCATCGAGCCATGCTTCGAGGACTTTGGCGACAGGTTTGCAAAGTGGGATGGCGCGCTGCTTTCGCCCCTTGCCGAGGACTTCGACATGAGCGCCGGTGCCCAGCGTAACATCCTGGCGTCTCAGGCCGGTCACTTCGGACAGGCGCAGGCCCGTCTGCAAGGTCGTCAGCAACAGCGCGTGATCCCGTCGGCCATTCCAGGTGCCCCTGTCCGGCGCGTTCAGAAGCGCGTCGACCTCCGGGCGCGTCATGAAGTCGATCAGCTTGCGATCAAAACGCTTGGCCGGCATGGCGAGGACGCGCTGGATTTGAGCGCTGTGGGTCGGCATTTCATAGGCGGCGAAGCGGAAGAACGACCGAATGGCGGTGAGGCGAAGATTGCGGGTGCGCGCGCCAACGCTCCGCGTCTTCTCGAGCTCGTTCAGGAACGCGGAGATGAACGGGGCGTCGATCATTTCGAATGCCAGGCGATCCGGCGACGTGCGCAACCGCTTCTGCGCGAAGCGCAGCAGAAGCCTGAACGTGTCCCGATAAGATCTGATCGTATGCGCGCTGACTCGCTTCTGCTGCATCAGCCGCTGGGTAAAGAACCGTTGCAAGAGCGCCGGGAAGGTCGGGAGCGCGAGGGTCATGTGGAGGCCTCCCAATAATGCTCGAGCCGCGTCACAGCCTGCTGCATGAGAGATGGGTTCTGGTGCAGATACCAGTAGGTGTAGTTGAGATGGGTGTGCCCCAGGTAGGTGGACAGCGCCGGCAGGCGGCGCTCGGGATCCGCGCCTGCGCAATAGCATTGCCGCAAGACCTCGACGGCCATGGTGTGGCGCAGATCGTGCAAACGTGGCCCCGTCGCATCCGAGATGCCGCGCAATCCGAGTTTCCGGGACAGTCGGCGGAACGACAGTTCCAAAACCGAATGCGTAATGCGACGGCCAAGCGGCGAGATGAAGAATGGCCGGGCGCTGCGTCCCGCCAGGAACGCATTGCGCTGTTCCAGGTACTGCTTGAGGACAGCGCAGGTCGTCGCATGGACTGGGACCAGGCGGGATTTTCCGAACTTCGTGTTGCGTATGGTCAGGACACCGTTGTCGAGATCGACGTCCTCCAGATCAAGGTTCAGTGCTTCGCCGAGACGCATCCCGGTGACGCTCAGCAGGCCGAAGATCGTATAGCGCGACCAGCGCGAGATCGGCTTGGCTCCCCGCCGTCGTTGCAGGCTGGCGGCGAGAACGCGGGCTATCTCTTCCTGGCGGAAGATATGAGCCTGGAAGGTGCTTCGTTGCCGCGGCAGCAAATCCGTCGGGGGAATCTCGGTGCGCGGGTCCGTCACGATACGGTAGCGCGCAAAACTGCGCACAGCGCGCAGTCGTCCGGCGAGGTAGTTCGGATCGGTCGATTCAGGCTGTTGCGCCCAGGCCAGAGCCAGCTTCGACGTGATCCAGGCAGCGCGGCGCCGCTCCATGAACTGCGCAAAATCCAAGAGCAGCCGCTCGTCCTTTTTCAGCTTGAAGCCGAGGGACCGGCGCAGCTCCAGGTAATCGACAATGCCGTCGCGCAAACTGTTCATGGCAAAGTCTCCGGCCATGGCAGGGCGACTTTGCGCAAAGCATCCAGATCGACCTTCGCGTATCGCCGCGTTGCATCCGGGCTGCGATGCCGCAGCATCTGGCCAATATCCGTCAGCGACAGCCCCTGGCGCAGCATGTCGACGGCAAGCGCATGACGAAGCTGATGCGACCCAGTGAGACCAGGCTCAATACCGGCACGCCTGATCGCACGCGCGACGATCTGGCATATGTCGCTGTGCGACCTCAAACCGTCAAAGGGGGCGCGAGAGCGCAAGAACACTCTGCGGCTGGCCGATTCCGGCCGCCCGCGCTCCAGATAAGCTGCAATCGCCTGTCCCGCGTCATGAGGCAAGGGCAACGGCCGTTCCGAACGGCTCTTGCCATGCACGCTCAGCGAGCCTTCACTCCAATCGACATCACCCAGTTCAAGCCGGACGACCTCTCCTGCGCGCAGCCCGAGCCGCGCGAGCAACAACAGGATGGCTCGATTGCGCAACCCGGCTGGCGTCCGCCATTCCTTGCTCGCGTTCAGAAGAACCCGAACACAGTCGGCCGGCATCGCTCTCGGAATCGACGCCATCGACCATCCGGCAACGGATGGGACTGCCGCGGCAAGATCGGTATGTATGTAGTCGCGGTACCGCGCGAAGCGGAAGAACGACCGCAGTGCCGTGACGATGTGCTTTGCCGAAGCGAATGTGCGGTCCTGCGGCGCATTTCGCCGGACGTAGTCCGCAATCTGGCTGGCATGCACGGATGCGAGATGCAGTTCGCCCTCGCCGGATATGTCCGTCAGAAAGCGCCTGACATATCCGGGGTAATTCTCGATGGTCGCCGCCGCCATGCCGCGCTCATCGTGCAGGTAGGACCTGTATTCCTGCAAGACCAAGTCAACAGGAGATATCTCGACCGAAGCCGTGGCCCTGCCGTCGATGACGCCTTTTTCCATAAGCCAGACCGTCACGCCGGACAGCGTGATGCGGTCGCCGCCCTTGAGACAGCGGTGTTGAGCCCAATCACGCAGGAATGTTTCTTCATGTGCGGTCGTAATCTCATCAACCGCGATGCCCTCCCGGTCCAGCCATCGGCTGAACTCATTGATGAGGAACGTTTTCTTCCAATAAGAAACCTGCGAGTACCCCTGATCGGCAAGATACTCGGCATAGGGCTCAAAATAGGGAGCCAGCGGACCCTCGACCAAAAGCCGAGAGCGCCTCTTTCGACTTGCTCTGTTCATCGGAAACACAGTGTCGGCGGGTTCTGGACGAACCAAACTATGCCGACTGATTCTTTTAATATTACCACAGAAAGGAAGCACATGCGCACGCAACTCGGGATAGTCCACAGGGCGGCATATGATCTGGTATTCCGCTAGCGGAATACGAGATCGCGGGTGACGATCACGCGGACGGGGAAGCCCGGCCGGATGGTAAGCGTCGGGGCGATGTTGAGCTGGCGGCGGACGATCTGTTGGCCGGCGTCGTTGATGGTGTCCTGGCCACCATCGCGGATGGCTTGGACAAGTCGGTCATTGTCGTCAGTAGCCAGTTCCGCGCCGACGCCGAGCAGCGTCGAGAGAGCGGCCGCCTTGGCGAGATCCCACCAATGATAGTCGACGCCGTCCTCCAGGCCGGCATAGCCCTCGGTGTCGGCGCCAGGCTGGCGCTCGAGCACGATGGAGCGACCGTTCGGCATGATGACGCGGTTCCAGACCAGCAGCACTCGACGCTGCCCGAAGCCCACGCCGTTGTCGTAC
>Ga0075012_10003062_pt1 | contig 16150 bp, 13 predicted proteins | sample All_14_2_FD_71474 | JGI IMG/M metagenome (GOLD analysis project Ga0075012, IMG submission 71474) | Freshwater microbial communities in response to fracking from Pennsylvania, USA - Allegheny Zone_MetaG_DW_15 | ecosystem: Environmental > Aquatic > Deep subsurface > Groundwater > Drilled... | reverse complement strand
GGCGGCGGCGGAGGCGGCGGAGGCGTCTAGCCACCCGCAACGCCGTCACGCGAGAGCCGCGTGCCGCGAGGGATGCCCGACCGTCTCCCGGAGTCGTGCGATGTCCTGACTCGGCGGCGCCCCGAACTGCCGGCGGTACTCGCGGCTGAACTGCGACGGGCTCTCGTAGCCGACCGCGTAGGCGATCGAGGCGACGTCGCCGGGGCTCGCGAGGAGCCGCAACCGCGCCTCCTGGAGGCGGATGTTCTTCTGATACTGGATCGGGCTCATCGCGGTCACCGCGTGAAAGGCCCGATGGAACGACGACGGGCTCATCCTCGCGAGCTGGGCGAGCTCCTCGACCCGGATCGACTCGGCGTAACGGTCGCGCATCCACCGCACCACGTGGCGCACCCGGCTGAGACTGCTGTCCGCGAGCCCGAGCTGCCGCACCGTCGCGCCCTGGTCTCCTGACATCACGAGCCAGAGGATCTCGCGCTCGATCAGCGGGGCGAGAACGGGGATGTCGTCGGGGCTGTCGAGCAGCCGCAGCATCCGGATCGTCGCGTCGAGGAGCCGCTCGGATGCCGTGCCGACCGCGATCGCCGGCGGCGACACCTCCCCGCGAGCGGGACGCGTGAACCCGGCGGCGGCCGAGTTCAGCATCAGTTCCGCGACGATCTCGGGGCGCAGTTCGAGCCCGAAGCCGAGCGCGGGCTCCTCGGGGGACGCGTCGAGGAAATGGCCGCTCACCGGAAGGTCGACCGACGCGACGAGATACTGCCCCGGCCCGTAGTCATGCACCGTGCCGCCCACGGAGAGCCTCTTCGTGCCGTGCGCGATGACGGCGAGGATGGTGCCGGTGGTCGATTCGTCTTGCGGGCCAGGGTCGTCCATGCGCGCGACCACGACCCCGGGGATCGCCGTCGAGGTGATCCCGACCGACGCATGCCGGGCGACGAGGGTGCGGAGTTCTGCGAGGGACATGGGCCGAGTCAAGCAGAGCAGCCGTCGGGTCGGCACCGGATTCTGGCGAGATCGAGAGGATCAGGCAAGAACCGAACCGGATTCCCCTACCTCTCGATGCCGCCCCGGCGCTTGGCTCGAGGCATGAACAACCAGCAGACCAGCACGCCGTCGATCGCCCTCGTCACCGGGGGGAGCGCCGGAATCGGGCGCAGCGCCGCCGTCGAGATCGCGCGCCGCGGAATGGGCGTCGTCGTGACGTACCGTTCCCGGCCCGAGGAGGCGGACGAGACCGTCGCCACGATCCGCGCGCTCGGGGGCCGCGCCGTGAGCCTCCACCTCGACGTCGCGCGGAGCGAGACCTTCTCCGACTTCACCCGTGACCTCACCGCCGCTCTCGAGCGCGAGTGGGGAGCCACCGAGCTGGGTGCGGTCGTCAACAACGCCGGCTTCGGCGGCGGACGCCCCTTCGCGGACATGACGGAGGACGCGTTCGACGACTACTACCGGGTGCTGCTCCGCGGCCCGTACTTCCTCACTCAGCACCTGCTCCCGCTCCTCGCCGACGGCTCGTCGATCGTCAGCGTCTCGAGCAGTTCCGTGCGTCCGGGTGACACCGAAGCGGGCTACTCGGGCTACGCCGCGATGAAGGCCGGCCTGATCGTGGCGAGCCGGTTCCTCGCGAAGGAGCTCAGCCCGCGCGGGATCCGCGTGAACTCCATCGCCCCCGGCCCGACGCGCACGCGCATCAGCGACGACGCCTTCGACAGGTACCCCGAGGTCATCGACGGCATCGCCGCGAAGACGGCGCTCGGTCGCATCGGGGAGCCCGACGACATCGGCAAGGTCATCGCGTTCCTCGTCTCCGACGACTCGGCGTGGATCACCGGCCAGGACATCCAGGTCGCGGGCGGGTACGCGCTGTGACCGCGCGACGCGAACGATTCGGCACGGTCGTCCTCACGGGAGCGACGAGCGGGATCGGGCAGGCGACGGCGGAGCGCCTCGTCACCCTTGCCGGCACGGTGGTGCTTCTGGGGCCCGAACCAGAGGATGCCGTCGCCGACGTGCTCGACGGCATCCGTCGCGCGGGACCGGCACACGTCGACTACGTCGCCGCCGACTTCACGCGACTGACGCAGGTCGTCGAGGCGGCTCACGCCGTGCGATCGCTCACCCCCTCGATCGACCTGCTGATCAATGACGCCGGCGTGCCGGGCGCGCCGCAGCGGATGCTGACCGCCGACGGGTTCGAGCGGACGCTGCAGGTCAACGCGCTCGCCCCGGCTCTGCTGACCCGGCTGCTCGTGCCGACCCTCGCCTCCGGCGCGCGCATCGTGAACGTCGCGTCGTCGGCGCACCGCGTCGAGCAGTTCGACCTCGACGACCCCGACCTCGACGACGGCTACTCGCCGGTGCGCGCCTACGCTCGGGCGAAGCTCGCGATGGTGACCTGGTCCGCGCTGCTCGCGAAGGAGGAGGCCGCCTCCTCCCACGATGTCGTCGCGCTCTGCCCCGGCCTCAACGACACCCCGCTCAGCGCGGCGATGATGGGACGCATCGGCGGCCCGCCGACGCAGGGAGCCTCACGCGTGCTGTTCGCCGCGACCGCCGACGTGCCCTCGGGCTCGTATCTCGAGAGCGACGTGGTCGTCGAGCCGAGCTCCGAGGCGACGGATCCGCGGAACCGGGCGAAGCTCGCGCGACTCTTCCAGGACCGCCTGCTGCCCGTCGCCCGGACGGCGGCCGCGCGATGAGCGACCAGCTGAGGCCCGGCATCCTGGCGGGACGGGTCGCCGTCGTGCTCGGCGCGACCGGCTGGATCGGGCGGGCGATCTGCCACGACCTGACCGACGCCGGCGCCGACCTCGTGCTCGTCGGCCGCAACGGGGAGCGGCTCGACGAGCTCCAGCGCGAGCTCGCCGCCGGTGACCGCGTGCTCTCGGCGATCGCCGACGTCACCTCGCAACTGCAGGTCGACGACGCACGGGCCGCGGCCCTCACCCGTTTCGGTCACGTCGACCTGCTCGTGGTCTGCTCGGGCGTGATGACCGGGTCGGCCTTCGAGGACGGCATCCCCGCCGACTGGGCCGAGATGATCGACGTGAACCTTCGCGGGCTCCTGCACGCCACCCAGACCTTCGCCGACGAGCTGTTGAGCGCGGCCGACCGCGACCTGCCGTCGGACATCGTGCTGATCGGAGCCGTCAGCACCGATCAGCACACCTCGCATCTCGCCGTCTTCAACGCCATCGCCGCCGCCAACCGTCAGTTGGCGCGCACCCTCCGTCACGAGTACGGCCCGCGCGGCCTACGGGTTCACATCGTCGAGCCCGGGTTCGGCGTCGAGAACTCCGCCGACCGCGACGTGGCGACGAGTCGCGCGCACGAGCGCCACGCCTCGCGCGACGCCTCGACGCTCAAGCCCGAGGCCATCGCGTCGGTCGTGACGCTCGCCGCCGCGCTCCCGCGACACGCGAACCTCGCCGAGGTGCTGCTCCTCCCGACCGATCGGGGATGACGACATGACGACGATCCCGACGGCCACCGGCCGCCCCGCCGCGCGAGGACGGCGGCCGCTCGAGCGACTGCGCCGCATCCCCGAGGCCCTGCGCGGCGCGCTCGTCCTCTTCGCCGGCGCCCTCGTGGCGCTCATCTGGGCCAACCTTCCCGGAGCAGGTTACGACGCGTTCTGGCACCTCCCGCTCGGCGTCGAACTCGGCGCTCTCGGCTTCGAACTCGACCTGCGCCACTGGGTGAACGACGCCCTCATGGCGGTGTTCTTCGCCCACGTCACGCTCGAGGTGCGCCGCGAACTCGAACTCGGGGAGCTCCGCGACTGGCGTCGCGCGAGCGTCCCCGCGATCGCGGCGGTCGCGGGGCTGCTCATCCCGGCCCTCGTCTTCGTCGCCATCACCTGGGGCACCGACGCCGTCGGCGGGTGGGGCATCGTCGTCAGCACCGACACCGCGTTCGTGCTCGGCATGCTGGCGCTCGTCGGCCGGGTCATGCCCCCGCAGCTCCGGATCTTCCTCGTCACCCTGGCGGTCGCCGACGACGTCGGAGCCCTCGGCGTGATCGCGTTCGCCTACACCGACGACTTCGACCCGCTGCCGCTCGTGCTCGTCGTCGCCGGGCTCGGCGCGATCGCGGCGATGCGCCTCGGCGGCGTCTGGCGCGGGCCGCTCTACCTGCTGCCGTCGATCGTGGTGTGGGTCGGCTTCTTCCTGTCGGGTATCCACGCGACGCTCGCCGGAGTCGCGATCGCCCTCCTCCTGCCGATCTTCCGTCCGCGGTTCGCCGACCTCCGCCGCGCCCAAGACCACGTGCGCGCGTTTCAGCTGGCGCCGACCGCGGGGGCGGCGCGCTCCGCCGAGGAGTCGCTCGCCCGCGCGGTCTCGGTCAACGAACGCGCCCACCGGGCCCTCACGCCCTACGTCACCTGGCTCATCCTCCCGGTCTTCGCCCTCGCCAACGCGGGCGTCCGCATCACGCGGGACTCGCTCGTGGACGCGTTCACCTCGGGCCTGACGTGGGGCATCATCGCCGGACTCGTCGGCGGCAAGATCGTCGCCATCACGGCATCGACGTTCCTCGTGAGCCGGGTGCGTCCGGGGACGCTGTCGCCCGCCGTGCGCATGTCGCACATCCTCGGTCTCAGCATGCTCGCGGGGATGGGATTCACCATCTCGCTCTTCGTCACGGAGCTCGCATTCGACGACCCGGTCGACGTCAGCCGCGCGCAGATCGGGGTGATCACCGCGACGGTTCTCGCGGCGATCCTCGGCGCCCTGACCTTCGCGGTCTTGAGCGCGCGCGAGCGTCGTCGCTCGCCCGACCGTGGTCGTCTCGTGCGCCCCCTGGATCCGTCGCGAGATCCCGTGCTGGGCGACGTCGGCGACGCGATGGTCGCGGTGGTCGAGTACGGCGGCTACGCGAGTCCCTACTCGGCGGGCGCCGCGGAGATGCGACGGGAGATGGAGGGGCGGTTCGGCCAGGACGTCGTCTACACGTTCCGCCACCTCCCGGATGAGCAGCCGTTGGGCCGTCTCGCCGCCCTGGCCAATGAGGCCGCGACGACGCAGGGGCGGTTCTGGGAGATGCGCGACGAACTCATCCGCGAGGCGCCGATCGAGACGGAACGGCAGATCCTCCGCGCGGCGGCGAGTGCCGGGTTGAACCTGCGCCGCTTCGAACGCGACTGGGTCGACGCCACCGGGGCCCGCCGCGTCGATGAAGACGCGCAGGACGCCGCCACGATGCACCTCGACGCCGCTCCCGTCTTCTTCATCGACGGTCGGCGTCACGCCGGACCTCTCGACGCCCACTCGGTCATCACCGCGGTCGCCGCCGCCCGGGACGAGGCCCGGTCGCGGATGACGCCCGAACGCTAGCCCTCGAGCAGGGCGCTGACCTCGAGCCAGCGCTCCTCGAGCGCGGCGGCATCCGACTCGAGCTTCGCGATCGCGACCTGCCGCTCACCGAGGGTGACGTAGTCGGTCGGGTCGAGGGCATCCAGCTCGGCGCGCGCGACGCGGATCGCGTCGTTCGTCTTCTGCAGGCGGCGGTCGACCGACGCGAGCTCCTTCTCGAGGGTGCGGCGCTCCCCGCCCGACAGCCCCGCGGGTTGAGTAGCGCCGCCCGCAGGGCGACGCGCATCGAAACCCGACCCGCGGAGGGCGGACTGACGCAGCTCCAGGTACTGGTCGATCCCGCGCGGCAGGTGCCGGAGACTGCCGTCGAGCACGGCGTACTGCTGGTCGGTCACTCGCTCGAGCAGGTACCGGTCGTGACTGACCACGAGCAGGGTGCCGGGGTAGGTGTCGAGCAGGTCTTCGATCGCGGCGAGCATGTCGGTGTCGAGATCGTTGGTGGGCTCATCGAGGATGAGCACGTTCGGCTCGCTGAGCAGGATCAGCAGCAGCTGGAGGCGACGCTTCTGGCCACCGGAGAGATCCTTCACCGGGGTGCTGAGTTGCGCGCTCTGGAAGCCGACCCGCTCGAGCATCTGCGTCGGCGTCATCTCCTTGCCGCCGGCGACATACGTGCTCTTGTGCCGGGCGATCACGTCGCTGACCCGGTCGTTCCAGACATCCTGAAGTTCGGCGAGCTGCTGGGTGAGGGTCGAGACCTTGATCGTCTTGCCGCGCTTGACCCGGCCCGACGTCGGCAGAAGGCTGCCGGCGACGAGGCTCAGCAGGGTCGACTTGCCGGCCCCGTTGACACCGAGAATCCCGGTGCGCTCACCCGGCGCGATGCGCCAGGTCACGTCGTGCAGCACGATCTTCGGCTCGGCACTCGTGCTGCTCGGCGGATAGGTGACGCCGACGCCCTCGAGGTCGACGACATCTTTGCCGAGGCGCTGCATCGCCATGGATGCGAGGCTCACCGAGTCGCGCACGGGCGGCTCGTTGGCGATGAGGGCGTTCGCCGCGTCGATGCGGAACTTCGGCTTGGCGGTGCGGGCGGGAGCACCGCGACGCAGCCACGCCAGCTCCTTCTTCATGAGGTTCTGGCGCTTGGATTCGATCGTCGCCGCCATCTGGTCGCGCTCGACGCGTTGCAGGATGTACGCCGCGTAGCCGCCCTCGAACGGCTCGATGATGCGGTCGTGCACCTCCCACGTCTCGGTGCAGACCTCGTCGAGGAACCACCGGTCGTGAGTGACGACCACGAGCGCACCCGAGTTCGTCGACCAGCGCCGCTTCAGGTGGCCGGCGAGCCAGGTGATGCCCTCGATGTCGAGGTGGTTGGTGGGCTCGTCGAGGAACACGATGTCCCAGTCGCGCGTGAGCAGCGCGGCGAGCGCGACGCGGCGCTGCTGCCCCCCGGAGAGATCGCCGATGCGCGCCTCCCACGGCAGGTCGGAGAGCAGACCGGAGATGACATCCCGGGCCTGGGCGTCGCCCGCCCACTCGTGCTCGGCGCGGTCGCCGACCACGGCCTCGCGCACGAGCTGCTCGGGCGGGAGCGAGTCGCCCTGGTCGAGCATTCCGAGGGTGACGCCGCCGCGGCGGGTGACCTGCCCGGTGTCGGGCGGCAGGCGACCCGCGAGGATCTTCATGAGCGTCGACTTGCCGTCGCCGTTGCGGCCGACGACACCGATGCGGTCACCCTCGTCGATGCCGACGGTGACCGAGTCGAAGACGACACGCGTGGGGAACTCGAGCCCGACGCCCTCTGCGCCGAGCAAGTGGACCATTCGAGCAAGCGTACCGTTGCCCTGTGAGCAAGCTGTTCGACGAGATCGAGGTGTCGATCGTCGAGCTGCTCGCGTCGCCCGTGCACCGCTACGAGGGGCGCCCCGCCGACGGGCCGCGTGCGGGCGGGCTCGACGAGCTGCGCGACTCGATCGAACTCACGGCCGGGCTGGGCATCGTCGGCGACCGGTACTTCAATCAGCGTGCGCACCGCGCCTCGTCGGTGTCGCTCCAGGCCGTCGAGGCGCTCGAGGCGGTCGCGGCCGAGCTCGACGTGCCGGTGCCGGGGCTGCGTCAGACGCGCCGCAACGTCCTGCTGCGCGGAGTGGAGGTCGACGCTCTCGCGCGTCGGGTGTTCAGTCTCGACTCCGGCGATGGCCCGATCCGGTTCGGCGACGCGCGCCCCGCCAACCCGTGCGCGTGGATGTCGACGGCCGTCGGCGAGGGGGCGCACCGGGCGTTCCGCGGGCGCGGCGGGCTGCGCATCGGGCCGCTCGACTCCGGCATCCTGCGCCTCGGCCCCGCCATCCTGCGGGTCGAGTAGCGTCGCGTCAGGTCGGGATGACGCGCGCGCCGTGCACGGGACCGGTCGCCCGCACGACGTTCAACTGCGCCGCCGAGAGCGCGATCTGCAGTTCGAGCGCGGTGTCGAGGTCGGCCGCGAGGAAGGCGACCGTCGGGCCGGAGCCCGAGACGATCCCGGCGAGGGCGCCGTTGCGCTCCCCCGTCTCGAGCACCTTCGCGAGCGACGGCTCGAGGTGCAGCGCAGGAGCCTGCAGGTCGTTGTGCATCGCGTCGGCGAGCATGCGCGCATCGCCCGCGCGCAGCGCGTGCAGCACGTCGGCGCCGACCGACGGCGCGGGGTCGGCGGGCGCGACCTCGCCCGCGTGCCGCTCCCGGTGGGCGTCGAGCTCGCGGTAGACGGCGGGGGTCGACAGGCCGAAGTCGGAGATCGCGAGCACCCAGTGGAACGTGCCCTGCGCGAGCGCGGGCGAGAGTTCGTCGCCGCGACCGGTGCCGATCGCGGTCCCCCCGGTCAGCGCGAACGGCACGTCGGCGCCGAGCTGGCGGGCGAGGCCGAGCAGTTCGTCCCGCGGCAGCTCCGTGCCCCACAGCGCGTCGCACGCGAGCAGCGTCGCCGCGGCATCCGCCGATCCGCCGCCCATGCCCCCGGTGACGGGGACGTGCTTCTCGATCTCGATGCGCGCCCCCCCGGAGTATCCGGTGCGTTCGGCGAGCAGCTTCGCGGCCTTGATCGCGATGTTGCCGTCGTCGAGCGGAACGCGCCCGAGCTCGACGCTGCCGCTCAGGCCGAGACTGAAGAAGTCGGCATCGGTGACCCGCACCTCCTCGTAGAGCGAGACGGCTTGGTAGGCGATCGCGACATCGTGGTAGCCATCGTCCTGCAGCGCGCCCACCTCGAGGTAGACGTTGATCTTGCCCGGCGCCCGCACGTGAACGGTCTGCGGCCGGCCCCGGGACTTCATTCCTCCACCCTAGCTACGGGCGATGCTCACGAAATCCGCGGCGGTCAGCTGCTCGCCGCGCAGGGTCGGGTCGATCCCGGCGGCCTCGAGTCGCGCGGAGGCGGCCGCCGACCCGCCGAGAGGATCGGCGAGCGCCTGCCGCAGCATCTTGCGGCGCTGACCGAACGCCGCATCGACGAGGGCGAAGGTGCGCACCCGCTCCTCCTCGGTGCCCGGGCGGTCGCCGCGCTCGAAGCCGATGAGGATCGAGTCGACGTTCGGCACCGGCCAGAACACCTGGCGGCTCACCGTCCCCGCCGTCGACCAGCGTCCGTACCAGGCGGCCTTGACGCTCGGCGATCCGTACACGCGCGACCCGGGCGGAGCGGCGAGGCGCTGACCGACCTCGGCCTGCACCATGACGAGCGCGCTCTCGAGGCTCGGCACCGTCTCGAGCAGGTGCAGCAGTACCGGCACCGACACGTTGTACGGCAGGTTGGCGACGAGGCGTCGCGGCGACCCCGGGATGCCGACCCGCAACGCGTCGCCCGTCACGACCTCGAGCGGGGCGCCGGGCGACATCGCCTCGACGGTGTGCGGCAGCAGGGCGGCGAGGCGGGTGTCGATCTCGACAGCCGTGACGCGGGCGCCGGCTTCGAGCAGTCCGAGGGTCAGCGACCCGAGCCCCGGCCCGACCTCGAGCACCTCGTCGCCCGGCTCGATCCGCGCGGCCTTGACGATCTTGCGCACCGTGTTGCCGTCGACGACGAAGTTCTGCCCCAGCTTCTTCGTCGGCTGCAGGTCGAGCTGCGCGGCGAGGTCGCGGATCTCCGCCGGTCCGAGCAGCGCCATCAGCTCCCCGGCCCGAGCGGCTCGGTGGGCGTGTCGACGGAGTTGTCGTCCCACTTGCCGTAGACGGCTTCGGTGTTCGACGAGATCTGCGCGGCGAGCATCGAGGCGTCGGTGCCGAGGTGGTCGGCCATGAACCGCAGCGTGTGCGGCAGGAGGTACGACGAGTTGGGCCGGCCCCGGAACGGCGTCGGGGTGAGGAACGGCGCATCGGTCTCGATGAGCACGTTCGCCCGCGGCACCGCCTCGAGCGCGGCGCGCAGCGGCCCGGCGTTCTTGAACGTCACGGTGCCGGCGAACGACAGGAACCAGCCCTCGGCGGCGACCTCGCGCGCGAACTCCTCGTCGCCCGAGAAGCAGTGGAACACGGTGCGCTCCGGCGCGCCGACCCGGCGCAGCACGCGCAGCACGTCGCGGTGCGCGTCGCGGTCGTGGATCTGCAGGGCGAGATCGTGCTCCTTCGCGATCGCGATGTGCGCCTCGAACGCCCGGATCTGCGCGTCCCGGCCGTCCTCGCCCGTGCGGAAGAAGTCGAGCCCCGTCTCGCCGATCGCGCGCACCCGCGGGCGGGAGGCGAGCTCGGCGATGCCCGCGAGGTGCTCGTCGAGGAGGCCCTGCTGCTCGAGTTCGGGCGCCTCGTTGGGATGCAGCGCGACCGCCGCGAGCACGCGCGGCTCATGGGAGGCGATCTCGGCGCTCCAGCGCGAGGTCGCGAGGTCGGTGCCGACCTGCACGACGCCGCGCACTCCGACGCTCGACGCCCGGTCGAGCTGCTCCTTGAAGTCGAGCGACTCGACCCCGTCCTGGATCTCGAGGTGCGTGTGGTTGTCGTACACCGGCACGACGAGCGGCACCGGCAGCGGCGGGTACTCGGCCGCCCGATCGTCGGGATGCCGTTCGCGCGACCGCAGGAACGCCTCGGTCACGCCGTCGACGTCTCCACCTCGATGCGCGGGAAGAGCGGCTCGAGCGCGCCCACGGTTCCCCCGCCCGGTCGGTCCCATGCGCGGTCGACGCGCTGTTCGGTCAGCTCCCCCGACTCGCCGAGCGCCGCCCACAGCTTCAGCGTCGCCTTCGGCATGACCGGGGAGTAGAGCACCGCGAGCGTGCCGACGCCGTGCGCGAGCGTCGCGAGCACCTGGTCGAGCCGTTGCGCGTGCGCCGGGTCCTTCGCGAGCACCCACGGCTGCTGCTCCGTCACGTACAGGTTGAGCGCGTCGACGAGGCGCGCGATCGACGCGAGCGCCTCATGGATCGCGAGCCTGCCGATCGCCGCGTGGGCGGCATCCGTCACCTCCCTCTCGAGGTCGGTGATCGCCGCGTCGCGCTCGGCGGTGGGCACGACACCGTCGCGGTACTTCGCGATCATCGCGACCACCCGCGAACCGAGGTTGCCGAAGCCGTTGGCGAGCTGCGCCTCGTAGCGCGCCGCGAGGTCCTCCCACGAGAACGAGCCGTCCTGCCCGAACGTGATCGCCGAGAGGAAGTAGAAGCGGAACGCGTCCGACCCGAAGACATCCGTGATCTGCGCGGGCGCGATGCCGGTGAGCTTCGACTTCGACATCTTCTCGCCGCCGACGAGCAGCCAGCCGTGACCGAACACCCGGTGCGGAACCGGGAGCCCCGCGGCCATGAGCATCGCCGGCCAGATGACGGCGTGGAAGCGGGCGATGTCCTTGCCGACGAGGTGCGTCGCCGGCCAGCGGCGGCGGAAGTTCTCGGGATCGGCGCCCCAGCCGACGGCGGTCGCGTAGTTGAGCAGCGCGTCGAACCAGACGTAGACGACGTGGCTCGGATCCCACGGCACCTTGATGCCCCAGTCGAAACTCGATCGCGAGATCGACAGGTCTTCCAGCCCCTGCTTGACGAACTGGATGATCTCGTTGCGCACGCTCTCGGGCTGCACGAAGTCGGGCTGCTGCTCGTAGAGGTCGAGCAACGCCTGCCCGAAGTCGCTCATCCGGAAGAAGTAGTTCTTCTCGCTGAGGATCTCGACCGGGCGCGAGTGGATCTTGCAGAGGTACTGTCCGGCGAACTCGCCCTCCTCGGGGTGGTCGAGGTCGTCGAGCTGCTTGTACTCCTCGCAGCCGACGCAGTAGTAGCCCTCGTAGACGCCCTCGTAGATGTGGCCCTCGTCGTACAGCTGCTGCAGGAACTTCGCCACCGCCGTCTCGTGACGGGTGTCGGTCGTGCGGATGAAGTCGTCGTTCGCGACATCGAGGGTGTCGAGCACCGGCAGCCAGGCCTCGGCGACGAGCTTGTCGGCCCACTCCTTCGGAGTCACCCCGTTCGCGGCCGCCGTGCGCTCGATCTTCTGCCCGTGCTCGTCGGTTCCGGTGAGCAGCCAGGTGTCGTCGCCCGACTGGCGGTGCCAGCGCGCGAGTACGTCCGCCGCGACCTCCGTGTAGGCGTGCCCGATGTGCGGGACGTCGTTCACGTAGAAGATCGGCGTCGTGATGTAGAAGGAGCCGGGCTGGGACACGCGCTCCAGCCTAGCTAGCGCGCTTCCGTGTTACCGAGGGGTCGCATTCGGGGCCTATTCCTCGGAGAGAAGCCCGAAACGCGACCCTTCGCGGCCTATTTGGCGCGAATGGCGGCCTCGTAGAGATCGCGCGCGGTAAGGCCGGTGGCGGCCGCGACATCCGCCGCCGCCTCCTTCATGCGGATGCCGCCCGCCGCCAGCTCGAGCACCGTCGCTACGGCGGTGGGAAGGTCGGCGGTCGCCGCCGCGGCGGGAGCGCCGTCGACGACGATCACGATCTCGCCGCGCGCCCCGTCGGCGAAGCGCTCGGCGAGTTCGGCGAGCGTGCCCCGCACGACCTCCTCGTACATCTTGGTGAGCTCGCGACACACGGCCCCCCGGCGATCGGCGCCGAACGCGGTCGCGAGGTCGGCGAGCGCGTCGCCGAGACGGTGCGGCGACTCGAAGAACACGAGCGTGCGGGCCTCGGTCGCGAGCGGGCGGAGCGCCGCGACCCGGCCCTTGCGCGGCAGGAACCCCTCGAACGCGAACCGGTCGGTCGGCAGGCCGGAGAGCGCGAGCGCCGTCAGCACGGCGCTCGGCCCCGGGAGCGCCGTCACCGGTACCCCCGCCGCGATCGCCGCCGCGACGAGCGCGTAACCGGGGTCGCTCACCGTCGGCATGCCGGCATCCGACAGCACGAGCACGTCGTCGGTGCGCGCGAGCTCGACGAGCTCCGCGGCGCGCTCGCGCTCGTTGTGCTCGTGCAGGGCGACGAGGCGGGGCCGGTTCTCGATCCCCAGGCCGCGCAGCAACTGCACCGTGACGCGGGTGTCCTCGGCGGCGACGGTTCCGACGCGTTCGAGCGTCTCGACGAGTCGCCGGGATGCGTCACCGAGGTTGCCGATCGGAGTCGCGCCGAGGATGATCACTCCCCCATCATCCCGGCCCGCGTGCTCTTCTCCGGAGCTTCCTCGAGCGCAGAGGGCCCGAGGCCCGGAAAGCCGGGAGTCGGCATCCGGAGCTCCGGAGAACAGCACCGAAGTTCCGGAGAAACGCACTCCGTCCCGCGAATACGATCGGGGCATGACGCTGGTCGAGCTGCCCGGGTCGCGGCTCGACGACTGGTGGGGCCGGATGCAGGACACCGAGCGCTCGCGGCGCATCTGGCGCTGGGGCGGGCCCGCGACCGTCACGGCGGTCGCGGCGGCGACGCGACTCGTCGGGCTGGGGCATCCCGAGACGCTCGTGTTCGACGAGACCTACTACGTCAAAGACGCCTACACGATCTCCCAGCTCGGCTACGAGGGCAGTTGGCCCGCCGACGCGAACGCGGCGTTCAACGCGGGCGACCCGTCGGGGTTCCAGGCCGCGGCGTCGTTCGTCGCGCATCCGCCGCTCGGCAAGTGGATCATCGCCGCCGGGATGGCCGCGTTCGGGGCCGACAACGCGTTCGGCTGGCGCATCTCGGTCGCCGTCGTCGGCATCCTGCTCGTCGTGCTCACGATGCTGCTCGCGCACCTGCTCTTCGCCCGCCCGCTGCTCACCGTCATCGCGGGCGGCCTCCTCGCGATCGACGGCAACGCGATCGTGCTCAGCCGCGTCGCCCTGCTCGACACGATGCTCGCGTTCTTCGCCCTGCTCGGGGTCGTGCTCGTCGTGCTCGACCGGGGGTTCGCGAAGCGACGACTGGATGCCTGGGTCGCCCGCCGCGGCACGAGCGGCTGGGGGCCCCTGCTGGTCTGGCGGCCCTGGTTGCTCGCCGCCGCCGTCGCGTTCGGGCTCGCGAGCGGCGTGAAGTGGAGCGGCGTGTACTTCCTCGCCGTGTTCGGCGTGTTCGTCGTCGTGAGCGAACTGCTGTTGCGCCGCAAGGCGGGGATCGAGTTCTGGGCGAGCGGCGGGCTGCTGAGGCAAGCGCCCGTCACGTTCGTGCTGACCGTGCCGCTCGCCGCCGCCGTCTACCTCGCGACCTGGACGGGATGGTTCGCGACGGAAGGCGGCTACCACCGCCGCTGGATCGAGGGCGGCGGCGAGGCCTGGAGCGGGGCGCTCTCCTGGGTGCCGACGGCGTTCCAGAACTGGTGGCATTACGAAGCCGCCGTGTACGGGTATCACGTCGGCGAGACGACGCCGCACGGCTACCAGTCGAACCCGCTCACCTGGCTCTTCCTCGTGCGGCCGACGAGCATGTACTGGCAGTCGCTGCCCGACGGAAACGTGCAGACGATCCTCGACATCCCGAACCCGCTCATCTGGTGGGCGGGCACCGCGGCGATCTTCTTTCTCGTCGTGCGCGTCGTGCTGCGGCTGCGCCGTCGTGAGCCCGTCGCGACCGAAGCCCTCATCCTCACCGGCCTCGCCGCGGGATACCTGCCGTGGCTGTTCTACCTGCACCGCACGGTGTTCTCGTTCTACACGATCGCATTCGAGCCCTACCTCGTGCTCGCGTTGACCGCCGCACTCGGGGTGCTGCTCGGAACCGCCGCCGACCCCACGCCCCGCCGTGAGACGGGCTTCCGGGTCGTCGGCGGGTTCCTCGCGGCGTGCGTCGCGGTGAGCCTATTCTTCCTGCCGATCTGGACGGCGATGAGCGTGCCGGACTGGTTCTTCCGCATCCATCTCTGGTTGCCGTCGTGGCTCTGACGCGGCTTAACACGCCCGTAACGAACGCCCGTTACGCTGTGCGCTGACGATCAGGCGGGGGCCCGGCCAGCAAAGGTGGTAGGCATGCGGACCCGTACGCGTGTGGCAGCAATGACGGCCGTGTTCGCCCTCGCGGTGGGCGGCATCCTGGGGGTCGGAGCCCTCACCGCCTCCGCCCAACCCGACTCGGTGACCTTCACGACCGTGGGCGGCAATGCCGCGGGCCCGTACCCGCCGATCACCGGTTCGGTCGTCTGGAACGACCTCGACGACGGCGGGGTCGTGAGCGTGACGGTCGACAACGCGTCCGGACCGGAGACGTTCTGCGCCGCAGGTGCCCCGAGCAACAGTCCGTCGTGGTCGTGCTCCGTCGATCTCGAGTACGGCACGAACACCCTCACGGCGACTGCGGTCGAGACGAACGACCCGGGCAACCCGGTGTCATCGACCCCCATCGTCATCACCTACGGCGGCACTCAGCCCGTGACGATCACGTCGCCGCCGCCCGCGTCATCCATCGGCGCACTGACGGCGGGCTTCTCGGGCACCGGCCCCGAGATGGGCGACGTCACGGTGCTCGCCCGCGCGGTCGGAGCCGCCCCCGGCGACGCCGCGCCGGTCTGCACGACGACCGTCACCGCCGCCGGCACCTGGAGCTGCACGGCGACCTTCCCCGATTACCGCGCCTACACCGTGCACGCGACGGGGACGACGATCACGAGTATCGCGGTGCTCCCCGCGGCCGATCAGGCGTTCAGCGTGGTCCCCCCGAAGCCGACCGCGGTCGTCACCTCGACGCCCGACGCGGGGCTCGAGTCGACCGCGACGGCCGACGCCGCCGACCAGGTCGTCGCCTCGCGCTGGACGTACTGGCCCGCGTCCGGAGTTCCGCAGACGGGTGTCACTCCGACCTGCCCGGCCGGCTGGCCGTACGCCGGGCTCCCCCCGGGCGGTTCGACCGTCGACTGCGACATCGTGCCGGCCGAACCCGGCACCTACCTGCTGCACGGCAACGGCTACCGCAACGACGTCACGTCGTCCGACTTCGCCTACCTCGGGCGCATCCCGGCGACGCCCGTGATCGCGACCGCGACGCCGACCGCGGGCGGAGACGTCGACCTCGCCGGCAGCATCGACCTCGCGTACGTGAACCCCTACGCGGGGCACACCGACGGCACGCTCGAGGTGACGGTCGTGATTCCGGGCCTCGGGACGGTCTGCACGACCATGCCCGACGGAGCCGGCAACTGGACGTGCGACGACGCTCCGGCACCCGGCGGGGAGCAGGACTTCCGGGCGTATGCGACGAGCGTCGGCTTCGGTGGGGGATCCCTCGACGGTTACTGGGACGGCTCCTCGGCGTACAGCCCGATCGTCACGGCGACGATCGTCGACACCGCGGTGCAGATCACGACGCCCGCGGACGGCTCGACGCCGCCCTACTCGGACGACCCCATCACGATCGCGGGCACCTCGACGCTCCCGGGCGACGTCGACGTGACCGTCAACGGCCTGGCGGCGGCCACGTGCACCGACGTCTCGGTCGTGGCCGACCAGTGGTCGTGCACGATCCCGGGCGGAAGCGC
>Ga0075012_10003059_pt1 | contig 16159 bp, 9 predicted proteins | sample All_14_2_FD_71474 | JGI IMG/M metagenome (GOLD analysis project Ga0075012, IMG submission 71474) | Freshwater microbial communities in response to fracking from Pennsylvania, USA - Allegheny Zone_MetaG_DW_15 | ecosystem: Environmental > Aquatic > Deep subsurface > Groundwater > Drilled... | reverse complement strand
GGCGCGGAAATCCGCTGCGGCGTGCGCGCCACACGGCTTCTCCTCGCGCAAGGCGAGTCCGGTGCCGCGCCCCGAGTGACGGGCGTCGAGACCACCCAGGGGACGTTGCCGGCCGACCGCGTGATCTTAGCGGCGGGCGGACAATCCTACCCCGACTTAGGCTCCGACGGCTCCGGGTTCGCCCTGGCCAAAGCCGCCGGCCTTGAGGTCACCCCTCCCGTCCCCGCGCTGGCCGGGCTGTTCACGCGGGAAGACTGGCCCGCCTCCCTGGCCGGCATCCTCGTGGAGAAAGGCGGACTGCGCCTCGACGTCAAAGGCGGCCCCAAACGCTTCCTCGCCGGACCCCTGCTTTTCACGCACAAAGGGCTGAGCGGCCCGCCCGCGCTGGACCTCTCCGGCGAAGTCGCCGCCCGGCTCTCGTCCGCTCCCGAAGTACCCCTGCGCCTCACCTTCGACGTGTCGCGCTCCTCCGAGACGTGGCTCGCGCTGTTCGACGGCTGGCGTAAGCAACACGGCGGACGAGCCCTCCACAACCTGCTCGCCGGCGAGCTGCCGCGCGCGCTGGCCGCCACGCTGTGCGACTTGGCCGGCGCGACAAACACGGCGGTCGCGCGGGCGAAAAGAAGCGTCTTGACCGCTCTGGCCGAGGCCTGCGCCAACCTGCCGCTGCACGCCACCGGCACCGAAGACTGGAACCGCGCCATGGTCACGCGCGGGGGCGTGGCGCTGCACGAGCTAGACCCCGCCACCCTGACCTGCCGTCGCCTGCGCGGGCTCGCCTGTGCTGGCGAGGTGGTGGACGTCGATGGCCGCTGCGGCGGCTACAACCTGACCTGGGCTCTCGCTTCGGGACGCCTAGCCGGCTTGAGCTGAAAACCTCTGCCGGATCACATGCGCCGCAACCGCAAAGGCGCTCACCACATTCAGCGAGTTCTTGCAACCGTAGAGAGGGATGCGAACCACGTCGTCACATAGGCTGACCACCTCCGCATCGAGGCCGAACCGCTCGTTTCCGAGCACCAAGGCGCAGGGGAACGTCCAGGCGGCCTCCGCCAAATCCTGCGCCCCCGCGACCGTCTCCAGAGCGACCAGCCTCACGCCGTCCGCCTTCAGCCCGGCTAAAGCCTGCCGGAGGTCCTCCACATAACGCCAGCGCACCAGGCTCTCCGCGCCCAGAGCCGCACGCGCGGCCTGTGGCTGCGTGGGTAAAGGCGTGTATCCGCACAACACCACCTCGCTCACCCCGAAACACTCCGCCGTCCGGAAGAGCCCGCCCAAGTTGAACGCCGACCGCAGCGAGTCGGCCACCACGGTCAGCGGCAGGCGCGGGGCGGTCGGCGTTGCCCCGGCCGAGAGGTCGGCGTCGAGAATCTCCACATCGGTGACCTTGCTCCGCGCGATTTCGCGCTCGACGGGCACAAGCACACTCCAGAACTGACGCCGGGACAGCCCCGGCGTCAGCAAACGGGCCAGCGCGGCGAGACGCGGCAGCCCCGTCTGGGCGGCCATCCAAGCGCGGCAGGACGCCACCCCGTCATGGCGTTTGGACGGATCCTGCCAGGCCGCATCCAGCGCTTGAAGCCGCTCCCGGGCCTCGCGCCAGACGCTCTCGTTCGCGTGTGACATCTTCACTTCTCTCCGCGTTCACGCTCCGCGCGCGAAACGCAACGGTCTTCTCTCGCCGCCGGCTCGCTGACCCAGATTGGCGCAGCATAAACCAGCTGGCCAAAGGTTCCCCGAAACCCCACTCCATTTTTTGATGATCGCATGGATTCCCTCGAGTGTCCAGTCCGTGAATTGCACAGGAGCACAGGAACAGGACGCACGTTCAGGAAGGTGAAAATCAGATGTTGGCGCATAGCACGCACATCGCCGCACAGAAACCACGGCGTCCGAGCACTCGGCGCACAGAAAGACCGGCCGGCGCGGCAATAGCGCGCGCCCACGCGTTTTTATCGCCGACCTTTTTTCTGCATCGCCAACACCCCTCCCTTTTTGGCACACTCATCACCCATCAACCCAAGTAAAGTTGAACACGGAGGACTTAAATGAAACAGATGATGACGATGGTGGCGGGGCTGGCTGCGGGACTGACGGCTTCCGCCGTGCTTGCCGGACTTTACGGCGATACGCCGGACGCAAAGCATGCCTGGTCCGTACACGACCACAACCGGCCGAACCCGGCCAAGGTCACAGCAGAACCCGGCAAGCCGCCGTCGGACGCGGTCGTGCTTTTCGACGGCTCCTCGCTCGACAACTGGGAGAACACCAAAGGAGAGCCCACCAAGTGGCAGCTCGTCGACGGCGCGCTGGAGTCGGTGAAGGGCGCGGGGTACATCCGCACCAAGCAGTCGTTCGGCGATTGCCAGCTTCACATTGAATGGGCCGCGCCTTCCAAAGTCGAGGGCATGGGCCAAGGCCGCGGCAACAGCGGCGTCTTCCTGATGGGCAGCTACGAAATCCAGGTGCTCGACTCTTATGAGACCGAGACCCTTCCCGACGGCAGCAACAAGAACCCCAATTATGCCGACGGACAGGCCTCAGCGGTCTACGCGGAAAACCCGCCGCTGGTGAACGCCTGCCGCAAACCGGGCGAGTGGCAGACCTATGACATCATCTTTCACCAGCCGGTCTGGGAAGGCGACAAGCTGAAGTACCCCGGCTCCGTGACCGTGTTGCACAACGGCGTGCTGACGCAGGACCACTGGGAGATGGAAGGCATGACCACCCACTGCCGCCGCCGCCCGCTCGCCCCGCACGCGACCAAGCTGCCGCTCCAATTGCAGGATCACGGCAACCCCGTCCGTTACAAGAACATCTGGATCCGCGAAATTCCCTCGCGTTACGCGAACACCACACACGGCGGCCCGGCGGCGAGCGAGGCGGACGTGATGGCGTTGCGCAAGGCGACCGCGGCCAAACTATTCCAGGCCGTCAACCCCGGCGACGCGAACAAAGCCGATGCCTTGGGCAGAGTGATGGAGGTCATCTCGTACGACAAGACCGACGCCTACCTGAAGGTCATGACCGAGCTGCGCGACGCCTATCTTAAAGAGCTGGCCGCGTGCGACGCGCAGAAGCTTCAAGACCGCAAAGGCGAAATCATCGGCGTGCGCAACGCCTGCAACGTGCTGATCCGCAACAAGGTCATGCCGGAAGAGTGCCCGCTCAAAGCGGCCCTCCAGAAGATCATCGACGACAACGGCTTCGAAAAGAAGAAATAATAACGGAGTCCACGGAGGCCGCCCTTCACGTTGCTTCGCGCGCAACGTCGGAGGGACGGCTTCTGCGTTGCCGCCCAACGGCGCGCGCCTCACTCGTTGAGCCGGCCTTGGTACAGACAGCGTCGCACCTTCTGGATCGAGGTGCGCTCTAGCGGCTCGCGCTGGATCACAAGCTTGCGCGGATGCTTGTATTCCGCCAGGCGGTCGCACAGCCCGTGGACGCGCTCGCGGATAAGTTGCTCGACCTTTTCCCACGGCGGCTCAACACCGTCGTGTGCGGCAACAAGTGCCTCGATGTTGGGGACCAGGATCGCCCCCACACGCTCGCCGGGAACCCCGCCGACCGTGTAGCCGACCACCACCACATCCGCGATCAAAGGGTCGCACGCTAAAACGTTCTCCACCTCTTCGGGGTAAATATTTTTGCCTTCGCGGTTAACGATCAGCGCCTTTTTGCGGCCGCGGATAGTCAGATAGCCTTCCTTGTCCATAGAGGCCAAGTCGCCCGTGCGCAACCACTCACCGTCGAAGGCCTCGCGCGTCGCCTTGAGATCTTTGAAGTACCCCTTCATCACGATCGGGCCGCGGATCTGCAATTCACCAACCCCGCGCTCGTTGGCGTCCGCAATGCGAACCTCGATGTTCGGCAGCTTCTTGCCGATGGTGCCCACCTTCGCCGCGTTGATGTTGGTGATCGAGACCACCGGAGAGCACTCCGTAAGGCCGTAGCCTTCCACGATCGGCACGCCCAGCCGCCGGAACCCTTTCAGGACGTGGATTGGACACGGGGCACCTCCGACGATCAGAAACCTCAGCCGACCGCCGAGCCCTTTCAGCACCTTCTTGCCGACCAGGCGGCCGAGGCCCGATTTGATCAGAAACTGCGCGCCTTTGTTGTGCTTGAGCTTGTCCTCGATCTTGACGAACATCTTTTCGGCCAGCAGCGGCACCGCGATCAGGATCGATGGCCGCAATGTCTTGCAGTCATCGGCGACCGTGCGCAGACTCTCAACGAAATACATGCCGCACCCCTTGACCAGCGGCACAACCAGATTTGCGGTGAAGGAGAAGGAATGGAACAGCGGCAGGACGACCATAAAATCATCGGCGGACGTGATGGCATCGCCGATCGCGTCTAAGCTGCCGATCGCGTCGCTGCAGAAATTGGTGTGCGTAAGCATCGCGCCCTTGGGCTTGCCTGTGGTCCCCGACGTGTAGATGATCGAGGCGATCTCCTGCGGCGAAGGCGTGTGGCCGACATACCAGAAGAGCGGCTCATCCTTGACGCCCTCCCGCAACGTCTCGTAGTCGTAACAGGGGCGGCCCGCGACTGGCGCAAGTTGTTTGCCGCAGCCATCCGTCACCACGATGAAGCGCACAAGCGGCAACTCCGGCAGAATCACTTCGAGCACATCCAGATGCCGCGTGTCCGTAAAAACGGCGACCGCATCCGAGTCTTGAAGGATGAACGCGATCTCTGCAGCCCGCAACTTGGGATCAAGGGGCACAACCACAAGGCCGGCACCCGCCGTGGCAAGGTAGGTCTCAACCCATTCGGGCCCGTTCTCAAGGATCAAAGCGACCTGCTCTGCCCCCGGCTGCAAGCCCAGCCGACCAAAAGCCTCCGCCATCTGCCTGACCCCCACAGCCAACTGCGCATACGTGCGTTTCTGCCAGACTTCATTGCGACGGTAGCGCAGAGCGATCGAGCCCGGCCGCTTCGCAGCCGCATCTTCCAGCAAAGTCCGAAGGGTCATAACACTCCAAATTTTTTCAGATGTCGTCAAAAATAGAGGAATCGAACACAAAAGCCAATCTCGAAATATTTTGCGCCGCACAGGAGGGCACTTCGATAAGCGTCCCTTGCCCCCTGTCTCGATCAGGCGGGAACTCCACACTTGCGCCCCCGCTCGGCATACCGGTAGACTGTGTTTAAAAGCCGTGTTCACGACGTCACGTTGCGACGGACGCCAAGCCCAATTCGGCCTCGAAGGAGTTTGACCCTTATGACTCTTGCTGTTGAAGAAACAAAAAGCGGACCGATGATCAACCGGGGAATAGGGCTGCTGCTGGTGTTGCAGCTGGCCGCCGGGACGGCCACCGCCGAGGCCATCTCACCGAAGTTGAAGAACGCCTTTGCCAAGGCGAGAACCGAGCGCGTGGCGGTGGTTGGAATTGGCGACAGCAACCAGCAGTTCGGCGGACACGGCTGGTCGCATTACATGAAGCTGGCGCTCTGCAAAGAGTTCGGTTGCTGGGGCGGCGGGGTTGCCTGGGAACATTACCCCTCGGCCAAAGAGCAGGAAAAAGCACCGCTGACGGCGGATATCACGCATAACGCTTTCTCCTCCTGGTACCTGCCGGCCGGCCAGACCGCCAAGGTCAGTTGGGTCAACGGACAGACACACATCACTCACAACCAGCCGTTGGACATCACCGGCCCCGTGCGCCTGACCTGCCGTTACAGGACCTTTCCGGAGGAAGGCTCCATCATGCCGTCCATTCGCCTCGACCAACCGCCCTGGACGGTGCTGGCGAAGAAAACCGTGTCCACCAAGGGACAGAAAGGCGAGGTCGCCTATGCCAGCGTCGACATTCCTGCCGACCCCCGGCGGACAAACCAGATCATGGGCTCCTACGCACCGGTGGGCGTAACGATCGAAGGGCCGTTCTTAGGCGAGTGCATGCGCGTGGAGAATCCGGCCATGACCCACGGCCTATCCTACACCACCTTCTACGCCCGTGGCGGAAGATCGCTCTACGACATGCTCAGCACGTTTACCAAGGAATACGGCGAGGCTAGGTCTGTGGATTTCTTCCGGGAGCTGCGCATGCCGCTGAACAGCAGCAAGACCTGCATCGTGATCATCAACTCCGGACTCAACGACCGCAACGCCAAGAACGCCAGCATCGGCCCAAAGGGCGGGATCGAGCCAGGATCATCGCCCGAAGCGTACGGCGACAATCTGGCAGGGGTCCTCAAAATCCTGACCGAATACTGGGTCAAAGCCGGCGGCGCCCCGGAGACGATTGTCTTCGCCCTTATGCCCAGTCACCCCGTGGCCACACCCGACTGCCCCAAACTGGCCGGATATCGTCAAGCGGCCCTCGACCTGGCGGCCACGATGCCCAATGCCGGCTGCATCCTCCTGCCTGAACTGGTCACGCAGCGCGAGATGACGGAAAAGAAGCATTACGATAAGGGCGTGGCCAGTGACTCGCATCTTTCGCGGGACGGTTATGAAGCCCTGTCCAAAGCCGTTGCCACAGCCTTGGCCCAATAGCCGGAACCCAGAGGCTGATCCCCGAAAACGTCATGGTTTGAACGGCTTCGCACTCTCTTTCTTGCCCGATCCCACAAACGCTCTTGTGTCTCAACGCATTGAACATAAGCGCCAGCCCGTGTATTCGGCGCTTGCCGCTATTCCTGCCTGTTTAGTACAGTGAGGACTATGAAAGTTTTATGCGCTGCCTTGTCGTGCGTTCTCGTTTCGGGCCCTCTGTACGCTCAGTCGCTGTGCCTCTGGCCCTCCGACGCGAGCGAACCCCGGAAACACCCCGCGAGCGAATGCGCCCTCGATGGACAAAGGGCGATCCAGGTGACCACCGGCACCGGCTACGAGTGGCCCGGCATCACGCTGGCCTTCCGCTCCGGCCCGATTGACCTCGCCGAATACGGCACGCTACAGGTCAAGGTCAGCAACACGTGCGACCGCACCCTGAACATTGGCCTGAGCGTAAAAAACAAAGGGCAAAAGGGCAGCTCGCCCGGCGGCAGCCTCACGCTGGCACCCCGCGCACAAGGGATCCTCACGGCTCACCTGCGCATGACGCCGTGGGTTCTCGACAAGCCGCTCGAACTGGTCGGCATGCGCGGATTTCCCACCGCATTCGGCGACGGCACCTTCGATGTGCGCAAGACCGCCGAAATCCACGTCTTCCTCACGCAGCCTGAGCGTCCGGCCTCCTTTGCCGTGTTGAGCGCCGACGCCCGGAAGGAGCCGCTCGCCATGCTCGCGTCCGACACCTTCCTGCCTTTTGTGGATCCCTTCGGCCAATTCGCCCATGCCGACTGGCCAGGCAAAGTGCACGCCGAAGCGGATCTGGCATTGTCCAAGACGGCCGAAGCCGTATGGCTGACAAACGCGCCCGCGCTGCCGGACCGCGACCGTTGGGGCGGTTGGAGCGCAGGACTGCGGCTGCGGGCGACCGGCCACTTCCGCACCGAGAAGGTCGACGGCAAATGGTGGCTCGTCGATCCGGACGGCTCCCTTTTCTTCTCGCACGGCGTCGACTGCGTTCACATGTACGGCGACACCGGCATTCAATACCGCGAACGTTACTTCGCCTGGCTTCCGGACCAAGACCCGGCGTTCGCCGCTTTCTACGGAAAGGCAAGCTGGGCGCCTCACGGGTTCTATCAAGACAAAGGCACGTTCAGAACGTTCGATTTCGCCCGTGCGAACCTCTTGCGGAAATATGGGCCGGACTGGAAGTCGGTTTCCGACGACCTCACGCATCGGCGCATCCGCGCTTGGGGTCTCAACACCATCGGGAACTGGTCGGACACCTCCGTCTACCTCATGCGCCGCACGCCGTATACCGCCACGCTCCACACGTCGGGCCCGCGCATCGAGGGTTCCTCCGGCTGGTGGGGCAAGTTTCCCGACCCCTTCTCGCAGGCGTTCGCCGACAGTATCCGACGGCAAGCGTCCACACACCAGACGTCCGGGACAACCACGGATCCTTGGTGCATCGGCTACTTCGTGGACAACGAACTCTCGTGGGGCAAGGACGACCGCGACCTCGCCCGTGCGAGTCTCACCTCGCCGGCCACCCAACCCGCCAAGCTCGCTTTCCGCGCCTGGCTTGAAAAGAAATATGCGACCCCTGATGCGCTCAACACCGCTTGGGGAACGGCCCACCCCTCATGGGAAGCTTTCCTCGCAAGCACGAGCATCCCCGACGAGAAAAAATGCGGCGATGATCTGACCGCCTTTCACGCGCAGATCGCCGAAACCTATTTCCGCACGATCCGGGACACGCTGAAGACCGCCGCCCCCGATAAACTCTACCTCGGCTGCCGCATCGCCTGGGGCGCGCCGAGCGTCTACCGCGCCGCCTCGAAATATTGCGACGTCGTGAGCGTTAACACCTACAGCCATACCGTCGACAAGGATCTTCCCGACGGAAGCGAAGACAAGCCCATGATCAACGGCGAGTTCCATTTCGGCGCACTCGACCGCGGCCTGTTCCACACCGGATTGGTGGCCACGGAAAGCCAGGCGGACCGGGCCGCTTGTTATTCCGCTTTCCTCTCGTCCTGCCTCAGCCATCCGCGGTATGTGGGCACGCACTGGTTCCAATGGCGCGACCAGCCGCTCACGGGCCGCGGCGACGGAGAGAATTACCAGATCGGGTTCCTGACCGTCACCGATCAGCCCTACCCCGAACTGGTCGAAGCCGCCCGCACGGTTTCTGCAACCATGTATGAGAAACGTTACGGCAAATAAGCTACGGAGGCGTTATGAAATTCTTCGACGTTCCGACCCGCACACGCGACCAGTTTGTCAACATCACCGCACAGGTTCAGCAGGCCGTCCGCGACCTGGGCATCTCCGAAGGCGCCGTCACTGTCTTTGTGCCTCACACCACCTGTGGGCTGACCGTCAACGAGAACGCGGACCCCGATGTCGTCTCGGACATGCTCAAACAGCTCGACCTCATGGTGCCGCACCGCCAATCCTTCTACGAACACGCCGAAGGCAACTCCGCCGCGCACCTGAAAGCCTCGCTGATGGGATGCTCCCTGCACCTCATTGTGACCTGCGGACACGTCGACCTCGGCGTGTGGCAGGGCCTCTACCTCTGCGAGTTCGACGGCCCCCGCACCCGCCGCGTCTGGGTACAATAGACGCGCGCGCCACACCGCAGGCTCTTCATGCGTCCGTGCGCAGCTCGATTGTCACGGGTCCATCATTGAGGAGGCGGACTTTCATTTCCGCGCCGAAAAGGCCGGTGCCGACTCGTTCCGCGCCGAGCGTCAGGCGTAGCTTCTGCACCAGCGCTTCGTAGAGCGGCTCGGCATGTTCGGGCCGCGACGCGTCCACGAAACTTGGACGGTTGCCTTTTTTTGTGTCGGCGTAGAGGGTGAACTGCGAAACGACGATCACCGAGCCGCCGACATCCACGATCGACCGGTTCATCAGCCCCTGTGCGTCCTCGAAGATCCGCAGCGCGGGAATCTTGCGGGCCAGCCACTCGACGTCTTGAAGTCCGTCGGCGTGCGTGATGCCGAGCAGGATCAGAAAGCCCTGGCCGATCTCCGCCAGACGCTTTCCGTCCACCTCGACAGAAGCTTCCGAAACTCTCTGGATCAAAGCTTTCATCGGGCGTTTGTCCGTTCATGGGTCCGGAATCGCATAAGCCGCCGAATTCCGATTGCAGGGCCGTCGCCGTTTTGTTCAGTCCAACTCATGCACGAATGAAAGAGCGCGCTAACGCACTTTTTCGATCTTTCTCCAGACGCGCAGCAGTTCCGACACGCCCCAAGCCTGCGCGCCACACCCGCGTGCCGCATGCGGCGCGTCGCCGTCACAGATCTCCGGCGTGTGACAGAGACACCCGCGATTGAGCTGTTCCACCGCAGAGCCCAACAGCGCCAAGCCTGTCTTTCGCGCAGCTTTGCCATAGACGCTGGACAACGCTTCAACATACAGCGGGAAGGGCCACGTCCATGCCGTGCCGTTATGGTAGGCCGGCTTGCGGCGCGTGTCTTCGTCGCCCAGATAGTGCCCCTGATAGGGATGGTGCGGATCGTTCAACAACACGCCATCTCGCCAGACCCCCATGTCCGCCTGCACCGGACGGTCGGCCAAACTACGGACCGCACCGGGCACGAGCAGACACTCGCACGAGCGGAGGACAGAGACCTCTTGTTCGCGGTCAAGCAGCACGCCCAGCGTCACGGCCAGCAGCTGGTTGGGCCGCAACGCGTCCTCCTGCAGGGCTTTCGCGGCAGACACGCCGGGGCCCGCACGCAAGCAGTCGGCCAGCCAGCCCTCCTTGACCGTGAAATAACGGGCCAGCGAAAGAGCCGCGCGTTCGGCCAGCACGCCCCACGCGGCATCGACCTTGCGCGCGACGAGCCTCAGGCTGGCGATCCACAGCGCCTGGATTTCAACGGGATAACCCTCGCGCGGCGTGGCCGCCGGATAGTTGGTGTCCATCCACGTGAAATGTGGCGGGCTATAGACCAGCCCGCTCTCCGCATCCATGCGGATCCCGTTGGGCGTGCCATCGCGGTAATGCTCAAGGATCGACACCATCACCTCTTGCAGCGCGCGGGCACCACACGGGGCCTCCAAGACGCTTCGGTCGTCCGTCGCCGCCATCAGGTCGCCCGCGGCCACGCAGAACCAGAGCGGCGCATCCGATGTGTCGCGATTGCCGACCGTCTGCCCGTGAATGATGTTCGGCAAGGTGCCGTTCTCTTCGAAACGGCCGAACTCCTGAAGGATCGAGAGCGCCTCGTCGAAACGCCCGTCGGCGATCAGGCCGCGCAGCACAATCAGCGTGTCGCGCCCCCAGTCCAAGAACCAGGGATATCCCGCGATCACCGTGCGCAACGCATCGCGCCGCACCACATAGAGCGACAGCGCCTGCGACAGCGCCTCGGGCACGGCCAGCAGCTTATCTGTCTTCTGCCCTCCGTCCTCCGTCCTCGCATCGCCGTCTTCTTTCCAAGCGTCCTGCCGTGACGCCGTGAGCACAGCCTGTTGCGTAGACTCCAGCGGCACCTCAAACCATCCCGGGCTGAAAAGGTCGCTGTTCGCATCGAGACCCCGCTCCGCCTCCTCGGCGTGACTGACCATGTAGGTCCAGGCCGGGTCCTGATGAAAGCTGCCGCGATCTGTTTCGATCGCACACGTTTCGTGTTGCGCGGGTGTGAAGGTGAACCCTTGGGCTGAGGCACGAATCGCAGAAGGCCACGCCTTTTCAGCTCCCAGAAACGCTTTGGTCTTGTGGTGAAAGCTGCGCCACTCGATGTCCGGCCGCACAATCACAACCACGTCGTCGTGCGCATCCAGTCCGCCCTGCCGGTTGTGGCGGACGATCACGAGCCGCACGCGGTTGATGCCCTTCGAAATTTCCAAACGGAAGACCAACGGCACCCAACGGCCCATGCCGCAGGGAACCTTGAAGGACCACTCGGCGAAACGGCCTCCCGGGTCGGCCTCGAAGTGCGAGAGACACGCTTTGTTGATCTCTTGCGAATAGCCCCGGTAGCGCAGCCAAGTGCGACAGCGCGTCCAGAACACCATCTTGTCGACCGGCACGTTCGCGTCCGGGTTGACGGCCAGCAGGCAGTCGTATTGGCTGCGGACCTCTCCCCAGGCGGCGCGCACCTGTGCCATCGCACCCGCGCCATTCGAAAGGACCGTGTAGTGGAACTTGTCCTCGCGCACCTGAACGCCGCTGACACGCGTCTGCACGCGAGCCAAGCCTGCGGGCGGCAACACCAGGAGCGCCGAGAGATCCCGGCGAATGCCCTGTGGCGCATAGACCGTCGTGACCAGCGTGCGGCGCTCCGCACGGGTCCCCTCCAAAACCGGATCGTAAGGCGCGACCGAAAGGAACGCGCCCCACCGGCCATCGGCTAACCTCACCGCTGTCTCGGACGTCAGCGTCCGCTCTCCGATCACGATCGCGGCATCGAAGGGATGTTCGGCGCGCACCAGCAGCGCATGGCCCTCCGGCACAACGACCTCGCGGCGCGTATCGGTCGGCCAGGACCACGTGACGCACAGGGGAAATCCCCCTTCCGCCACCGAACAGAAGGCCTCCGGGTCGGCCACCATCGCCTCGCCTAATTCGTCGGGGTCTTCTTCAAAACACAGTCCGCCGTTCGCCTTACCTTCCTGTGCCAGTTCCAGCCTCACGCGCAAAGCCATCAGATTGCGGCGACGGCGCGCCAAGGCAACCGGCTCGCGGCCAGCGGCAAACGGCACCTGCTCCAGCCGCTCGAGATCGCCCGCTTCGCAGGTAAGACAGCAGACGCGCCCAGGCCCCAGATGCAGGCCGGCTCCGGGCTTAAGGGCAAAAGCCTCGCCCGTCAGCAGATCCCATGCGACGGCGGCATCGAACGCATGGCTGTCCCACCGCACCGTCTGCCCATGCGCACAGTTGAAATTGGCCAGCACCAGAAGGTTCTGATGCCCAGGCGCTTCGCGGAGAACCGCAAGAACCGCGCCCTCGCCCTGATGCACGAGCCGCAACCGCGTTTCTGTCCCGAAAGCCGGATGACTCGCCAGCAGCGTGTTAAGCCGGGCGATCTCGGGCACCTGGTTTCGAGGCGCGTCCCAGTTCAGCCCGGACGCGCCATGAACATCGATCTTTTCGGCGGCGAACCACTCCACGCCGTTGGCGATGCCGAAAGCGCCCTGATGCGACAACAGCGCAGACAGCGCCACCCGCATGCGGGAGTAAGTCTCGCCGCGCGCGGCGAGTCGGTTGTTGTCGTGCGTCTCGGCGAAATGAATCAGCGGGCCACACCGCTCGGCCAGCGGAATCGCGCGCGGCAGGTACCACTCCATCGCGCCGCGGTCCTCGGTCTGGAACAGCTCGGAATAGGCCCAGTCGAGGTTGGAGTCGGTGAGCAACGCTTCGGTGACCTCGACCTTCCCCCCGAGCCCTTCGAGCAGAAAGACCGTGTCGGGATACTCTTCGCGCACCCGTGCCACGATGTAAGTCCACGTCTCGCCGGGAATCATGTAACCCGCGTCGCACCGGAATCCGTCCACACCCTGGCGACACCAGAAAAGAAAGACCTCGGCCATATAGGCGCGCAAGTGCGGATCGCTGTAGTCCAGCTCCACCAGATCGGCCCACGTCACGCCCCATGCGCCGGGCGAGACAAACTCGCCGTCAGGCCTGCGGCGATACCAGTCGGGATGGTGCGTCTGGAGCGTGGCTGCCCAACCGGTGTGGTTGGCAGGCAGATCCATGAACAGATAGCCCGCCCGGCTGTGCACGGCCGCAATCAGCTCGCGGAACTGGTCCAGCGGCGTCGCGCGCGTGTCGAACTCCGCCATCGCGGGATCGACCGACAGGAAATCGAGCGCCGCAAAGGCCGACCCATAACGCCCCATGCGCGCATAAGTGGCCGGCGTGGGATGAACCGGCAGAAGCTGCACGATGCGGAAGTTGAGCGTCACCATGATGTGGCCAAGATGGCGGATCACGTCGCGAAAAGTGCCCGAGGGCGGAATCACGGTATAGCCGAGATGATCCAGCTCGCGCTCGTGCCCGCAGACACCCTCCGTGCGGGGATTGTGATGCAGCGAGGCCCCGAACTGGCGGACAAAGGCCGAATACACGGTGTTGGCGCAGGCCGTGTGGGCAGGCTCGACCTTGATGCGCAGGTTGTCGCCCTCTGGCCACTCGGGCACATGGGAACCTTGGGCGAAAAAACAGGCCTTGCCCGCAAAAATGCCCACCTGCGTGAGCGGAATGCGTATCGAGAAAACTCCCGGCTCGCGCTCGCGCATGGGAAGGTCGTGCCAGTCGCGGGCCAGAACCGGCTCACCGGACTCCGTGCTGGCGATGATCTCCTGGCGCCGGATGTGGGCAAGGCCCACGTTCGTGCGAAAGACGGCGCGACCCGAACGGGGCGAATCGAGACGCAACGTGACCTCGAACAGGTCGCCCGCCCATTTGAGGTGAAAACTGCCAAGGTTGGGAGAATGGTGCATAAATGGTTACACGTCGCCGGCTACCCGTTCAAGGTCCGAGACAGATGACGAACCGTTCAACAACCTGTCACTCATAACCTGCAACCGTAAACGAATTGGGGTTAACTATGCCCCATTGCTTGGCGCTTGGCAATATCGAAGTGAGCGCGTATACTGGCACCTGTTTTTTAGGAATCCAGCATGCGCTTTTTCGACAAACTGCAGAACCGTACACCGACCATCTCTTTCGAGTTTTTTCCGCCCAAAACACCGGAGGGCTGGGCAAAGCTTTACGCCACCATCGCCGAGACCGCGCGGCTGAACGTGGACTTCGTGTCTGTCACATACGGGGCGGGGGGCAGCACGCGCGAAAACACGGTGGACTTGGTCGCCTCGCTCCAGAACAACCTCGCCCTCCACGCCATGGCGCACATCACCTGCCTCGGCCATTCTCAGGTGGAGCTCTCTAAGATCCTCGACAAATTGGCCGCAAAGAACGTGCCCGCCATCATGGCGCTGCGCGGCGACCCGCCCCAAGGCCAAACCTCGTTCCGCGCGCACCCCTATGGCTTCGCCTACGCGAGCGACCTGATCGGTTTCATCAAAAACGGCTGGCCGCAGTTCAAAATTGGCTGTGCGGCCTATCCCGAAGGACATCCCGAGTCCTTCGCGGCAGGCGAGCCCCGTTCGCCGGACCGCGACATCGTCTTCCTCAAGCGCAAGCAGGACAACGGCGCGGACTTCGCCGTCACCCAGCTCTTTTTCGACAACGCCGTCTATTATGCCTTCGCCGAGAAAGCGAAGGCAGCCGGCGTGACGATCCCCCTGCTGCCGGGAATCATGCCGATGTCCTCGTCCAAGCAGATCGAGCGCTTCATCGAGCTGTCGGGCTGTTCGATCCCCGACTCCCTGCGAAAGGCCGCCGCTTCGGCCAACGTGGAAGAGGCGGGCTATCAGTTTGCCCTCGCCCAGTGCCGCGACTTGCTCGCACACGGCGCTCCGGGCGTCCACCTCTATTCGCTCAACCAGTCCGGCCTTGCCGGCCGCCTGCTCGCGGCCCTGCGGGCCGAGAAGTCCGTTTAAGCCAGAATAAACCTGCTTGACGCTCCGCGGCCAAGCCGTCATTCTTTTGTCCATGGTGAAAGACGGACATGTGCGTTTGCTGCCGATTCACGTCGCAAACAAAATTGCGGCGGGTGAAGTTGTGGAACGCCCCGCCTCGGTGGTCAAAGAGCTGCTCGAGAATGCGATCGATGCGGGAGCGACGCGCATCGATGTCACCGTGACGGCGGGCGGCCGCAAGCTCATCGAAGTCCGCGACAACGGGTGCGGCATGGGGCGCGACGACGCGTTGCTCAGCATCGAGCGGCAGGCCACCAGCAAGATCCGCGACGTGGACGACATCGAGCAGATCGACACGCTCGGCTTCCGCGGCGAAGCGCTCCCTTCCATCGCTTCCGTCTCGCGCTTCCTGCTCAAGACCCGCAGGCACGAGTCCGAGTCAGGCACGGAACTGGCCGTTGTCGGGGGCAGCCTGCAGGACGTGCGCGAGATCGGCATCCCGTCGGGAACAACCATCGAAGTCCGCGACCTTTTCTTCAACGTGCCCGCGCGCCGGAAATTCTTGCGCGCCTACCAGACCGAACAGGCCCACATCCGTTCGGTCTTCACACTGCACGCGCTCGCGCATCCCGAAATCGGACTGAGCCTCACCGCCGACGCGAGAGAACTCGCCCGGCTGCCTCCGGGCGCCACGCTCGAAGAGCGTGTCCGCGATTTGTTCGGCGCGGAGTTCTGCGCAGGCCTGCGGCCCGTCGACAAGACCGTCAACGGCGTGCGGGTCGCCGGATTTGCAGGACTGCCCAACATCACCCGCAATGACCGCAGCGAGCAGTATGTCTTCATCAACCACCGGCCCGCGACCGCGCCGGTCATCGCCTACGCCCTCCGTGAAGCGTATCCGCCGCTGGAGGGCGAACGGAAACCGATCGTCCTGCTCTTCATCGAATTGCCGCCTGACCAGGTGGACGTGAACGTCCACCCCACGAAACGCGAGGTGCGGTTCCGCAGACCGGCCGACGTGCGCGAAGCGCTTATCCTCGCGGTCGGCGAAGCGCTCGGCGTGAAGCGGAACGCGGTCGGCGCACGTCCGCCGGCGGCGCCGCCCCCCAGCGGGCTCCGCGCGCTCGCCCCCGAGGCGGC
>Ga0075012_10003058_pt1 | contig 16160 bp, 13 predicted proteins | sample All_14_2_FD_71474 | JGI IMG/M metagenome (GOLD analysis project Ga0075012, IMG submission 71474) | Freshwater microbial communities in response to fracking from Pennsylvania, USA - Allegheny Zone_MetaG_DW_15 | ecosystem: Environmental > Aquatic > Deep subsurface > Groundwater > Drilled... | reverse complement strand
AAGCGGATGTGGAACGTCACGACCTGCTCACCCGGCTGGAAACCGCCGAGCCGGAGGAGATGGGCGAGATCTGGTCCCGCCTGATCGAGATCGACGCCGACGCCGCCCCGGCCCGCGCCGCCGAAATCCTGGTCGGCCTGGGCTTCGACCATGAGAACCAGCAGCGTCCGATGTCGCATTTCTCGGGCGGCTGGCGGATGCGCGTCGCCCTGGCCGCCGCCCTGTTCGCCGAGCCGGATATGCTGCTGCTGGACGAACCGACCAACTACCTCGATCTGGAAGGCGCGCTGTGGCTTGAGGCCCGCCTCAAGAAATACCCGCACACGGCCCTGATCATCTCCCACGACCGCGAGATGCTGAACGAGGTCTGCACCCACATCCTGCACCTGGCGAACCACACCCTCACCCTCTACACCGGCAACTACGACGCCTTTGAAAAGGCACGCGCCGAGAAAGCCCGCCTGCAACTGTCGGCCAAGGCCAAGCAGGACGCCGAACGCGCCCACCTGCAGGCCTTTGTGGATCGGTTCAAGGCCAAGGCGTCCAAGGCCGCCCAGGCCCAGTCCCGCATGAAGCGGCTGGAAAAGATGCAGCCCGTGGCGACGACGATCGAGGAACGCGTCGCCCCCTTCATCCTGCCCTCCCCGCCCCGTCCGCTGGCGCCGCCGCTGATCCGGCTGGAACGGGCCAATGTCGGGTATGAGACCGGTAAGCCGATCCTGCGGAACCTGAATCTTCGCATGGATCTGGACGACCGCATCGGCCTGCTGGGCGTCAACGGGGCGGGCAAATCCACCTTTGCCAAGATGATCGCCGGGGCACTGGACGTGTCCGACGGCGAGTTGCACCGCGATCGCAAGATGCGCGTGGGCTGGTTCCACCAGCATCAGATCGAGGCCATGGACCCGACCGATACTCCGCTGGAAATCGTCCGGCGTGCCATGCCGGACGCGGCCGAGAGCGCGCGCCGCTCCAAGCTCGCGCAATGGGGCCTGGGCTATGAGAAGCAGGAGACGACGGTGGCCTCGCTCTCGGGCGGCGAGCGGGCCCGTCTGCTGCTGAACCAGGTGGCCATGGATGCGCCCCACGTCCTGATCCTGGACGAACCGACCAACCACCTGGACATCGACAGCCGCCGCGCCCTGCTGGATGCGCTGAACGACTATTCCGGTGCCGTCATCCTGATCACCCACGACCGTTCGCTGATGGAAATGGTCGCAGATCGGCTGTGGCTGGCCGCAGACGGAACGGTCAAACCGTTCGACGGCGACATGGACGACTATGCCAAATTCGTCCTGGACCGTGCCAAACAGGCCGCCGTCAAGCCCAGTCAGGTCAAGGCCGAAGCCGTCGAAGTCGCCGCCGCGCCCAAGCCTGCTGGCAAGCCGGAGAAAAAGAAGTCCGGCCCCTCCCCCTCCACCCTGCGCCATGCCGTCAAGAAGGCCGAGGAACGTATCGCCGCCCTGACCGCCGACCTGGCCCGCATCGACGACGACCTGGCCAATGCGGCCGTGTCCAATCCCCGCGCCCTGGAAGGCCTGTCGCGGGCCCGCGCCAATACCGAAGCCGACATCGAAAAGGCCGAGGCCGACTGGATGGCCGCCGAGGAAGCCCTGGCGGCGGTGGTCGGCTAGCCTCTAGAGCCTGACGGTTGAGGCGGAATCGCTTCGCGATCCCGCCGATGCCGTGAATCAGGCTCTGACTGGAATTCTGGAGCGAATATCTGGGTTCAGGTGCACGCACCTGAACCGATTTCGCTCCTGGCCTCAACCGCAATCCACGCTCTGGATGATGCCCGTCTGCTGGTCGAAGCGGACGTTCAGCCGGTCCGGACGCAGGTCCTTGGTGGTCGGACAGGTGGTGCAGACGATGCGGACCTCCGCATCCGAGGCGAAGGTCACCGCCCCGACATGGCTGCCGATCAGGGACCGCGCGTCCTCGGCATTGCACTGGCCCGCAACGGGGCGGATCACCGTGCGCCCGCCGGGCGTGCAGGCCGCGACGGCCAGGCCTGCCGCCACCATCAGGATCAGGGGTCTCATCCGCATTTCACCTGTTCGATGACGCCGCTGTCCTGATCGAAGACGATGTTCAGTCGGCGGGGATTGTAGTCCATCGTCACGGCACAGGTCGAACAGGTCACGCGCCAGACCTCGCCCGACGGCGGCGACGGCAGGTCGGACCGGTTGCGCCCAATCCAAGACTGATAGGCGGTCGCCCGGCATTGATCGTCCTCGGGGATCGTGGCCGGAGGCTCGGGGGCCGCTCCACCGGTCGGCGCGCAGGCCGACAGGACCACGGCCGACAACAGCGAAAAGGCAAGGGACGTCTTCATGGTTTCACTCCTGGGCAGCGTCATCCGCAACGCACCTGTTCCACCAGGTCAGTCTGCGAATTGTAGAAGATGTTCAGACGATACGGCGAATAATCTTCGGTGACGGGGCAGCTTGTGCAGGTCACCCGGCGATTGATCACCTCGACCGGCACGGGGATCTCGGTCCTTGGCCGGCCGATCAGCCACTGCAACTCGCCGGCCTTGCACAGGTCGGTGTCGGTCTGGGGCATTCGGGTGCCGACGGGCTGGTTCTGCTCGGCGATCTCCACCGCGCGGGGCGCAGGCTGTTCGGCCACGGGCGTCGACGAACAGCCCGCCAGGAACACCACGGCGATCAGGCCGCCTTTTCCCAGCGCCCCTCGGGTGACTGTTTCCAATAGGCCAGATCGGCCCCGGCCGTCTTCAGCGCCTTCCAGCGTTCGCGGGCCCCGGTCAGGGCCGCATCGTCCCGGCCGTCGAACAGAATGAAGCATCGATCATAGGCCTCCGTGTCGCCCAGTTCTGAGCCGTCCACGATGAACAGCGCCTGAGCGGCGTTCGGGTTCTCCAGCGATTCGGTGACCAGAATGGGCTGGCGATCGGCATGAGGCTCTCCCGCCCGGCCATGCGGCAGGAAGCCGTCGTCCCGATAGGTCCAGAGCCGCTCGTCGATCGCTGCCGCCCGATCACCGTCGGCCACCCGGACCAGGGCCCGCCATCCCCGATCCAGGGTCTTTTCCAGCAGTCCCGGCAGCACATCGTCCAGAGCCGACCGCTCCAGATGATAAAACCAGATCTCGGTCTTCGCCTTCACGCCCTTCCCCCTTGCATCACCTCGTTCTCGTCATCCTCGGGCACGACCCGAGGATCGGATGATCTGGTCGACGACAGTCCGCAGGTCGGAGTGACGACGTGTCCGCCGTCCGGCTGCGTTGCTGCAACTCCGGCCCTCGGGTCAAGCCCGAGGGTGACGGATGAGGCTTGGGACCGGCAGGAGTCTTGACGTTCGCTCACCCTTCGTAGCTGTCGGCCACCATGCGATCCAGGGTGCGGACGCCGAAGCCGACGGCGCCGTCCGGCACGGTGGCGCGGGTCGATTTGGAGACCCAGGCGGTCGGGGCGATGTCCAGGTGGGCCCAGGGAACTCCATTGGTGAACCGCTGCAGGAACAGCGCCGCCGTGATCGAGCCGCCCGCGCGACCATTGCCCGTGTTCTTCACATCGGCGATGGGGCTGTCGATGTGCTTTTCATACTGGGGCGGCAGGGGCATCCGCCAGAAATTCTCGCCGACCTTCTCAGCGGCGGCAAAGATCGGCCCAGCCACCGATTCGTCATTGGCATACAGCGGGGCATAGTCCAGGCCCACCGCCACGATCGCCGCCCCGGTCAGGGTGGCCAGATCGATCATGAATTTCGGCTTGAACCGCTCCTGAGTGTACCAGAGGGCGTCGGCCAGAACGAGACGCCCCTCGGCGTCGGTATTGATCACCTCGACCGACTGACCCGACATCGAGATGACCACGTCGCCGGGGCGCTGGGCATTGCCGTCGGGCATATTCTCGACCAGCCCCAGAACACCGATGGCATTGACCTTGGCCTTTCGACCGGCCAGGGCGTGCATCAGCCCGGCGACGGCGGCCGCGCCGCCCATGTCCCACTTCATATCCTCCATGCCGTCGGCGGGCTTGATCGAAATGCCGCCGGTGTCGAAACAGACGCCCTTGCCGACGAAGGCGATCGGTTGCGCTCCGGGCTCGCCGCCGTTCCAGTGGATGACCGCCAGCTGGCTTTCACGGCGGCTGCCCTGGCCGACACCCAGCAGCGTCCTCATGCCCAGGGCCTCCATCTCGGCCTCGCCGAGGATTTCGACTTCGAGTCCCAGGGACTCCAGCGCCTTGACCCGCCTGCCGAACTCGGCGGGATAGAGGACATTGGCCGGTTCGGCCACCAGATCGCGCGAGAAGATCACGGCGTCGGCCACCGCCGACATCGGCGTGAAGGCCGCCTGCGCGGCCGCGACGTCCGAGGTCACGACCCGCACTGTGGTCACGGACGCGATCTTCTCGGGCTTCAGCGTGGTGCGATACTTGTCGAAGCGATAGGCGGCCAGGCGGACGGCAAAGCCGATCCGAGCCGCGTGTTCGGCGCTCAGGTGACCAGCCTCGATCGTCAGGACTTCCGCCCCCGACAGTTTGACAGCGTGATAGGCCGTGCCCGCCGCGCCTTCCAGCGCCAGGTCGTCAAACCCGTCCGCCTTGCCCGCCCCGACCAGAACGACGGTGTCGGCATCGATGCCCGTCGGGGCCGTGACCATTTGGCTGCTGTCGGCCGCGCCCGTAAACCGGCTCTTGTCCATGGCGCGCGTCAGGGCTCCCGAAGCGGCCGCGTCGTAGTCCGTCCCCGTCCCCGCTAGAGCGCGCCCCTGATGGACCAGAAGCGCCAGGGCCTGACAGGCACCGGCCTGGGCAACGAATTCGACGTTCATGCAAAAACACTCCAGCCGGACTGAGAGGGTCCGGTCTTCTTCTCGAACAACAGGAACGCGCCTTCGTGTTTCGTCGGCGCGCGCGGATGTGTATTAGATGCGCCGCAACGTCGCCGCCTGCAACCGGGCGAACTCATTCCGCCCATGACCCTGATTCAAGGCTATCTTTTTCGCCAGATCGCACTGCCTGTCGCGGCAGCGTGCGCGGCCTTGGCTGGAATCGGCATCCTGAGCCAGAGCCTGGATCAGCTGGAAGTGATCGTCGAACGGGGTCAGAGCGTCTGGGTCATGGTCAAGCTGACCCTGCTGGCCGTGCCTCAGCTTCTGGGCGTCATCCTGCCGATCGGCCTGTTCGTCGGGGCCCTGATCGCCCTGACCCGGCTGCAGCGCGAACAGGAACTGACCGCCGCCTATGCCGCCGGAATGAGCCGCTGGGCTCTGATCGCGCCCGCGGCGGCACTGGCCCTGATCGTCTCGGTCCTGACCCTGGCCAGCAATGTGGTGGTCCAGCCGTGGGCCCAGCGTGAGGCGCGGTCCCAGGCATTCGAAATCCGCACCAACCTGGCCGCCCTGCTGGTCGAAGAGGGTCGGTTCGTCCAGGGCCCGAACGGCCTGACCGTCTATGTGCAGGAGATCGAGCAGAACGGCCTGCTGAAGAACCTGTTCGTCTATCTGGACAACGGCAGCAGCGTCACGACCTGGAATGCGGCGGAAGCCCGTTTCGGCGAAGTCGACGGCCTGCCCGTGCTGACCATGCGCGACGGCTCGATGCAGCGTCCGTCGTCGACGGGGGTCTTGAACTCCCTGACCTTCGACAGCAACGCCATCGACCTTTCGCCCTTCGCGACCCGGGACGAGGCTGTGCGCTACAAGGTCTCGGACCTGTGGATCACCCAGCTGTTCGCACCCGACGCCGAGTTGATCGCCCGCACCGGATCGCGCCGCGAACTGCTGGCGGAGGCGCATTCGCGACTGTCCTCGCCCCTCTACGGCCTGGCCGCCATGGCCCTGGCGCTGGCGGCCATCCTGGGCGGATCGTTCAGCCGCACCGGATACAGCCTGAGGATCGCCAAGGCGGCGGCCGTCTTCCTGGTCGTGAGAATCCTCGGCTATGCTGTGGTCGCCGCCAGCGTCTGGAACGGATGGCTGAACCTGTTTCAGTATCTGCTGCCGATCGCGACGACCGCGATCGCCCTGCGTCTGCTGTTCCTGGCCCTCAAGCCCCAGCGTAGGGGACGCGCGTGGCTTCCCCCGGTGTTCACGCGACGAGCCGCAGCATGACGGCGACCTTCCTGCCACCCTTTGCGCGCCTGGGCCGGATCGAACGCTATGTGCTGGTCCAGCAGGCGCGTTCCCTCGGCGTGGCCCTGGCCATCGTCGCGGCCCTGGTCATGCTGATCGACTTCGTCGAGATTTCGCGCGGCGTGGGTTCAGACGTCGACCTTTCGGCCCTGCGGATCCTGGGCCTCATGCTGCTGAAGTCTCCGGCGGTGATCGTTCAACTGCTGCCGTTCGTCTTTCTGTTCGGGACATTGGCAGCCTTCGTCGGGCTGAACCGGCGCAGCGAACTGATCGCGATGCGGGCGGCGGGGATTTCCGCCTGGCGGTTCGTCCTTCCGGCGGCGGGGGCGGCCTTCGCCATCGGTATCGTGACCGTCACCGTCCTGGCCCCCGTCGCCTCGTCTGCAGATGGTCTGTTCCAGCGCGAGCGGCAGAGGCTGTCCGGCTCCGTCGCGGGGGCGGCCGACGGCCAGGCCATCTGGCTGCGCGAAGGCGACGAGACGCGCCAGATGGTCATTCGCGCCGAACGACAGGACCGGGCCAGCGGTCGGCTGCTGGGCGTGACCTTCTTCATCTACACCACCGACCCGGACGGCCGTCGCACGGTCTCGGAACGGATCGTGGCGGACTCTGCGGCTCTGAATGCCGGAAAGTGGCGGCTGCTGAACGCCGTAGGAGCCCAGCCCGGCGAGCGGCAGGTGCGGTATGCGACGCTCGACCTGCTCTCCACCCTGGCGGACGAGGAGGCGTTCGAGCGTTTCGCCCGTCCGCAGTCCACCCCCTTCTGGTCCCTGCCCAATCAGATCGAGCGGATCGAGGACGCCGGGTTCTCCTCCACCGCCTACCGGCTGCGATTGCAACAGCAGTTGGCCATCCCCCTGATGTTCGCGGCCATGTCGATCCTGGCCGCTGCGTTTTCCTTGCGGCTGATGCGACTGGGCGACCTGGCGCGGATGATCGGTTCGGCCGTGGTGCTGGGCTTCGCCTTCTTCTTCGTGAATCAGGCCTCGGCGGCCTTTGGCTCGGCCCAGGTGATCCCGCCGATCCTGGCCGCCTGGCTGCCGCCTGTCCTCACGGCCCTCGCCGCCTTTACCTTGCTGTTCTATACCGAAGACGGCTAAGCGAGCCTCCTGGTCTGCATGGATTTCCGTATGCCGCGCGCGCGCCGCGTCCTCAGCAAGTCAAGGTTGCTCGCCGGGGCCACCGGACTGGTGTTCGCTCCCTGGCTGATGGCCGGTGCGGCGTTCGCACAGTCGGTGCCGTCGCCCGTCGTTCCCGGGCCTGACGGCCTGACCCCGGACGCCCTCTATGTCGATGCCGGAACGGTCACGCGCGAAGGCGACGTGGTAACGGTCGAGGGCACCGATGAGGCCCGTGCCCTGGCCCGCGCGCGCGGCCATGTGATCCGGGCGCGTCGCATCAGCTATGATCTTGCTCAGGGCTTGGCGACGGCGTCAGGTCAGGCCGAGGTGATCGATCCCGCCGGCAATGTCGCCTATGCCAGCCTGCTGGAACTGGATCAGGATTTCCGCGCCGGCGTGGCCGTGGACTTCGCCACCCGCTTCGCGAACGGGTCCAGCCTGATGGCTGCGACGGCTGTGCGCCGCTCCGACACGGTCAGCGAACTGAACTACGTCGTCTTCACCCCCTGCCCCATCTGCGACGAGAAGGGCAATCCCAAGCAACCCAGCCTGTCGATCCAGGCCCAGCGGGTGGTGCAGGACGAGGCCTTGCGGGCGGTGCTGTATCGCAATGCGGTGTTCAAGCTGGGCGGGGTGCCGGTTCTCTACCTGCCCTATTTCGCTCATCCCGATCCGACCGTCGATCGCGCCTCGGGCCTGCTGGTGCCGATCGTCAACTATGACGAGGAACGGGGCATCAGCGTCGAGACGCCCTATCTGTTCGTCGTGTCGCCCTCCGAGGACTGGCTCGTCAGCCCCCAGTTCAACACCGAGGTCGCCCCCCTGCTGAATGTCCAATGGCGCAGGCGATTCGCCGACGGGACCGTGGTGGCGCGCGGGGGATATACCTATGAACGCACCTTCGGCGACTTCGACGTCGACGGGGACGGCATCGACGATGTCGCGACGCCGCTGGAGCGCGAGCATCGCAGCTATCTGCTGGCTCACGGCCGGTTCGACCCGGAAGGTCCCTGGCGCTGGGGCTTCACGGCGGAACGGGTGTCGACCAAGTCGTTCTTCGATCTCTACGACATCACAAATCCCTATCAGGACAACGGGCTCTATTATGGCGATCAGCGGCGGCTGATCAGCCAGATCTATGGCGAGTATCAGACCCCGCGCACCTATGTGTCGGTGGCGGCCTTCACCTTGCAGAGCCTGCGGATCGCCGTGGCCAACGAGGATGCGCCGGGGCTGAACGTTTTCGAGAACGACGATGCCTTGCCGGTGGTGGCCCCCCTGGTCGAGGCGCGGTGGGAGCCGGACGGCCCGGTCCTGGGGGGCAGGTTGCGGCTGCGCGGATCGGCCGTCTCCCTCTCACGAGAGGATTACGTCGGGGCCCCCGTTCTTCGTCCGGAGCTGATCGCATCGGGACCGACCACGGCCCTGTCCGGCGTCGACAGTCGCCGCATCACCGGTCAGGTCGATTGGCGCCGTACCTTCTTCTCGCCGTCGGGCGTCCGGTGGGAGCCGTTCGTCGACCTGAGGGCCGATCTCTATTCGCTGGACGACCTGCCCCCCGCGCTGGGCGGGGAATCCGAAACCCTGGGGCGGAGCCGGGCCAGCGCCGGTCTGGACGTCAGCTATCCGCTGGTTCGACGGTTCGCTTCGGGTGCAGACCTGGTGCTGGAGCCTATGGCCCAGCTGTCCATCTCCAGTGACGCCGACCTGGACCCCCGCATTCCGATCGAGGACAGCCAGACGATCGAACTGGACGAGACCTCCCTGTTCCGCATGGACCGTTTTCCCGGCCACGATCTTTATGAGGGAGGCCTGCGCTTTACCGCGGGCGGGCGGGCCACTCTGCGATGGTCTGATTCGCGCCACGCCAGCCTGTTCCTGGGGCGCAGCTGGCGCGCGGACGAGGAGCCGGGCCTGCTGGCCGTGGTGCCGAACCCGGATCCCTTGTCACCCATACAGCTCTACGATCCCTCAGGCCTGGCGGCCCAGACTTCGGACTGGGTGGTCCAGGGCGAGTTTGCGCCGTCCGACCGTGTCCGCGGCTGGGCCCATGCGACGATCGACAGTTCCGGCGACGTCCGCCGGGCCGAAGCCTCCGTCGACGCCCGCTGGGGCCGCCGCAACCTGGCCAGTGTCAGCTACATCATCGATCGCTCCAATCCCCTGTCTACCGAGCTGAACAGGAACTATGAGTTCGTCCAGCTGACCGGCCAGCAGTTCGTTTATGGCAACTGGGGCGTGGCCGTCACGGGCGTGGCGGACCTGGAAAGGGACATCATCACCCGGTCCGAGGTCGGCCTGCTGTTCGACGACGACTGTTTCCGGTTCGAGATCGGGTTTCGACGCGACAATACGCGGGTCCGGCCCTCCGGTCCGTCGGAGGGTGTTTATGTCCGCCTAAACCTCGCCACTTTCGGAGGTTCAGGTTATGGACGAAGCGAAAGGCGTTGGTAGCGGCGCGGATCGGGTGCGCCACCTTCCCCCCAGCCTCCATGGCGATGGGTCGAGGCCGCGCCGCTTTGAGGGTTCAGGACGAACAATGCGTTTGATGCGGATTACGACGGGGGTGGCGCTCAGCGCCCTGATCGCCACTTCGGCTGCCGGGCAGACTCCGCCCGCGCAAAGCCGTCCTCAGACACCACCGGCTGGTCAGGCGGCCGGGCGTGTGGATCCCGGTACGGCCACGGCCCAACCCGCGCCGCGCATGATCACCCAGTCCGAGTTCAAGCTGGCGGACGGCATCATCGCCACGGTGAACGACCAGATCATCACCGGCTTCGACCTGCGTCAGCGGATGCTGATCCTGATCCTGATGTCGAACATCCAGCCGACAGAAGAAAACATCGGGGCCATCCAGCAGGAGGCCCTGAACGCCCTGATCGATGAGCGGCTCCAGGCCGAGGAACTCGGCCGCTATGAAGATCTCGTCATCAGCGATGCCGAGGTCGACGCGGAAATCGCCGCCATGGCCGAGGGTGCGGGCCTCAACGCCGAACAGTATCTGGCCGTTCTGGAGCAGAACGGCATTCGACCCTCCACCTTCCGAGAACAGATTCGCATCGGCATCGGCTGGCGCCAGCTGGTCGGAGGTCGGTTTGCGTCACGCGCGCGGGTGGGACGGGCCCAGGTCGAGCAGCGGATGAGACAAGACGCCGAAGCCGCGTCCAAGCCGGCCTATCAGATCGGCGAAATCTACATCGACGCCGCCCGCGTGGGCGGTATGCAGCAGGCCGTGAACGGCGCCCGCCAACTGATCCAGCAGATGATCCAGGGCGCGCCGTTCCAGGCCGTGGCCACCCAGTTCTCCTCGGCTCCGTCGGCCGTGCGCGGCGGCGATGCCGGCTGGGTCGTCCAGGGGACCGTCCAGCCCGCCCTGCAACAGGCGTTCGACAACCTTCAGGTCGGTGAACTGTCCAACCCGATCGTCGTCGATGGCGGCGTCTACATCATCTATATGCGCGACAAGCGTGATGGCTCGGCTGCGACCCAGGTCTCGCTGAAACAGGTCATGATCGAGGTGCCGGAAACCGCCTCTCCGGACCAGGTCGCCGCCGCCGCCGGTCGGTTGACCAGCCTTCAGCCTCAGCTGACGTGCGACAACATGATTCAACGCGCGACCTCGGAACAGGGTCTGCTGGGCTCTGACCTGGGTGAAAGCGACGTCCGGAACCTGGCGCCCCAGTTCCAGCAGGTCGCCGCGACGGCTGCGGTGGGAACGGTCAGTGCTCCCGTCCGCACGCCCTTGGGTCTGCACCTGGTGGCGGTCTGCGGTCGTCGACTGGGTGGGCCTCAGGCACCGAGCTATGAACAGGTCGAGCGCCGTATGCAGAACGAGGGTCTGTCTCTGCTGGGCCGTCGCTATATCCGCGATCTGCGCGCCGACGCCCTGATCGAGATGAAGTGATGGTCGGCCCGCCCACCCGGAAGCCTCTGGTCCTGACCATGGGCGAACCGGCCGGGATCGGGCCAGAGATCATCGTCAAGGCCTGGCAGGCCTTGCGCTCCATGGGTCCTTCATTCGCCGTACTCGGCAACGCCGATGCCTTGAGGGTCCTGGGCGCACCCGTACGATCGGTGCTGTCCGTCACCGAGGCCGAAGGCCTGTTTCGCGACGCTGTGCCGGTCATCGACCAACCGCTCGGCGCGCCCGTCGTACCGGGGAGGCCCGATATCGCCAATGCCGGGGCCGTGGCGGACTGGATCGCCATGGCCGTCGATCGCGTTCTGGGCGGCGAGGCCGGCGGCCTGGTCACGGCCCCGATCGCCAAGGCCCCCCTCTATGCCTCCGGTTTTCGATTTCCCGGTCATACCGAATTCATCGCCGAACTGACGGCTGACGTCCCCTATGCCGGGACAAGGGGGCCGGTCATGATGCTGACGGCGCGCGACCTTCGGGCCTGTCTGGTGACCATACACACACCGATCCGCGACGTGCCCGAACTGGTCACCACTGAGCGCGTCAGCCGCGTCTCGCGCGTCGTGCATGAGGCGATGCGGCGCGACTTCGGCATCGCCCGTCCCCGTCTGGCCCTGGCCGCCCTGAACCCCCATGCGGGCGAAGGCGGCGCGATCGGGCTGGAGGAGGTCGAGATCCTTCGACCCGTGGCCAAGGCTCTGCGTGCCGAAGGCATCACCATCACCGACCCCCTGCCCGCCGACACCCTGTTCCATGACGAGGCGCGGGCGACCTATGACGCCGCCATCTGCCTGTATCACGACCAGGCCCTAATCCCGGTGAAGACTCTGGACTTCTGGGGCGGGGTGAACACCACGCTCGGCCTGCCCATCGTCCGCACCTCGCCCGACCACGGCGTCGGCTTCGACATCGCGGGCCAGGGCATTGCCCGCCCCGACAGCCTGATCGCCGCCATCCGTCTGGCCGACACCATGGCGGCGGCGCGGGCGGTCTAGTATGGGGTGCGGGTGAACGACCTGCCCTCCCTCCGCGAATCCCTCGACGCCCATGGCCTCCTGGCCAAGAAGAGCTTCGGCCAGCATTTCCTGCTGGACCTGAACGTCACGCGAAAGATCGCGCGCCTGGCAGGACCCTTCGACGGGCGGGCGGTGATCGAGGTCGGCCCCGGCCCCGGCGGCCTGACCCGTGCCTTGCTGGAGAGCGACGCCGGGCGCGTCATCCTGGTCGAAAAGGACCCGCGTTTCGTGCCGATGCTGACCGAGCTGGACGACGGCTCGGGGCGCCTGACCATCGTCGAGGCGGATGCGCTCAGGGTCGACGAGGCCGCTTTGTCCGACGGACCGACCCATCTGGTGTCCAACCTGCCCTATAACGTCGGCACACCACTGCTGATCAAATGGCTGACCGGGCCGTGGCTGCCTCATGCCCTGACCCTGATGTTCCAGAAGGAAGTCGCCGAACGGATCGTGGCCGCGCCGGACGAGGACGCCTATGGCCGGCTGGCCGTCATCGCCCAGGCCGTTTGCGAGGCACGGCTGGTCATGCACCTGCCGCCCGCCGCCTTCACCCCGCCGCCCAAGGTGTCCTCGGCCGTGGTCCACCTGATCCCCCGCACCGACCGTCCCGATCGCGAGACCCTAAAGCGGCTGGAGCGGGTCACCGCCGCCGCCTTTGGCCAGCGCCGAAAGATGCTGCGCTCCAGCCTGAAGACCCTCGGCGGTGCCGCCCTGTGCGAGGCCGCCGGGATCGAGCCGGATGCCCGGGCCGAGGTCATCGACGGCGCGGGCTTCCTGCGTCTGGCGCGGGCCCTGGCGTGACCTCCGGCGTCGAACCTTTCCGCGCCATCGGCATCAGCCGCCTGGCCCATGCGTTGAAGGCCCAGGGCCGCTCGGTCATCCATATGGAGTTCGGCCAGCCATCGACCGGGGCCCCGCCCGCCGCCATCGCCCGCGCCCATGCGGTGCTGGATGCCGAAGCCATGGGCTATTGGGAAAGCGCGCCGCTGAAGGACCGGATCGCCCGGCTGTATGCCGACCGGTATGGCGTGACGGTCGATCCCGACGGCATCCTGCTGACCTGCGGGGCCTCGCCGGCCCTGGTCCTGGCCTTGTCGGCGCGGTTCGCACCGGGCGATCGGATCGCCATGGCCCGGCCCGGCTATGTCGCCTATCGCAACACGGTGCGGGCCCTGCATATGACGGCGGTCGAGATCGACTGCGGTCCCGAGGTGCGCTTTCAGCTTACGGCGGCGGCGATCGCGGCGCTCGATCCGGCCCCCCAGGGCCTGATCGTCGCCAGTCCGGCCAATCCGACCGGCACCATCATCGCGGCCGAAGAACTGGCCGCCATCGCCGAGGTCTGCCGCCAGCGCGGCATCGCCGTCATCTCGGACGAGATCTATCACGGCCTGTCCTACGTCGGCCCGGTGCCGTCGATGCTGGCCTTCGACCCGCAGGCCGCCGTCATCAACAGTTTCTCCAAATACTGGAGCATGGCGGGCTGGCGGCTGGGCTGGCTGATCGTGCCGCCGGATCGGGTGGCGGCGGCGCGGGCCCTGATCGGCAATCTGTTCCTGACCCCGCCCAGCCTGGCCCAGCACGCGGGCCTTGTGGCCATGGACCAGCAGGATGTGCTGGAGGGTCACCTGGACGTCTATCGCCGCAACCGCGCCCTGCTTCTGGAGGCCCTGCCCCGCATGGGTCTGGGACGGATCGCCCCGCCCGACGGTGCCTTCTACGTCTATGCCGACATCGGCCGGTTCAGCGACGACAGTCTGGCCTTCTGCGAGGCCCTGCTGCGCGACACCGGCGTGGCGACCGCGCCGGGCGTCGATTTCGACCCCGTCCACGGCCACCGCTTCATGCGCTTCAGCTTCGCCGTCTCCACGGCCGAGGTGCAGGAGGCCCTGAGGCGGATCGAACCCTGGTTCGCCGCCCGGACGATCCTCTAGGTCAGTAAAGCCGGGCCATGTCGGCGCGCTCGAAGTCCTTCAGGTCTTCGTGACGACCCTCGCGGATTTTCTGCACCCAGTAAGGATCGGCCAGCAGCGCCCGGCCCACGGCGACCAGATCGAACTCGTCCCGCTCCAGCCGCGCGATCAGTCCGTCCAGCGAGGCGGGCTTGGACCCCTCACCCGCAAAGGCTGCCATGAACTCGCCGTCCAGCCCGACCGATCCGACGGTGATGGTCGGCTTACCGATCAGCTTGCGGGCCCAGCCGGCGAAATTCAGGTCCGACCCCTCGAACTCCGGCTCCCAGAAGCGGCGCTGCGAACAGTGGAAGACATCGACCCCGGCATCGGACAGGGGCGACAGCCATTCGGTCATCTCGTCCGGGGTCCGGGCGATGCGCGCGGTGTAATCCTGCTGCTTCCACTGCGACAGGCGCAGGATCAGGGCCGTGTCCTCGCCGATCCCCTCACGCACCGCCTTGACCACCTCGACGCCGAACCGCGCGCGGTCGGCAATGGTCGGCCCACCCCAACGATCGCCGCGCGCATTGACCCCGTCCCAGAAGAACTGATCGATCAGATAGCCGTGGGCCCCATGGATTTCGACGGCATCGAAACCCAGCTCCTTGGCCGCGCGCGCCGACCGGCCGAAGGCGTGGATGGTGTCCGCCACGTCCTCTTCGGTCATCGGCTCATATTTCAGCTTGTCCGGTGCCACCAGGCCCGACGGGCTGTCCACCTTGCCCAGGGGCTGCCATTCCTTGCCCTGGCCGCGGGCCGAACCGACGTGCCAGATCTGCGGCGCGATCAGACCACCGGCGGCGTGCACCGCCTCCACCACCTTCTTCCATTCCGGCAGGGCCTCGCCGTGAAACACCGGCACGGCGGCGTCATTGCGGGCCGCCGGACGTTCGACCACCGTGCCCTCGGTCACGATCAGACCGACCCCGCCCTCCGCGCGCCGTCGGTAATAGGCTGTCACGTCCTCGGTCGGAATGCCGCCTGGCGAGAAGGACCGCGTCATCGGCGCCATGACGATGCGGTTGGGCAGGGTCAGGGACTTGACCGTGAACGGGCGGAAAAGGGCATCGACGGACATGGCGGCTCCTCGAATTCTGGAACCGCCAAGGTGGACATAAGGGTTGCGTTTGGAAACCCTCTACAGAAGTTTTTCTCGTTCAGAGCGTCAGCGTGGCGGCGACGCTCGCAGCGATCGCCCTGAACCGCGCGGCGACTTCCCCGTCTGGCTCGGCCACCACGACAGGGTGCCCCGCGTCCCCGCCGATCCTCACGCTGCCATCCAAAGGCAGGTCCCCCAGATAGGCCACGCCCAACCGCCCGGCTTCGGCCTCTGCTCCGCCCCGGCCGAAGACCTCGCCGGTCATGTTCTCGATCAGGCCCAGGGTCGGGGCGCCGACCTTCTGGAACAGGGCATGGGCGCGCCGCGCATCGGCCAGGGCAACCTCCTGCGGCGTCGAGACGATCACCACGCCGTCCAGCGGCGTCTTCTGGATCAGGCTCAAGTGAATGTCGCCGGTCCCGGGCGGGAGATCGACGACCAGCACATCCAAGGGCACCTCCTGAGTGCCCCAGCGGGTCTGGGTCAGCATCTGCGTCAGAGCCTGGGACGCCATCGGGCCGCGCCACACCATGGCGTCCTCGGCCCTGGTCAACAGGCCCACAGACATCGCCTTCAGGCCCCAAGCCACCGCTGGTACCATGGCCCCGTCCACATAGTCGGGCTTGCCCGATATCCCCAGCATGGTCGGCAGCGACGGCCCATGGACATCCGCATCCAGCAGCCCGACCGACAGGCCGCGCGCCGCCAGGGCACAGGCCAGATTGACCGAGACCGTCGACTTGCCCACGCCGCCCTTGCCGCTGGCTACGGCCAGGACCCGCCGCACATAGGCGGGGCGATCGGTCGGCACCGGGGCCTTGGGCCGTCCCTGATCCACCGCCTGGGGAGACAGCGACGCCGTCCGCCGGGGCCTGGCCTCCACGGCTTCGGACGTCAGCACTACCGAGACCCGCGCCCTGCCGGGCATGGCCGCCAGCGCCGCCTCGGCCG
>Ga0075012_10003056_pt1 | contig 16172 bp, 14 predicted proteins | sample All_14_2_FD_71474 | JGI IMG/M metagenome (GOLD analysis project Ga0075012, IMG submission 71474) | Freshwater microbial communities in response to fracking from Pennsylvania, USA - Allegheny Zone_MetaG_DW_15 | ecosystem: Environmental > Aquatic > Deep subsurface > Groundwater > Drilled... | reverse complement strand
TGATTGTTAATGATGAAATATTCCGTTAAAGCTAAAGATTCGGTTAAATCGGTTTCAGTCAATTCCAGAAAATTGGATAATTGAATTAAATGCGATTTTTCTTCTGGTGCAGCTGCGTGATTGGAAAAAATCACAAAGGTTGAGAGATCAAGTAAGAAACGTCTAAAAAGCCAATTTTGCTTCACATGGTCGGTGAAATCGTCAAACGAACTACCGCGTTGGAAACGCTCTTCAGCAATTTCGCGCAATAAGTCTGAAAGGTTTGCGGAAGCCAAAAAGATAGAAAACATTGACTTCTCCTTTTCTTCAATGATTCCATCCGAATATGCAGCCAAGGTAATTGCTGTTAACGAATTCATTGCCATTTCATCGTAATTGTAAAATGTACTTTTCTTTCGATGCTTTAAAAATTCGTTAAATAAAAGCACGTCCAAATACATGAAAACATTGTTCAAATAATTGACCCATAAACTATTATCTAATAGTTTCACCTTTATATCAACTCGCTTTGAAATGATCGTTTCTAGCTTTTCTTCCTTAGATTCTTTGATGAAAAAGGTAAATAGCTTTGTAATTGAATAGGCATTGTGGTGACCATAAAAATCAACTAATGCATCAATGAATTCTTCTTTGTTAAAGGGATTACCTTCTAATTGAAGCTTGTAAACAAAAAGATGTGCTTCGAATAAGAGAATTTTGAGTTTTTCCTCGGTGGTCCATTTTGAATCATCTAGGTCTTTAGCAAAAAGTCTTCGAGAGGGAAAACCAAAGATAATACCTGTTCTTCCTAAAGCAGCATGTATAAATTCGTCTCTTTCAATTTCGGCAATTTCAGAGTATACCAAACGAATTTGATCCTTTTCGACTAAATCGAAATATTTATTGATCCATCCTTTTGAACCTGGAGCTACCATTTAATCTTAGAAATTGATTTCAAAATTACGGTTATTGTCGGAATAAAAACAATGACATAAAAAAAAGGACTCGAATAAGTCCTTTTTAATAATTTATTGAGTTTGTTAGAACGTGTAACGCAATGAAAATGCCCCACCACCGCCAAATCCAGCGTAATATCCAACGAAATCCCACATTGGTCGAGCGTCTAAACTCAACAATAAAGGAACACCATGTTCATTAAAATCATATTCTAAACCGATTTGACCACCTAAAGCAAGCGAAATCCCTGAATTATTGTCATAATAATCATCGTAAAAACCAACTTGTCCACCAGGACCGATATACCAATTTAATCCACCAGACAAATTAAAAACCCAATGATAAATTGCAGAAACTGACAAATGATTGTAGTACCAGTCATTTCCTTTGCCGCCATTGTAACGACGACTTCTGAAACCGAAATCCAATTCCAAACGATTTGCTTCTCCAAATCCTTTTTGGTAAGTTAATTCTCCACCATAGCTGCCGCCTAAACCTCCACCACCGCGAATTCCGATAGCATTTGGATTAACTTGAGCATTTAATGAGAGTGTTGTAATAGCAATTAATAAGCTAAATAGTATTCTTTTCATATATAAATTTTTACAAAGTTAAGTCAAATTAAAGTTTGCCGCTTACAACAAAAACTTTTCTTTTTGCATATATCTGACCACCATCTACTTTGAAAGCTTCGAACACACCAACGTAAGTTCCAATTGTAGTTTTTGTGCCATTTTCTTTGACCCCATCCCACTTGAATGTACCTGAAGTTCCTAATAATTCGTTCTTAAAAAGTTCCATAATTAAGCGACCTCTGTCATCATAAATGGTAAAAGAACCAAGCAAACCAGGCTCTTCCATTTCATAATTGATTTGCAACACATCTTCAAATCCATCACTATCGGGAGAAAATGTAGAGCTTGTATAAGAAAATTCGCCACTAGAGCCAGCGGGAAAATATTGTGAGTTTTGACCTCCTGGAGTTGCCCAACTAACTGCTTCAGCGGCTGAATGCCAATTGTTCTGGTCGGATGACGGACCATTAAAATCAATACGCTCCAAAGATACCCCATCGGTAACATCTAACAACTTGAAATGCCAATCATCGGTGTAGGATACTTTATCCATAATTATCGTATTATTGATAAGGTAAACAGTACTCGAATCATTGTTGTATGAAGGAAGATCTGAATCAATGAAGTTACCAGAAATAGCAAAAGGATAGTTTTGCTTTACGAAAGTGGAATCAGCACCCACCACAACATATTGATTGGGAAACAACAAGAAATTAGAAGGAATAGTCTTTAGATTTGAAATCGTGTCATCGTCATAATTGGCGAATTGCCAATTTTTTAAATTGATCACTTTCGTTGATGTATTGTACAATTCTATCCAGTCAGAGCCTCCAGTATAAGGATCAAATAATATTTCATTGATGATTACATCGCCTGCTACTGCTAAATCAGGCAGCGTGAATTGGTCTAATAGTGCATTCGTATTTCCCCAGCAGTCTGCTGCGCCAGTAAGTTGAATAGTGTATACTAAACTTGGAACGAGTGCAGTTGCAAATTCTAGTGTACACATACTCGGAAAGGCGCTCAAAACATAATTATTGTTGATTGTCAAATTTGGATTAATGGTGGTCACCATGTTTTTCAAAGAAGTCGAATCCATGCCTTCAGAAAAATAGATTTCGAGAAAATTAGGCGCTAGAGCGATTAACTCAGTAATCTGTGGATTCTCAGTATCTGGTGTGATATCGTGTACAGAATTGATCGCACCAGGTGTACCACCAATAAATGCATTACTTGCTTTCCAATTATCGGCGGCTGAGCATGGATCATTCGGATTGATGCGCTCAATTGAATAACCGCCATCCTGTTTAGCAGGATTATTATACCAAGTTAGATTATAGGAAATTTTGTCTAAAATCAAACCGGTGTTGTCTTTCAAAACAATGTCATCACCAGAATTATTTAAACTTGGGAAACTTGACACGGGAACAGCTACACTAAAAGAATCTACATTCGCCGTCGCACATAATACCTTGTGTTCACCAGGCATTAACCAAGCTGTTTGAATCGTTCCTTCGGAAGAGGCATCACCCAACTTCCAACCATTTATGTTAAAGTATTTAGAACTCAAATTCACAATTTCAACATACTCGACTAGCGGTAAACCAATTGAAGGAGATTCGTCACAAATGAATTCATTGATAATTACATCCCCAACCACCGGATTTTCAGCAATCAAATATTGAAATGGAACGGATTGCGTTCCAGAAACATTGGAAGAGATATCAGCTATATTATTGGAATTGAGCGTGTAACTCGTGCCATTTGTCATGGCAGTGCTCGTTGTTAAGTGAACAAGAGCTGGATTTGTTCCATCCAAACTGACTGCAGAAAGTGTTGGAGGTGCAACCTGAAGCGTATAATTTAGAAGTGTTTCAGCACTTGCTTGATTCAATGGTTCGTTAAACAAAACATCTATTTGGGTAGCATTTATTGCTGTAGCTGATAATAGAACAGGTGGCGTTACGTCATAAATGATAGGTCCAACATAGAAATCATCGAAAAAATGCTTTTGAAAAAAACTCGCTGTTGATTGAGTTATTGAAACACCAAAGAAAGAACTTCCGCTAACTGTTGCATCATTAATGGTTCCTTCGGTGAAAAAGCTAAGACCTGCACCAGTGATATCCCTACTTAATGTCCAATCATTGCTGGCTGTACAAATTACTTTAATTTTTAGGGTGTTGTTTGATACATTCGTCACACCATCTATTCCATCAATTATTTTTGTTGAAACACCAACAACTTTTCTGTACAGAGAAATTTCATCCGTTGTTCCGCCGATGCGTACGAAGTAACCACTTAAGGTTGGACTTAGTAAATTTGATTGATCAGCAGTTAGATAAATGTCTGAATAGTTAGCACTTGAGGTATTTAAAGCAAGGTTTACAAAAAACTCCCATTGTGCATCAGTTGCTAAGGTCGAAGTTGTTGCGAGATAAAAACTCGAATTGGTAAGTAATTTATCAGAACGCAGTTGAAAGTTGCCAGAAACGTCTGCAATTGTATACACACTATCATCACCTATCCATGTTGGTAAAAGAGAAAAATCACCATCTGAAAAATTGTCAGAAACTTGTCCGTAAACCTGCGGAAGAGTTAAGAATGTAACAAGAAGTAAAAAGTATTTCATCGGAAGCTTTTCTGTGCTATCAAATATACTAATTTTGGCAAAGAATTAGAAATTAGCTATGAAAGTTGCAGTTGTAGGTGCTACCGGTATGGTAGGAAATGTTATGTTGGAAGTTCTAAGAGAACAAAACTTCCCGATTACAGAATTAATTCCAGTGGCTTCTGAGAAGTCCGTTGGGAATAAAATTCAATTTGGTGGACTAGAATTCACGGTAGTTGGATTGGAAACTGCGGTTAGCATGAAACCTGATGTAGCAATTTTTTCTGCAGGAGGTGAAACTTCATTGGAATGGGCCCCTAAATTTGCTGCCGTTGGTACTTTCGTAATTGATAATTCTTCTGCTTGGAGAATGGATCCGGACAAGAAATTAATTGTTCCTGAAATAAATGGGGATAGTTTAACTGAGAATGATAAAATTATAGCAAATCCAAATTGTAGTACAATTCAATTGGTACTTGCACTTTCACCTTTGCACAAGGCGTTTGGAATCAAGCGTGTAGTTGTTTCAACCTATCAGTCGATTACAGGAACAGGAGTAAAGGCTGTTCAACAAATGGAAAATGAGCGTGCTGGAACACAAGGTGAAATGGCCTATCATTATCCAATTGATAAGAATTGTATTCCTCAATGTGATGTATTCATCGAGAACGGTTACACAAAAGAGGAGATGAAATTGACGAATGAAACGAAAAAGATTTTAGATCCAAGAATAAATGTTACGGCGACTGCAGTGCGTGTACCAGTTGTTGGTGGACATTCGGAAGCAGTGAATATTGAATTTGATAAGGATTTTGATTTGATGGAGGTTCGTCGCTTGTTACATGAACAACCAGGAATTACCTTGAAGGATGACCCAACAACAAACTCTTATCCAATGCCAAAATACGCAGAAGGGAAAGACGATGTCTTTGTTGGAAGAATTCGTCGTGATGAGTCACAAGCGAACACCTTGAATATGTGGATTGTTGCTGATAATCTTAGAAAAGGCGCAGCGACAAACGCAGTTCAAATTGCTCATTTGTTGCTTAAAAAAGGCATTTTAAAGATGTGACACCCTTTATGGTGCATAACCTATAGATACTGATTTTAGCCAGGTTTGAATAAAACAGGTGGTAGATTCAGTTCTTAATTCTTGACTTAAGTTCCAATTATTGGATCCACTCATTGTCATCTCACTTGGTGGACAAGCTAAACTTTTAGTAATTAGTTTATCTGGAAAATTTTCTGGGAAAACACCATAATTTGCCTTTTTTCTAGGAACAACAAACAGGAAGTTTCCATTGAAATCGGTGGTAGTGATGAGTTTGCTATTCGGTTTTTTTGAATCACCTATTGGGTAATGGATAAGTTTCATTCTATTGTAAATTGCAACACTAGAATATTCTTGAATGTTTGATGATCCATCTTCATTTTCAACACCTCCATAAACTGTAGATGAATATGAATAATTCCCAAAGAATATTGTTTGTGCTGTACTGTGTGATATCGTGTCGATGGCTATTCCTTTAGCATAGTGAATTGTGACAATTTTCTTTCCTTGTTCATTGTAAAAAACGCTTGGGCCATCTTGTATGAAGCCAAAGTAGCTTATTTCCCACATCTTTTTACCATTGGTATAATAACGGTCGTATGTATAATAGGCATTTGTTGGGTTGGCTTTTATTTTACTGTCGATTTTTCCATTAGGTGAAATGCCTATGATTAACGTGTCGACTTTCCCGCGTACTAGGATTTTTTTATATCCATCTGCACTAACATAAAGTTGAGTCGTGTCTTGAGCCAAGCTGCTAAAGGTTAATAAGAGAAATAGTTGGAATAGTAAGTTTTTCATGTGGTTTTTTAATTGTTACAAATGAATGTAAACTCGGTTCATTTCAAGGTAATAGCAGTTCTATGCCGTTAGGTATAAGTGTCACCTTTATATTTTCGTTGGTTGCAATTTCACCATCTGTTTCTGTCCATTGAGGTGTTTGTGATTCAACAGTTATTTCGTTGTATTCTAAGTAATGTACTTCAGGATGGTGAATGAATTTTCCTTTTTTCAATTTGGGTAAGTACCGAAGGTAATCCAACAGTGATACATTTCCAATGATAACCACGTTGAGTTGACCATCGTTCACTTTAGCACCAGGATGTATGGTTAGACCACTCCCAAATATGGAACCGTTGCAAAAAATAGCCATAAAAGTTGCTGATTCGTGCATGAAGCCTGGAGTACTAATTTTCAACACCGTTTTTTTGTACGTAAAGAATGTTTTTAGAATGGCAAGTGAATAGGCAAATTTGCCTCCTACGATTTTTCGTTGTTTTGCTAAGGTGTGAATGACAGCTCCACCAAATCCTATGTCAGCGATGTTAATAAAATAATGTATACCAGATGAGCTCGTAATTTGTCCAATATCAATTGATTCGATTTTATTCGATAAAACAGCATGTATAAATTGTTGAGGATTTTTGAAATGTTGTCGTGTGCGCATAAAATCATTACCCGTGCCATTAGGTAAAATTGCTAGTAGTGGTTTTTTATTGTGGACAGACAAAATACCGTTCAATGTTTCGTGTATTGTTCCATCACCACCCACGGCTACAATTACATCAGCGTTTTCATTTGTTTGTTGCTTTGCAATTTCAACGGCGTGTTTTGGGTGATTTGTGAAGTAGGTTCTGGTTGTGAATTCGCTTTGTTGTTCGCAAGCGTTAATGATTCGCTGATTGAGCGAAGAGATAGAATGATTGGCATTAATGATAAAAACGATTGTTTTCATTCTTTAAAGGAACGAATAAATTGAGAATACGGAAAAGAAGGCACAAAAAAACGACGCACATTGCTGAGCGTCGTCCTTTTACGATATGCAGTTAGTCTTGGATTTCAGGAATCAAATTTCCTGTAGACCCAAGAGCCTCTTTAATTTTAGTTTCTAATTCATCCATTAATTCTGGATTGTCGTGAATGATTGCTTTAACAGAATCTCTACCTTGACCAAGTTTCGTTTCTCCATAAGAGAACCAAGATCCACTTTTCTTAATGATGTTCAATTCAACACCAAGGTCGATTACTTCACCCACTTTCGAAATTCCTTCACCGTACATGATGTCAAATTCGGCTCTTCTGAATGGCGGAGCAACTTTATTTTTTACCACTTTTACCTTCACACGGTTACCAAGCACTTCTTCTCCTTCTTTGATTTGCGCTGCTCGACGAATATCTATTCGGATGGAAGAGTAAAACTTTAAGGCATTACCTCCTGTTGTTGTTTCAGGATTTCCGAACATCACACCAATTTTATCACGCAATTGGTTGATGAAAATACAACAACAACCAGCTTTATTAATTGATGAAGTTAATTTTCGAAGTGCTTTTGACATCAAACGTGCTTGTAGACCCATTTGAGAATCACCCATTTCACCTTCGATTTCAGCTTTTGGTGTTAAGGCTGCAACAGAGTCAATTACAATTAAATCGATGGCTCCTGAACGAATCAAGTTGTCAGCAATTTCCAACGCTTGTTCACCGTTATCTGGTTGTGATACCAATAAATTGCTCACATCTACACCTAGATTTTTTGCGTAAAATTGATCAAAAGCATGTTCTGCATCAATAAATGCTGCAATACCACCTTGTTTTTGTACTTCAGCAATCGCGTGAATTGCCAAGGTTGTCTTACCAGATGATTCTGGTCCGTATATTTCTACTACTCTTCCTTTTGGATAACCTTGAACACCTAATGCAATGTCCAATGTTAATGATCCAGAAGGAATCACTTCTAATTTTTCAATTGGAGCATCTCCTAGTTTCATAACAGCGCCTTTGCCGTATGTTTTGTCAAGCTTCTCCATTGTAAGTTGAAGCGCTTTTAATTTTTCTGAATTTACTTCTTTAACTGCCATATCGTTTTTGTTTTAAAACTTGTCGAATCCTCGTAACAAATGCGACAAGAGGTTTATTGTGTTATTGATGTTGCAAATATATGCGGAGTAGGTCGTAAACTATTTACGTTCTACTAATGTGTTTGAAAAAAAGATAAAATTTCTTCTGCATGGGCTTTCGTGTTCGGCTTTTCAATAATGCCTTTCACAATCGCTTCTTCATCTAATAGAAAGGTAGTACGGTGTATACCATCATATTCTTTACCCATGAATTTTTTTGGTCCCCATACCCCAAATGCTTCAATGATACTTTTATTTTCATCTGCAATAAGTGGAAAAGGCAAATCGTATTTCGTCACGAATTTTTGGTGAGAGGCAACAGAGTCAGCACTTATTCCAATGACTTGAATTCCACTTTTAAGCAAACTATCATAATTATCTCTAATACTACATGCCTGCGCTGTGCACCCAGGAGTATTATCTTTTGGATAAAAATAAATTACAGTTTTTTTACCCGTGTAATCATTGCTCGAAATGTTATTCCCGTGTTGGTCGATTCCTTCGAAATTTGGAGCCTTATCTCCAATTTTTAAATGCTTCATAATGTTGAATAATTAAACAGTGTGTTGACGAAATACTAATCAAATATAAAATGATTTTTCATAGTAACAAAAAATAAATAGAAAAAATGTTTAAAAATTAATCAAAATGGTTGATTGGAATCATTCCTTTAGAAAACAATGAAGCATAAAAAAAGCCCTGCAAATACAGGGCTTTATATGAAGTTTAGTGAGATTATTCAGCCGTTAAAAGTGTGCTGAATTTTTCTTTGAGTGTCGAATATTGTTTTAATTCTTTTCTTGCTTTATCTGCATAAGCAGCATCCTTGTTTTTCTCATGTGCCTCGATTTCTGCTTGTTTCTCTTCTATTTTCACATCAAAGAAAGAAACTAAGTAGCTGATATTTTGTGGGACAAACATTTGCGTATAATAACCACCCTCTTTTTGCAGTCGCTCGTAAATTGAGAATGATTCTTCGATTAATGTTATATCCTGACGAACGATGAAATAAGTCATTGAATTCATGACGCTTAATTGATCAAAACCTTGTAAAGTTTTATTACTCGACAAAGCATTTTTGAAGAATGGATAAACATCTGCACGGCCATGAGCACCGTATAATTGTGCTACACCAGCCACCATTTTTGATGATTTTTCAGCCTCTAATTTCTTTGCTAACTCTAATGCCTTGCTTGGATTTGTTTTCCCTAAACTGCGCAATGCAGCTGAAACAACCATGTATGATTGGTCTTTTTCTATTCGATCAATAAACACAGCTTCACCTTCAGTTGTTGTAGCATTATTAGCTAAGAAATTAATCGCTGACGTTCTAACTTGTGAATTAGCGTCGTTCAAAGCCATTCCTTTGATAATAGCTAATCCTTTGGTTTTGTTATCTGCCTCTAGTTTAACACTCTTTTCAATTGCTGTCAAACGAATGTTCCAGAAAGGATCACTCAAAGCATCTAAAATTAATTGCTGCACATTTGCTCCTTTACCTTTTGTTCCGCTCATCAAAGCTGAATAACGCGATCTATAACGGTTGTTATTATAGTATTGGAAAATTGATTGGTCCAAAGGCTTTTCTTCACGAACTTTAGCCAATAGCATTTGTTGCTCATCGAAAATCACACACTTTAATGTTCCACTGAAAGGAAACACAAAACTTTGCTCCAATGAATCAACGGTAATTTTATGCGTGTGCTTTCCATTTGAATCATAAATTGCGACTGTCATTGGTAATTTATAGATAGGTGACAAGTCCAAATTTTGATTTTGTTTGATTGTCAATTGAACATTAGTGGTTCCTGTCATAACGGCTTGTTTAAACTCAAGAACGGGGTGACCCGAACCTAAGAACCACTGATCGAAAAACCAATTCAAGTCTTCACCACTCACTTCTTCAAATGCTAATCGCAACTGGTGAAACTCAGCAGGTTTGAATTTATTTGTTGTCAAATAATTTCTCATTCCTTCAAAGAAAGCTTCGTCACCTAAATAATTGCGCAGCATATGTAAGATACGTCCTCCTTTATTGTAAGAGTGACCATCAAACATTTGTTCTTTGTCCTCATAATCAAACCAAATCAAGTCATGGTATCCTGACATTTGTGATGATTGATAATAACCATCAGCTTCCATTTCCGCTTGGTAATCTGCTTCATCAAGACCAAAATGATGCTCATCCCATAAGTATTGAGAATAATTTGCGAACGATTCATTCAACGGCAAATTCGACCACGATTCACATGTAACTAAATCTCCAAACCAGTGGTGAAATAATTCGTGTGCAATAGTTGATTGATCATTTCCATCTAATAATTCGCGATCAGTTTTATACGCGTAATCACCAAAAATCACTGCCCCAGTGTTTTCCATGGCACCTGAAACGTAATCACGAACGACGATTTGGTGGTATTTATCCCAAGGATATTCAACACCCAATTTTTTTGAGAAGAACTCAATCATTTTTGGTGTTTCTCCAAAGATGGCACGAGCAGATCCTTCCCATTCTGGTTCAACGTAGTAATTCACTTCCATTTTACTACCGTCTTGACGTGTATAGAAATCCTTCACTACTTTGAACTCTCCAATTCCCATCATGAATAAATAAGGAGCATGTGGCAAATCTTGTTTCCAATGATCGGTGCGCGTTCCATCTGTATTCTTTTTCGAAGCAACTAAGCGACCGTTCGAAAGTGTTGCAAATTTATCCTCAACTGTAATATAAATTTCTTGAGTTGTTTTTGCATTTGGAGCATCAATCGTTGGGAACCAAACTGAACTTGCTTCTGTTTCTCCTTGTGTCCATATTTGCGGCATTTTATTCTTATCCTCACCTTTTGGATTGATGAAATAAAGTCCTTTATCTGATGTAATTGCAGCACTTCCACCTGTTGTTCGTTCATCCGGTTTTGCGACATAATTAATGACAACAGTGTATTTATCAGTTCGTGTGTAAGTTTTGTCCAATTTGATTTTCAAAAAGGCATCATCATAAGTATACTGAACGTCTTTTGATCCGATTTGAACTTGCTTAATTTCCATTCCTTTTGCATCGAGAATCAAACTATCACTTGAGTAGAAATGAGGTTTTGCAGTAATTGTTGCAATTCCATTCATGCGCGAATTTGCCCAATCGAAATTAACCTCCAATTTGGTGTGTATTAAATCTGTCAGGATAGTTTCAGTATATCTATATACTGGGCGAAAAGCAGGAGTAGTTTCCGTTTCTTCTGAAATTTCTTCGTCGTAATATTCTTCGACAACTTCTTTTGTATCGTCACTTTTCTTAATACCACAAGCACCGATAAAAAACAAGGTGCAGATAAAGAGGATTTTTTTCATAGTTCTTAATTGTTGTTGCAAATCTGTAGAAATAATTCGGATTCTTTAGAAAAATTACAGCAAGGGAGATTGTTTCTGTTATTTTTGTACAAAATAGAGGATAAATGGCGAATCGTACCTGGAATTTTGACGGCAAAGATGTAACTGGAACCACTGGTGCAGTTGTACAATGGGAAGACCATCGTTTTTTTAAGCTTATTTACAAAGGGCAAACTTTTCATGGAGAGTTATTGGAAGATAAATCGGAAGACAATGTGCTCAACATAAAAGTCAATCACCGTGTTTTTACCATTAAAAAGAAGGGTGAGTTAGATGATCTAATTGCTGCCATGGGATTAGATACACCGAAAGTTCGCAAGTTGAAAGAATTGCAAGCCCCCATGCCAGGTCGCGTTGTTCAGGTGGCTGTGAAAGTTGGACAAGAATTAAACCCAGGGGATGAAATTCTTTCCTTAGAGGCTATGAAAATGGAAAATGTTTTGAAAGCAGAAGGAATTGGTACAGTGAAAGCTATTTTAGTGAAAGCAGATCAGGTTGTGGACAAAGGCACTGTAATGATTGAATTTGAATGAAGTAAGTCCTTCTTTTTTGCTTGATCAAAAAAGAAGCAAAAAAATCAAGGCTGTGAAAAGTAATCTTGAAAATTACGTTTCATATCGGGAAATCACCCAAACTCGCAAACGCTGTAAACAGTGTTTCGTGCCTCAACACTGACAGCTGAGCTCAAACATGGGTTCTTTTTCCCCTCTATTCAACTTATTTTCTACGATTCTCTTTTCAAGGCCAATATTATTACTCACTTCGATTTTATTAAATCATTTGATAAATTTTCGGAAGAGCGTTGTTTTGCTTTGGAACTTCGAAGTTTGGAATATAACCTTTTAAGCAATTATGAACGAGAAGGAGGATCGAGTCCTCCGCTCCGCCGCGGCGGAAGGGGGATTAAGGCGGTGCATTGAGCTGGGCTCCCCTGAGCTTGCCGAAGGGTCGAAATGGGGAGGATTTTTTCGCTATCACGAAATCTTTTTTAACGGAAAAAGCAGTTAGTATTCTTTCTATAAATAATTAACGAAAAACACAAAGGGAGTCATTTCGACTCCCTTTTCCTTTTAGTTTACACTAGCTTGTGCAAAAGCTTTTTTAATAATAATCGGATACACAGTTCCGAACTCCTTGATGCACCATTCCTGAAACTTTTTAATTTCTTCGGCATCAGTGATCCATTTGAGGGCCTTATGCAATTCCTTCTGGAAAAGCATTTTGTCAAAGCTCACTTTTGTGAGAATTTTTTTAGTTAATTCTAACATACTTCAAATGTTTTAGAGATGTCAAGATAACGAAAAAATTTTTGAAATCGTTTAATTAAATATGTTAAAAAACACAAAACCCCATAACAATTAAGCTACAAGGTTTTAATTTATATTCGTTTGTCAATTATAGAATTGACTGCTTAATGACTTGATAAATTTCCCATGTTGTTTTGTCGTAAACATAAATCAATACATGCATATTTTCTGCATTGAAATTGCCATCCAATTGATTTGGAACAACAAAACTATAATTTACTTGGTACTTATTTCCAACTAACATAGCTGGAGTTAAGGTTCTTCCAAAGGCATTTCCATCCACACATCCACGGTGAATTTCACGGTGAACATAAGATGAATTGTGTGAATTGTCACTCATTTTTTGATCTCCTACTAAGGAATCTTCAATCATATATACAACAATTCCTAATTCACCCAAGCTAGCATCTAGTTTTTCTACTTCAGTGTGTAAGAATGCTCCTTTTGTCGTTGGGTAATAATTTAAATGGGATTGAATGTTGACCTTTAAATCGTTATCAGATAACATGGTATTTGTCAAGTTTGTCCAAGCATTTGGATTTTGAAAAATAACTCCTCCAGAATTTAAACGGTTAATCGTTCCTCTTGGGTTCCCTGGAAAACCACCATCGTTTGTGCCGAAGTACGTTCCAATTTCAACGCCTTGAGGATTCGTAAAATCAACTGGATAATCTGGAAGTGTTACAGTTTGAAAATCTCCAATTCCTCCTGGGCCAACGTGCATTGATGCGATAAAAACTCGAGAAGGGTTTGCGTCATGCAGAACCTCTGCTAAATCTGCTGCTGCCGGACAAAACACACACTTATGTCCAGTGTAATCTTCTATAAGAATATTGCGATTGGTATTCGTATTTGGCGTAAAAGTTGGCCATTCGTTTGCCACATAGTCGCTCCACAATCCAGGATACAACGTTGTGTCAAGATCAGTACTAGCTTGCGGCGTATAAATGTTTTCTACATGGTCGCAAGAGCCTAGAACCATCGCGAAACCAACTAAAAGGATAAGTATTTTTTTCATAATCGTAGAGATTAAAAACTTTGTGTGAAACTTAATGTTAAACCATTTGACGCTGGAACAAATCGACAAACACCACCAACACAGAATAAACCAGCACGCTGACGTCCATAAGACACCATGAAACGCGTTGCATCACGAATGTAACCACAAGTAACAATTGGATAATGTGTTCTAAGTCCAGCTACTGGATTGCCATAATTATATTGATTCATAACCGAGAAGAAATAATTTGGTGAGATACTGTATTCTAACACCACTGTTGCCCAATCTCCTTTATCTTGAATTGATCCATCTGCATTTTTCGCTAGGAAAAGTCCCTGAACCTCTGCACGCAATGAATGTTTCGCGTTGATTTTGTAGCCTAATTCAAGCACACCTACATGCGAGTTAATGATTCCTTTTGCATCATTCGAAATTTTTGCAACATCATTGTTGATGCGGATATTGAAGTAACTCGCGATAATATTGAATTTCTTATTGATTTTACGTGTAATGTTGATATTGATGTCTTGCCAATATAAACTATCGCTGCTGTCAAAAGGTCTGCCAACATAAGTCACACCTGTCGAATCGTTTGGATTAATTCCACTCATATGTTGCATTGGACGTAAAGCCACTGAATAATTTGCATTGATTGCTGTACCGTATTTTCCACCCAATTTCGTTCCTTTCGGAATTGTATACAACACCTCTGCCTGATATGCGATTTCACCTAATGGCTGCGTTGCATATGGATAAAGCGTTGCAACAAGGTTATAAGTATGTGTTTTATTCATCGCTGGTAAATAGTTGATGAATACATCTTGTAAATCTTTCGTACGATCGGAACGATAACTCATATTATCCACTGATTTTCCGGAAAGAAGAATTCCCAATCCTTTTTTAGAATATGCTAAATTGAAAACTGCAGCGTGACCATAATTATAAATGTATCCATTGTCAGATGATGGATCCTGTTCTTTTTGAACGTATTCAGCATTTAACGACCATTTCCCGTAACGCAATTTTGCTCGTCCTCCATATGTTCCAACATTTTCAGGAAGTATTAAATCATCATTGTTGTCGGCCTGGTATTTACTTACAAAAGAACCACCTAGAACGACATCTAGTTTAGCATCTTTCAATTTTTTAAAGGATTCATTTAAGTGAACTTCAGCATCAAAACCTCTTGTGATTCCGTCTGAATGAACAATTAATCCCTTTTGGAATGATAAACGCTGATATCCATAAACACCTTTTAACACAATTCCTTTGTATGGTCTAACGATTAGTCGCGCACCATCCATCATATTATCATACCCTAAAGCACGATCTTCATAGGCACGGAAAGCTATTCCTGAACCAAATTGTTCGTAAAATGAACCCAAGGTAACATCCACAAAATCATTAGCATAACCAATGTAGCGCATCCCAATCCCTGTACCATCAAAGCGGTTTGGATAACCCTGAATACGCGGCAAGTATGACTCAAAACGCATTCCAGCCTTAAAATTACCTTGCGTGTAAAAGACATTCATATAGGTATTCGCCAACCCTTTAGAAGCAGGTTGAGCAGCTCCAATTAGGGTGTCTTCGTTTAGGTATTGAAAAACACTTTCAATATTTCCAGTAAAGTTTCCTGTGTTTACTTGTGCTTTTCCTGCCAGGGAAACGCTTGTCACAAAGGACAGAAGTATAAGTTTTCGCATGTAGTGAATTAACTGAAGTGTTTATTTTTTAGCGCCAAGCTTTTTAATTTCCTCGTAAAGTTTCTCCTCATCGCCAGGAGCATAATTGTTGTGCGTGTATACAATATTTCCTTCAGCATCTAATAAGAATGTATGCGGAACAGTGTTTACACCCATAGCACGTTTGAAATCACCATTTGGATCTGATAATACCAAATATTCCCATCCACGACCATTTACATATAAAGGAACTGAATTAAGTGTTTTTTCATCATCAATAGATACTGCAACAAGATTAACTCCTGTTTCTTCTTGCCAATCAGTATATAAGTCATGAATGGTATTCAACTCTTTTTTACAAGGTGCACACCAAGTTGCCCAAAAACTGATAACAACTGGTCCTTCAAACCCAAGAGCTGCAGTATTGATTGTATTTCCCTCTAAATCTTTCAATTGAACCGAAGGCACTTGTTTTACTGAAGTTTCTTCTTGTGCAAATACACTTGTGCAAAGTGCTAATCCTAAAACAAACAATGTAATTTTTTTCATCTGTACTAATTTTTTAAGTCGTTGGGCGTTTTCAAAAACCTTGCCGAAGTCAAATGTAGAAGAAAAAGACGGAAAGAATCAATAGAGATTCATCTATATTATTGAATTCCTAAGATTCATGAATTAACGCATGGAAAATGTAAGCCCCCATTTTTGGTACGGTTTCTGAAAGAG
>Ga0075012_10003055_pt1 | contig 16173 bp, 11 predicted proteins | sample All_14_2_FD_71474 | JGI IMG/M metagenome (GOLD analysis project Ga0075012, IMG submission 71474) | Freshwater microbial communities in response to fracking from Pennsylvania, USA - Allegheny Zone_MetaG_DW_15 | ecosystem: Environmental > Aquatic > Deep subsurface > Groundwater > Drilled... | reverse complement strand
GTCTTGCACCCCCATGTGTTTGCCGCGGGCGATGTTGCCGCGCGGGCCGACAGGGTGCTTGCCCATTCGGGGGTGCACGCGGTGCGCGCCGGGCCGGTGCTTGCCGCCAATCTGCGCGCGCTGCTTGCGGGCAAGGCGCCGCGCGCTGCCTATCACCCGCGCCGCCACAGCCTCTATCTCCTCAACACCGGCGATGGCCGGGCAATTGCAAGCTATGGCCCGCTTGCGGCTGAAGGGCGCTGGGTGCTGGCGCTCAAGCACGCCATCGACAAGCGCTGGATTGCGCAATACGCCGCGCTGGCAAAGGGTAAGCAATCCGATGGCGCGTAACCGCGCGCCCGGGCGGGGCGAACCCGTGGGCAAGGGAGATCAGCGATGAAGAAGCTTGCCATCCTGGCCGTGCTGGCGCTTGTCATCGCGGCCTATTTCGCGCTCGATCTCGGCCACTATCTCACCCTTGCCGGCATCAAGCAGGCGCTGGGCGGCTGGCAGGCCTTCTATGCCGACAACCCGCTGCTGGTGCTGGCGGCCTTCTTTCTTGCCTATGTCGCGGTGACCGCGGCCTCGCTTCCCGGCGCGGCGGTGATGACGCTGGCAGCCGGCGCGCTGTTCGGGCTGGTGGTGGGCACCATCCTCGTCTCCTTTGCCTCGACCCTCGGGGCGACGCTCGCCTTCCTCTCGGCGCGCTATCTGCTGCGCGACCGGCTCGAGGCGCGCTTTGGCGCCCGGCTTGCCGCGATCAATGCCGGGCTTGCGCGCGACGGGCCGTTCTACCTCTTCACCCTGCGGATGATCCCGCTCTTTCCCTTCTTCGTGGTCAATCTGGTCATGGGCCTCACCCGCATGCCGGTGCTCACCTATATGTGGGTGAGCCAGGTGGGGATGCTGCTCGGCACCATCGTCTATGTCAACGCCGGCACCCAGCTCGCCCGGATCGAGAGCCTTGCCGGGATCGCCTCGCCGGCGGTGCTGGGCAGCTTTGTGCTGCTGGGCATCGTCCCCTGGCTGGCCAAGGCCATCGTCGGGGTGCTCCAGCGCCGCCGCGTCTATAAGGGTTTCACCCGGCCGCGGCGGTTTGATCGCAATCTGGTGGTGATCGGGGCGGGATCGGCCGGGCTCGTCTCGGCCTATATCGCCGCGCAGGTGCGGGCGAGCGTCACCCTGGTCGAAGCGCGCGAGATGGGCGGGGATTGCCTCAACACCGGCTGCGTGCCCTCCAAGGCGCTGATCAAGAGCGCAAGGGTTGCCCACCAGATGCGCCATGCCGATCGCTATGGCCTTGGCCCCGTGGAGCCTGAGGTGCCCTTCCGCCAGGTGATGGCGCGGGTGCAGCGCACGATCGCAACCATCGCCCCCAATGACAGCGTCGAGCGCTACACCGCGCTTGGCGTCGATGTGGTCAAGGGCCATGCGCGAATCGTCGATCCCTGGACGGTCGAGATCGCCGGCGCGGATGGCACCGCCCGCCGGCTCACCACCCGCAGCATCATCATCGCCTCGGGCGCCGAGCCGGTGGTGCCACCAATCCCCGGGATCGAGACGAGCGGCTATCTCACCAGCGATACCCTGTGGCAGGCGCTCATGCAGATGGACGCGCCGCCGCAGCGCGTCGCGGTGTTGGGCGGCGGGCCGATCGGCTGCGAGCTTGCCCAAGCGCTGGCGCGGCTGGGTTCCCGGGTGACGCTGGTCGAAATGGCGCCCGAGCTGCTGGGACGTGAGGATCCTGAAGTTTCGGCGCTGGCCCGCCGGGTGCTCGAAGATGATGGGGTCAGCGTGCTCACCGGGCACAAGGCGGCGCGGATCGAGGGCCACGTGCTGGTGGCCGAGCACGCCGGGCAGGACGTGCCTGTCCCCTTCGATGCGCTGATCGTTGCGGTCGGGCGGCGGGCGCGGCTCAAGGGCTTCGGGCTTGAAGACCTCGGCATTGCCACCGATCGCACCGTCACCACCGATGCCTATCTGGCCACCCGCTTTCCCAATATCTTGGCCGCGGGCGATGTCGCCGGGCCTTACCAGTTCACCCACACCGCCAGCCACCAGGCCTGGTATGCCAGCGTCAACGCGCTGTTCGGCCAGTTTCGCCGGTTCAAGGCCGATTACCGGGTGATCCCGGCGGTGACCTTTCTCGATCCCGAGATCGCCCGGGTGGGCCTCAACGAGCGCGAGGCCGCCGAAAAGGGGATTGCCTGTGAGGTGACGCGCTTCCCGCTCGACGAGCTTGACCGCGCGATCGCCGAGAGCGAGACGCAAGGCTTCGTCAAGGTGCTCACGCCGCCGGGCAAGGACAAGGTGCTGGGCGTCACCATCGTCGGCGCCCATGCCGGGGAGATGATCGCCGAATATGTGCTGGCGATGAAGCATGGGATCGGGCTCAATCGGATCCTCGGCACGATCCACGCCTATCCCACCCTGGTTGAGGCCAACAAATATGCCGCCGGCGCGTGGAAGCGCGCGCACAAGCCCGAGCGGCTCCTGCGCTGGGTCGAGCGCTACCACGCCTGGCGGCGCGGCTGAGGGGAGGGGGAAGACACCCATGTTCGACGCCCGGCTGCGCCCGCTCATCGATCCGCCGCTCAACGCCGCCGGGCGCGCCCTCGCGCAGCTGGGGGTGCGCGCCACGTGCCTCACCTTTGCCGGCCTTGCCCTGGGGCTTGCCGGGGCGGGCGCGATTGCCCTGGGCGCGCTCGGCTGGGGCCTGGTGCTCATCTGTGCCAACCGGCTGTTTGACGGGCTCGACGGCGCGGTCGCCCGCGCGCGCGGGGCCAGCGATCTGGGCGGCTATTTCGACATCGTGGCTGATTTTGCCTTCTATGTTGCCATTCCCACCGCCTTCGGGATCATGGATCCGGCCAACACCCTGCCCGCGCTGGTGCTGGTAGCGAGCTTCGTGCTCACGGGGGTGAGTTTCCTTGCCTTCGCGGTGATCGCCGCCAAGCGCGGCGAGGAGACCCGCGCGCATGGGCGCAAGAGCTTCTTCTATTCGACCGGCCTTGCCGAGGGGGCCGAGACCATTGCGGTGTTTATCGCCATGTGCCTTGCGCCGCAGTGGTTCGCCACGATCGCCTATACCTATGCCGCCCTGTGCGTGGCAACCGTGGTGCAGCGCAGCGCCATGGCCGCCGCGCGCTTTGGCGGCTAGCGACTTGCCGCGCCGAGCAGCGCCTCGGTGCGGCGGCGCAGTTCGGCGATGCGCCGGGTATTGGCGCCAAGGTCGCTGAGGCCCACCCGGCTGACCGAGCGGAAATCGATCTGCGCCTCGCCCACCCGGGCGACCACATCGTCCTTGAAGCCGAACCAGAAGCTCGTTGCCACCCCCTCGACCAGGCCCGCCTCGGGATCGCTGCGGATCTCGCCCATGCCCATCGCCGCCATCGCCGCGGCCACCGCGGCCATGCCCTCGGCCTTGCTTGCCCCGCCCAGCGGCAGCGGCGCCGGGCGGTCACGCCGGGCGGTGATGATCTGCGCGTGGGATTTGACCGCAAGTTCGGGCGAAACGCGATCCTTGAACAGGTCAATCTGGCCGAGCGGGGTCTGATAGTCGCTCAGCGGATTGGCCCCGGCGGCCTGGCGCGCCGCCATCACCGCCGCCGAGAAGGCCGGGGGATTGGCGGTGTCGGTGGAAATATCATGGATCGGATTGTCGCTGGCCTTGCCCGCGGCCGAGAGGAACATGACGAAGGCCGCCCCCGGCACCACGAGGCCGATGATCGCCAGCGCCAGCGGCAGGTTGCGCCGCGGCTGGGCGCGCAGGGCCAGCACCAGTGAAATCACCGCGACAAGCGCGGTCAGCCCCAGCAGGATCACGCCCCCGCCGAAGGTGAGCGTGAGCAGGCCAAACTGCCAGCCCCAAAGGCCAAGGCGCGTGCCCAGCGCGGCAATCGCGAAGAACAGGGGGATGAGCGCTATGAGCGCCAGGGTGAGCTTGGAATGCCAGGCAAGCATCTTCATGGGGCCAAGGGTTTAACGCCTCCGGCGCGCAAGGCAATCGCTGCGCGCGGGTCGGGAAACCAAAGCCGCTTCATGCGTTGCAGGTGCACGGCGCCGGGGGAGAGGGCTTGTGCACCGCGCGCCAAGCCCCGCTTTCCCTGCCCGGCATTGTGGTTTATGCCCGCGGGGATGCGGGAGGATCAGTCGTTCGGAAGGACAAAAAATCATGAAGCGTAATTTCCTGATGGGCTCCGCGCTGGCGGCTCTGGTTACCCTTTCGGCTTGCGGCGGCGGTGCGGGCAGCGATGCCAATGCGCCGGCTCCCGCGGCCACCGAAGCGGCGCCTGCCGCCGAAGCTCCGACCGCTGCCGAAACCCCGGCTGCCGCGGCGGCGGAAGGTGCCAAGCTCGAATATGCGAGCTTCACCACCGATGTCGCCAAGGGCGAGAAGGTCTTTGCCCTGTGCCGTTCGTGCCACGTGCTCGATGAAGGTGTGAACCGCGTCGGCCCCTCGCTCCACAAGATCGTGGGGCGCAAGTCTGGCTCGGTCCCCGGCTTTGCCTATTCGGAAGCCAACAAGAACATCGGTGTGACCTGGACGCCCGAAGTGCTGTTTGAATACCTTGAAGACCCCAAGGCCTTCATGCCCGGCACCAAGATGGCCTTCCCCGGGATCAAGGACGCGCAGGACCGCGCCAACCTGGTGGCCTATCTCGAAAGCCAGTCGAAGTAAGCCGCCGCGCCCGCGCGGCGCGTGGAGAAGGGGGCGGTGTGGGGTGCCACGCCGCCCCTTTTGCTGCGCGCGCCTCAGGCGGCAAGGCTGGCCGGATCGGCGGCGCAGTGGCGCGCAAGATAGTCCTCATGCGCCGGCAGGCCCGCCACCGCGCGGGTGATGATGGTCTTGAGATTGGCGAGGAACTCGGCAAGCTGGCCTGGGCTGATCTGATCGGCCATGGGATCATGGGCGCGCGGCATCAGCCCCTGGCCCAGCATCACCTGCACCCAGCTGGCCTCGCGGAACAGATCATCGACATCGCGCCCGACCCGGCCCGAGGCGGCGAAGAGTTCGAGCTTGTGGGCGAGGCTGTCGGGCACGGCCATGTGCCTGCAATAGCGCCAGAACTCGGAGTCCTCGCGCGCGGTCTGGTGGTAGTGAAGGATGAGAAAATCCCGGATCTGCGCGAATTCCGCAGCGCAGCGGCGGTTGTATTCGTCGCGCTCGGCGCTGCTGCGACGGTTACCAGGGAAAAGCTGGATGAGGCGGCTGACGTGAGACTGGATGAGGTGGATGCTGGTGGATTCGAGCGGTTCGAGAAAGCCGCTCGCCAGCCCGATGCCCACGCAATTGTGCGCCCAGAAGGCCTGCCTGCGCCCGGTGGTGAAGCGGATCGGGCGCGGATCGCCGAGCGCGGGGGTATCCAGCCCGGCCAGCAGCATCTCGGCGGCCGCCTCGTCAGCCAGGAAGCTCGAGGAATAGACCAGGCCATTGCCGGTGCGGTGCTGGAGCGGGATGCGCCATTGCCACCCGGCCTCGCGCGCGCTGGCGCGGGTGTAGGGCACCAGCACGGGCAGGCGCTCGCTCGGCACCGCCAGCGCCCGGTCGCACGGCAGCCAGCGCGACCAGTCCTCGTAGCCCACCCCCAGCGCCTCGCCCAGAAGCAGCGCGCGAAAGCCGGTGCAGTCGAAGAAGAAATCGCCCGCCACGCGCCGCCCGTCGGCAAGGGTGATGGCGGTGATGTCGCCGCTCGTCCCCTCGCGCTCGACCGCCGCCACGATCCCCTCGGTGCGCACCACCCCGCGCGCCTCGGCATAGGCGCGCAAGTAGGCGGCATAGCGGCTGGCATCGAAGTGATAGGCATAGGCAAGGCCAGCCAGCGCGGTGTTGCCGACCCGCTCGAGCTTGCCGAAGCGCGCCGCGGCCGCCGCGTGCTGGTGCAGCGAATAGTCCCACAGGCTCATCGGATCGTGATGCGTGCCTTGCCCGAGGCTGCGGCGCCAATAGTGGTGGAAGGCGACATGGCCGAGGGCCAGCCCGGTCTCGCCGAAGGTGTGGAGATAGCGCGTGCCCTTGCGCCCCCAATCGACGAACTCGATGCCGAGCTTGAAGGTGCCGCCGGTGTGGCGCAGGAAATCATGCTCGTCGATCCCGAGGATGGTGTTGAGGCGGATGATCTGCGGGATCGTCGCCTCGCCCACGCCCACGGTGCCGATCGCCTCGCTCTCGACCAGTTCGATCGCAAGGCGCTGCCCCAGGAGGCGGGCAAAGGCCGCCGCGGTGATCCACCCGGCGGTGCCCCCGCCCACGATCACCAGCCGGGTGATGCCGCTTTCGTCCATGCTCTCCTCGCTCACCCCCTGATCGGCCGGAAAAAGGCGTTGATCGTCAGCCGCCCGGCGCGCGGATCGGCGCTCAAGGGGGCGGCATTGTCGATCACCCCGCTGTGGAGGATATTGCCGCGATAGAAAACCGCAGAATTGAACCGCCCCTCGACCGCGTGGATGCGGGTGAAATGCGGGGCGCCATCGGAGGGATAGGCCGGCGGGGGCAGCCCGGCCGCGGCAACCTCGCGCTGGAGCGCGGCGGCATAGCGCGGATAGTCTGCCGCGCCCAGCACCGAAAGGCCGGTTGCGCGGTGGCGGAAGAAGGCGGTGCCGCCGTGCCCGGTGCGGTGGAGATAGAGCATCATCGCGATCTGATCGGGATCGGTGCCATCGACATGGGGCAGGCGCTGGATCGGCGCGAGCGCTTCCGGCGCGGTGGTGACGAGCGAATACCACGCCTCGATCCGCCAGCCCCCGGCGGGCGCGCCGAACCAGGCGGCAAGCTGCGGGGCAAGCTGCGCGAGCCAGGCCGCCGAGGCCGCCGCCGGAAGCGGCGCGCGCAGGCCCGGATAGTGCGGAGTGATCTTTGCAAAATTTTGCAAACTGGCCGCGCGAATCACCGTTTCAGGCGCGGCGAGGAAGCCCTCGAAGGCGATCAGCGGCTGATCCGTGCCCGGAACTGTGCCAATCTCGGGGCTTGTGCCCGCAAGCGCCCAGCCGGCGGGCGGCGGTAACGGTGCGAGCGGGCGGGCCGGGGTCATGGCCTCAAGCCTAACAAAACGCCGGACACCGGCCAAGCGCGATGTTAAGTGCATAATTTGCAATGGAATTGTGCCAAGGCGGGGGGCATGGCCGAGCCGCCGGCGCGCATGGTCTGGCAGGGCCTGGCGCGGCGCGCTCCGCCGGCAGGCAGGCAAGTGTGACAATCCGGCAACAATCGCGCGAAACCGCTTTGCCGGGCTGCGCGGGCGGCCTTTGAGATGCGTGCTAAAACACGAAAAATATTGCCGAAAATGCCATGTCCGCAGGTTTACCGGACAAGCGCAGATTGGCGATTTACGCGCGCCGCGCCATGGTCTATGAAAAAACCTGCAAAAGCGCACGCAGGATGTCGCTTGCGGGAGGGGATTTGTGATGAAGAAGAACGGGATCATTGGTGGTGCGCGCCTGCTGTGCGGGGCGGCGACCTTCTTGGCTCTGGCGGCTGCGAGCGCGCCGGTGATGGCGCAAAAGGCCGAGGATCAGGCCGCCGCGGTCGAGGATGATGGCAGCGAGGCCGACAGCATCATCGTCACCGGGATCCGCGGCTCGATCCGTTCCTCGCTCGATGCCAAGCGCAATGCCACCTCGATCGTCGAGGTGATCGCGGCTGAAGATATCGGCCTGCTCCCTGACCTTTCGATCGCCGATACGCTTGCGCGCCTGCCCGGCGTCACCGCCCAGCGCGTGCGCGGCCGTTCGCAGCAGGTCTCGATCCGCGGCCTCGGTCCGGATTTCAGCCTGGCCCTGCTCAATGGGCGCGAGGTGGTCTCGGCGGGCAACAACCGCGGGATCGAATTCGACCAGTTCCCCTCCGAGCTGATCGGGCAGGGCGTGGTTTACAAGACCGGCGATGCCCAGCTCGCCGCGATCGGGATTGCCGGCGCGGTCGATCTGCGCACCGTCAAGCCGCTTGATTCGGGCAAGCGCCAGATCACCCTTTCGGGCACCTACACCTTCAACGACAACGGCCAGCTCAACCCCGATTTCGCCAGCGACGGCTACCGCTTCTTCGGCAGCCTCATCGACCAGAACGCTGATGGCACCGTGGGCTGGGCGCTGGGCGTGACCGTGCAGTCGATCCCGACCCAGTTCATCAGCCGCGAACTCAAGACCAACCAGTTTCAGGTGGCGCGCACGCCGCAGGGTGTGATCTACCCGGCCGACAACCCGCGCCAGGGCGTGGTCAGCCGCAATTTCGAGCGCACCTCGATCGCCGGCACTCTCCAGTTCGAGCCGACCGACAATTTCTCCTTCACCGTCGACAGCTTCTACACCGACACCAGCGACAGCGGGATCTTCCGCGGCACCGAAACCCCGATCGCCTCGTGGAGCGGCGCGCAGTTCGTCAGCGCCACCGGCAATGGGCCCTTTGCCGACAGCGCCACCTACAACGCGGTGGTGCCGATCCTGCGCACCGACACCGAAGGGGCCGAGTCGGAGATCTTCGCGATCGGCGCCAATGCCGAGTGGAAGGCCACCGACAATCTCGGCTTCGTGCTCGACTATGGCTATTCGACGCTCGATCGCAATGACATCGACTACGAAAGCTATGCCGGCACCGGGCGCGCGCGTTCGGGCGCGCAGGATCGGCTGACCTTCACCTTCCCGCGCGATGGGGCCTACACCATCGACAGCCAGCTCGATTACACCAACCCCGCCAACGTGCTGCTCACCGATCCGGGCGGCTGGGGGCAGGTCGGCTTCATCAAGCAGCCGATCATCAGCGACGAGCTGCACCAGCTGCGCGCCGAGGCCTATTGGGAGTTTGATGGCGGCTTCATCGACCGCATCACCCTCGGCTGGCTCTATTCCGACCGCGAGAAGAACTTCGATTCCAACGAAAGCTTCCTGCGCCCCACGCCTGCCTTCGGCAACGGGCTGGTGGTCCCGGCGGGCGCGATCCGCGGCACCACCGACACCAAGAGCCTGGGCATGGACATCCTTGCCTATGATCCCTCGTTCTTCCTCACCGATGGCACCTACAGGGTCGAAAAGGCGACCTTCGACACCCAGTGGGTGGTGGCCGAGAAGATCCACAACTTCTATATCCAGGCCAATATCGATGGCGATCTCGGCAGCGTGCCGGTGCGCGGCAATATCGGCCTGCGCTATGCCGATACCAGGCAGCAATCGACCGGCACCATCGCCGGCGGGCGCACCAACACCGTCCGGGCGAGCTATGACAACTGGCTGCCGAGCATGAACCTCTCCTTCGAGGTGATGCCCGACACCTTCATCCGCGTGGCCGCGGCCAAGACCATCACCCGCGCGCGGCTCGACCAGATGACCGCCAACCAGAACATCGGCTTCAACCCCTTGAGCTGCATCGACACCAATGGCGACCAGCGGCCCGATCAGGTGATCGCCTACAACCCGCCCTCGGTGGTGTGCTTCAACCTCGGCGGCGGCAACCCGGCGGTGCGGCCCTATGAATCGGTGTCCTACGACATCAGCCTCGAGCGCTATTTCTCGCCCGGAAGCGCGATCATCATCGCTGCCTTCCACAAGGACCTGTCGGACTGGATCATCGACTTCAGCGAGCTGACCGACCTCACGCAGTCGATCAACAACGCCGGGTTTGGCGGCATCCTCGTCAACAATCCGCAGGTGGCGATCGGCACCTTCAACGGCCCGGTCAACTTTGCCGATGGCAAGATCACCGGGGTGGAAGGCACGGTGCGCCTCAATTTCGGCGATCTCAGCGATGCGCTCGATGGCTTCGGCGGCTTTGCCAGCATCACCTATGCCGACGCCAAGGTGAAGAACCAGAACTTCAACCCGATCGCCATTCCCGGCTATTCGGACCTCACCTGGTCGGGGGACATCTTCTACGAAAAGCACGGCTTCCGCGCCAAGATCGCGGCGCGCTACCGCAGCGGGTTCCTCTCCGAAGTGCAGAACTTCGACGGCTCGCTCTCGGGCGCGCAGGCCCAGCCCGAAACCATCATCGACGCGCAGATCGGCTATACCTTCGACAAGCCGGGCAGCGTGCTCAACGGGGTGCAGGTGCTGGCCGAGGTGTTCAACCTCACCAATGAGCCCTTTGTCACCGAGAACGACCTGTTCAACGGCGCGGGCCAGCAGGTGGGCACCTTCCCCAGCCGGCACGAACTTTACGGGCGCACCTTCAACTTCACCATCCGCAAGAACTTCTGACGGCCAATCGCCGCAGGGCCCTTGGGGTCGCAGCCCGGGTCGAGGCAAGGGCCCGCCAGCAATGGCGGGCCCTTCTTTGCGCGCCGCAGGGCCGTGCCCGCGGCGCCGGTGAATGACAGTGCGTTCCTGAAATGTTTCACGTGAAACATTGGCCGCGCGCGGGCGCGGCGGCGCCTGGCGGGGAAGGCTCAGGCGGCGATCGGCGCGGCAGCGCAGTGGCGGGCGATGAACTCGCCGTGGCTGGGCATGGTGGCAACCGCTTCGGCCATGGCCTTGCGGATCTGGGCGAGGCGCTCGGCCACCGGCACCTTGGGCCGCATGGTGGCGAGCGGGGGCGCGCGTTCGGGCACGATGCCCTGGCCGAGATAGACCGCGATCCAGCTCGGATTGGCAAACAGCTCGCCCGGCTCGGCCACCAGCGTGCCATGGGCGCGGAAATGGGCGATCTTGTAGGAAAGGCTCTCGGGGATTTCCATCGCCGCGCAATAGCGCCACAATTCCCCATCATCGCGGGTGGTGGCCTTGTAATGGAGGATGAGAAAATCCCTAATCAGCTCGTATTCCCTTGAAGTCTGGGCATTATATTCGCGCACCAGAAGCGGCGGCATCGAGGCATCGGGGAGCAGGGCGATGAGCCGCAGGATGGCATATTGGATGAGGTGGAGGCTGGTTGATTCGAGCGGCTCCATGAACCCGGCGGCAAGCCCGATCGCCACGCAGTTCTTCTTCCAGAACGCCCGCCTTTTGCCGGTGACGAAGCGCAAGGTGCGCGGTTCGGCCAGCGCCTCGCCATCGAGATGGGCGAGCAGCGTGGCGGCGGCCTCGTCCTCGCTGATGAACTGGCTGCAATGGACATAGCCATTGCCGGTGCGGTGCTGGAGCGGGATGCGCCATTGCCACCCGGCCTGCCGCGCGGTCGAGCGGGTGTAGGGGGTGAACGCGCCACGCGTGCAGGGCACCGCCACGGCGCGGTCACACGGCAGCCAGTGCTGCCAGTTGTCATAGCCTGCGCCGAGCGCTTCCTCGATCAGAAGGCCGCGAAAGCCCGAGCAATCGATGAACAGATCGCCGGTGATGCGCCGCCCATCTTCAAGCTGCACCGCCTCGATGAAGCCATCCTCGCCAGCGAGCGCCACCGCAACCACCTTGCCTTCCAGCCGCACCACGCCGCGCGCCTCGGCAAAGCGGCGCAGGAAGGCGGCGTAAAGCCCGGCATCGAAGTGATAGGCATAGTCAAAGGTTGACTGGATCAGCCGCCGGTCGCTGGCCGGGTGGCTGAACTTGCCGGCCTCGGCCATGGCCCAGCACATCGAGAAGTGATCGATCGGCCCGGCCACGCGCCCGGCAAGGTGTTCGTTGAGCCAGTGGTGATAGAAGGGCACCTGATCGAACTCGGCGCCATATTGGCCGAAGGGGTGGAAATAGCTGTGCCCCTGGCGTCCCCAATCGACGAACTGGATGCCGAGCTTGTAGCTGCCCTGGGTTTCGCGCAGGAAGGTGGCCTCGTCGATGCCGAGGCGCTGGTTGAAGTGGCGGATCGGCGGGATCGTCGCCTCGCCCACGCCCACGGTGCCGATCGCCTCGCTCTCAATGAGGGTGATGGCGCAGCTTTCACCCACCGCCTGGGCGAGCGCGGCAGCCGCCATCCACCCGGCGCTGCCCCCGCCGACGATGACGATCTGGCGCAGCGGGGCGGGGGCGCGGCTCATCCGCCGCAACTCTCGCGGATGAGCAGGCTGGTCTCTAGCCGCTCGGAGATCGCCGGCCCATCGCCCTTGTCGATCAGCTTGGACACCAGCATCCGCCCGGCAAGGTTGGCATCCTGATCGATGGTCGTGAGCTGCGGGGTGACGAGCCGGGCGGCGGGGATATTGTCATAGCCCACCACCGAGACATCCTCGGGCACCTTCAGCCCCGAACGGGTGAGCGCGCGGATCGCGCCGATGGCGATAAGGTCGCTCGCGGCAAACACCGCATCAAAGCCAAGCCCGCGCCCCAGCGCGCTGCGCACCGCGGCCTCGGCCGAATGCACCTCGAAATGGGCGGGCAGCACCAGGGTCTCGTCATAGCCCAGCCCGGCCTGCGCGAGCGCCTGGCGGTAGCCGCGCAGGCGCTGTTCGGCCTCGGGCGCCTCGGTATCGCCGAGGAACAGGATGCGCCGCCGCCCCAGCCGGGCAAGATGCGCGGTCGCCCGCCGCCCGCCGGCCAGATTGTCCGATCCGATCACGCAATATTGCGCATCGGGGAACTCCGCGCCCCAGACCACGAAGCGGTTGTCGCGCGCGGCGAGGGCATTGAAGGCGTGGTGGAGCGAGGATTGGCCGATGAAGATCACCCCCGTCGCCCGGCTGGTGCTCATCGCATAATCAAGGTCCGCGCCCGCGCGCGGGGCAAGGTGGCTGATGATGAGATCAGCGTTGCGCTCGCGCGCGGCCTCGGCGATCCCGGCGAGCAGTTCAAGGAAGAAGGGGTCGGCCACCCTGCTCTCGCGCGCCTGCGGGGTGGGCACCACCACCGCGATGGTGGCATCGGCGCCGATCGGGCCGGAAGGCATCGAGGCGCGAAACTCGTAATCATGCGCGCGCGCGATCTGCCAGATATGCTGCTTGGTGCGGCGCTTGACCGAGGGGCTGTCATTCAGCGCCCGGCTCACGGTCGAGATCGACACCCCGGCCTCGCGCGCGATGTCCTCGAGCGTGGCGCTGCGGCGGGCGGAAGGGGGCGGGCGATCGGCCATGGGGTTCACATATCGGTCAGCACCGCCCAGTAGCCGCAACCAGGGGCAAGCTGCAACGGCAGCGGCGCCGGGCCGACCGCCTCGGTCCGCGCCACCAGCGTGGCCTGGCCGAGGCTTGCCGGGGGCTGCCAGGCGAGCGCCTCCTCGCCGAGGTTGAAGACGCACAGCACCCGGCTTGGCCCGTCCTTGCGGACGAAGGCGAGCAGCGGCTCGGGCGTGTCGATGAGGGTGATGTCGCCCGCGATCAGCGCCGGCAGGCTGCGGCGCAGGCGCAGCAGCGCCCGGGCATAGGCAAGGGTCGAGCCGGGATCGGCCGCCTGGCGATCAACCGCCAGCGGCACATGGGCTGGATCGAGCCGCAGCCAGGTGCGATTGGCGCTGGAAAAGCCCGCCTGCGGGGCATCGGCAGCCCAAGGCAGCGGGGTGCGCGCCCCATCGCGCCCCAGGGTGTGCGGCCAGTTGGCAATGGCCTCGGGGTCCTGCAGATCCTCGAAGGGCACCTCGCCCTGCGGCAGGCCCAGCTCCTCGCCCTGATAGATGATCGGATTGCCGCGCAGGCACAAAAGCACCATCAGGCTGAGCCTGGCGGCCGCGGCATGATCGCCGCCGCGCGCCCAGCGCGAAACGCAGCGCGGGGCATCGTGGTTGGAAAAGGCCCAGGAAGGCCAGCCTTCGCCCGGCTCCCCGTCCCACTGCGCCAGGCTCGCGCGCACCCGTGCGGCGGTGAGCGCGGGGGCATAGAGGAAATCGAAATTATAGGCCGAATCGAGCCGCTTGCCGCCCGCGGTGAAGGCCTTCATCTCCGCCAGCGGCTCGGCCCCGCCGACCTCGGCGACGGTGAAGCGTCCGGGGAATTCCTCGATCGTTGCGCGGATGCGCTCGAGGAAGGCAACAATATCTGGGTGCGACTGGTTGTAGCGCTTGATCTGCATGTCGAACGGGCGCGTCACCAGCTCCATCGGCAGGCCCGAGGGCGGATTGTCGCGCAGGGCAGGATCGTGCATGGCAAAGTTGATGGCATCCAGGCGGAAGCCATCGACGCCGCGCCTGAGCCAGAAACGCGCGACCTCGAGCAGCGCGTCCTGCACCTGGCGGTTGTGGACGTTGAGATCGGGCTGCGAGGTGAGGAAATTGTGCAGGTAATATTGCTTCCTCGGCCCGTCCCACTGCCAGGCCGAACCGCCGAACACCGATTGCCAGTTGGACGGGGGTGAGCCGTCGGGCTTGGGATCGGCCCAGACATACCAATCGGCCTTGGGATTGGTGCGATCCTTGCGGCTCTCGAGGAACCAGGGGTGCTGATCGGAGGTGTGCGAATAGACCTGGTCGATGATCACCTTGAGCCCGAGGGCATGGGCCTTGGCGATGATGCGGTCAAACTCGGCAAAGGTGCCGAAAGAGGGATCGATCCCGCAATAATCAGCCACGTCATAGCCGAAATCCTTCATCGGCGAGGTGAAGAAGGGGCTGATCCAGATCCCGTCCACGCCGAGATCGGCAATGTAATCGAGCCCCTCGGCGATTCCCGCAAGATCGCCGATGCCATCGCCATTGGTGTCGCGGAAGGAGCGCGGATAGATCTGGTAGATCACCGCGCCGCGCCACCACGGGCGGGCGGCAGCAGCATTGGGGGAAGGCTCGGCCACGGCGGTTGCCATTATTCGTCATTCTCCAGGATGCAGGCGGCAAAGCCGAAGGCAGGAAGGGTGAGCCGGATTGATCCCGGCGCGGCGAGCGCCGCCGGGCAGGCCCCCACAAGCTGCTTCACGCCGCGGGCGCGGTAGCTCACTTCGATCGCCTGCGACAAGGGCTCCTCGGCGGTGTTGAAGGCAACCAGCACGCGCGCCCCGCTTTCGGGATCGTGGCGCTCGACCGCGAGGATGCCCGGCGCGCTTTCGGCAAAGGCGCGCACGGTGGAAAGCCCGCGCCGCAGCGCCGGATTGGCGTGGCGGGCCGCGGCCAGCGTGCCGATCAGGCGATAGAGCGGGTGGGCAGGATCGAAATTGTCCTGCGCCGTGGTGGCATCGCTGCCGATAAGGTCATTGTCGTTGTATTCGGCCACCTTGCTCGCAAACATGTCCTCGCGCGCAAGCTGGTCATTGCCATCGGAGATGAAGCCCTGCTCGTCACCGTAATAGACCGTGGGCACCCCGCGCAGCAGGAACATCATTGCATGGCCGAGGCTGACGCGCGCGAGCAGGCGCGCCGCGTCGCGCTCGCCGCTCAGCTCGCGCACGAACATCGAAAAGCGGCCGAAATCGTGGTTGCCAAGGAAGGTCGGCAGGCCCAGCGCAGTGGCCGGCCCGCCGGGATAGATCGCGTCTTGCGCCAGAAACTCGGCCATCAGCCGCGGCGGCGCCTTGCCGCTGGCGACCAGCTGCGCGGCCTTGGCAAAGCCCATGTCGAGCGCGTGGGGAAGGGCGCTTTCGGCCATCACCTGCGCGGTCAGCGTGGCGGTGGGTTCCTCGTGCGCGATCTCGCCGAAGATGTGGAAGTGGTTGATCCCGCGCGCCCGGGCGCGCTCGAGCATCGCCGGCACGAAGGCGCGCCAGAAGGCCGGATTGACATGCTTGGCGGTGTCGATGCGAAAGCCGTCGATGCCATAATCCTCGATCCAGCGGCCGAAGATCTCGATCATCCCGGCCACCACCCGCGGATGCTCGGTGGCCAGATCGTCAAGCCCGACGAAATCGCCATAGACGCTGCTTTCGCCCACCCAGTGCGAATTGCCGCGGTTGTGATAGAGCGTGATGTCGTTGAGCCAGGCAGGCACCTTGATGTTGCGCTCGGCCTCGCGCACGAAGGGGGTATAGGCATAGGTGGGATCGGTAAGCCGCGCCCAATTGGCCGGATCGGGATCGTCATCCCCGGCAAAGCCTTCGTTGATCGGCACGCCATCGGGCCCGCCGCGGCGCGAGAAGGGATATTCCCCCTTGGAGCGATAGGCATAGCCGGTGGCCTCGCCCTCGACATAGTCGATCACATCGGCGGTGTGGTTGGTGATGATGTCCATATAGACCTTGATGCCGCGGGCATGGGCGGCATCGACGAAGGCCTTGAACTCCCCATTGGTGCCGAAATGGGGATCGATCTGGGTGAAATCGGTCACCCAATAGCCATGATAGCCCGCGCTCTCCTCCCCCGGGCGGCCTTGGACCGGCTTGTTCTTGAACACCGGCGCAAACCAGATCGCGCTCACCCCCAGCCCGGCGATGTAATCGAGCCGCTGGGTCAGCCCCTTAAGGTCGCCGCCGTGGTAGAAGCCGCGG
>Ga0075012_10003054_pt1 | contig 16177 bp, 25 predicted proteins | sample All_14_2_FD_71474 | JGI IMG/M metagenome (GOLD analysis project Ga0075012, IMG submission 71474) | Freshwater microbial communities in response to fracking from Pennsylvania, USA - Allegheny Zone_MetaG_DW_15 | ecosystem: Environmental > Aquatic > Deep subsurface > Groundwater > Drilled... | reverse complement strand
TCCAGCCCTGGCCGTCGCAGTACATGCACAGGTCTTCTTCCTCAACCTCGCTGCCATCCATCACGAAATGCCCCCGCCCTAAGCAGGTTTCGCATTCGCACTTTGGAATCCAGGCAAGGCGTGAGCCTTCGTCGTAGTGCCTGACCTCCTGGCACTCGCATTCGTCGTGCAGTGGCTCGCCCTCTTCATCGACGGGCCAGACGTAGAGCATCCCGTCGTTAATAAGCTGCACCTCAAACTGGTCAAGCATCCGGCGCCCACCGTTGACGCCGACCCACATCGCGTAGTCCGCCAGCTCGCACCAGTCCAGCAGTTGGGTCGTGCCGAACCTGCGGCCATCTTCCACAACCATCTGAATGGGTAGCTCTTTGGTGGTGTCGATCACAAGGTATTTCATGGTCTTCTTTCCGGTTGGCCGTGCAGAACTCTGCGCCCCAGCGGGACGCCTTCAGCGCCCCTGGGCTTCGGTGTTATGCCTTCGGGTAAAACAGCATGCCGCCATACCCGCCCCTCTCGCCGTTGCCACAAACCGGGCACTTCTCCCACGAAAACGAACCGCCTTCGCGCTGGTCGTGCGTGATGTGCGTCATCTCCGACTCAGTGGCCTCTGCCTCTGACTTGCAGCCTCGACAGGTTCCAACCCAAACGCGCTCGGTGGCTGGCGTTCCTAGGTGTGTGATCTTCATGGTCTTCCTTTCGCCCACAAGGGCATAACTCTGTGCTCCAGCGGGACGCCTATCGGCGCCCCTGAGCTTCGGTGTCACCGAATCGCTGCCACATTCATCCCGCCACGGCTCAGCACCGGCTTGCCCTCCAGCCACGACTGCACATGCACCCGCGACACGATGACGCGAGAGCCGTCTTTCTTGTGCGGAATGCTGTGGATCTTCAGCCATGCGGCCTGCTGGGCGCCGCGGGCGTAGCCGGTGAGTGCGTGCAGCTCCTGGGTGTTGAGGTATTCGGTCATGGTGTTGGCCCCTTCTCATGGCTGGCCGCCTTGCTCGCCGAAAGCTCGCTGCCTTCCGGCCGCCAGATGTGCCCGCGCTTGAGGTGGTCCACGCGCATCAGCTCGGCCGCGTTCATCAGCTTCGGGCTGCTGGCGCGCAGGATTTCCTCATAGATGTCAATGGCCGCCACGAGCACCGGGCGGTCTGGCCCGGCCAAGCCCCACTGGTGCAGGCGCTCCCAGCGCTCGCGCAGCCGGTACATGACGGCCTTGGCCTCCAGCAGCGGGCGGTGCGCCGGGTTGTCGGTGTCGGGCTGGATCTGCAGCGCTCGGATGTGCGCCACATCGATGGCGCCTGCCAGTTCTTCGTAGGGGTGCTTGTTGTCTGGCGCCACGCGGTGGTGCAGCAGATCGTCCAGCGCCTGGCGCACATGCAGCAGGATGGCGTGTGCGGCCGACAAGCTGCCCGCCACGCTGGCGCCTGCAATGGGCTCGGCGGTGTAGGTGCGGCAGCGCTGGATTGCGTTGACCCAGGCGTTGCTGATCACTACGTCGGTGGCCGGGTTGATGCCCAGGCGCTTGAGTCGCCGGCCGTGGGGTGTGGATTTTTTCATGCGCTGATCCCACGACTCGGCAGCCCAAACGCATCACCCGCCCCGGCGCGCGCAGGCACTCGGTGGGCCTGCATGTGCTGGCGCCAGTAGTCCGCGTCACCGTTGGCCATGCTGCCGTTGCACACGCGATGCACGGCCGCCGTCTGGCTGGGTTCTTTGCGGACAGTGCGCACCCAGCCCGTGCTGGTGCAGGTGACCATGTTGTCGCGGGCGATGCGCTGCAGGATGCTCTTGCACTTGTCGCCGGATATGCCCACCTGGGCGGCGATGATGCCGCGCTGCAGCGGGCCGGTGGCTGCGGCCAGGATCGCCTCGATGGCAACGCGCGCCGGGCTCAGGTTGGCGCTGCGCCCACCGCTGCGCGAGATCTTGGCGATGTCGTGGCGCGGCCGGCCGGGCGGGCCTTTCTGGATCACCAGCTTGGGCACGTAGTGCTCGGTGGCGATGTAGTCGACCGCGTTGCCGGTGCGCACCGACTTGATCTGGCCGGCATCCAGCAGGATGTGCAGCAAGCGGCGAGCGGTCACGGGGGAAATTCCGGCGGTCTCGGTGATGGCAGCAATGCGCATGCCGGTGGAGCCTTGGCGCTGGATCAGTGGGAGGATGTTGGGGGTTGTCATGCTGATTGTTCGGTGCGTTTGAATTCGACGGCCCAGATCCATGGGTTGGACTCCACGCTTCCGGGGCCGTTGATGTGCTCCCATAGGCTGAAGTAAGAGTCGATTGGGCTTCCGCTGTAGTGCGTGGTGTCGGCCAGTTGAAAGCCGTTCCCGTCGCCTGCGCTTACGATCCCTTCGGCCAATGCGTCGGCCTCGCTGATGTCCTGCAGGCGCTCGACGCGCACGTCGATGACCTCCAGCGTGATGCGGCTGAACTTGCGGGGCATGTGCATGCTGGCTCGAAGGCGGCCAGCGCCCGGCTGGTGCGGCTGGTCAGCCTCAAACCAAACACGGTGTCCAGGCGTGAGTAGGCGTGGCGGGATCGGGTCCATTTCTGCAACGGTTCTCCAGGCTTCACGGACCCAAAGCCGATCTCCTGGCTTCCCAAGGTGGCACGAAAACCAGTGGTCTGCATCGCGCTCACCGTCGTACATCCACGGCCACGGCTTCCCGTCGTCGTTTTCTTCGATCTGTACGTGTGAAAGGCGCGCAGCCTTCAATACCCGCCGTGTCTGGGTCTTTGTCCCGGCCAGGATGGCGCGCACCATCGGAGCGCTGAACAGGGTGGGGCGGTCAGCCATGACTAGATCCCCACTGCACCAACACCCCGCGCAGGTAAACCACGGTGTAGGCGGCCACAAGAGCCAGCAGGCCCCAGGCTGCGGTGTCCATGGCAAAGGCAAGCCAGAAAGGCTGGCCAGCAAGACCTACCACGGGAGCCCACTTGCGGCCGGTGATGTTGTGGCCCATGGCGAGCCAGATGGATGTGAGCCCAAACAGGGCGATGAAAAGCTGGGTCATGCGGTGCCACCATTCGCAAGATCGCGCAGAGTGCCCATGGCCGGATTCTTGATGTGCACAGCCTCGATGCCGGACAGGTTCCACTCGCGGCGCGTGCGGTTGAAGATTTCGAGCGCGGTGCTCTGGGCTTTGGTGCAGGGGGCGCCGATGCCGGGCGTGAAGTCGGTGTGAACTTCTACGCCGCCGGTTGGGGTGTCGGTCAGGGTGATGTGGACGGTGGCCATTTGGTGGTGCTCCTGGTCAGTCGTATTGCTCGCCGGACAGGCTTTCGAGGTCGCCGTCGTCCATGTCGATTTCCAGCGTCGTGCGCCCGACGTAGAAGGCCATGATGGTTGCGTCGAATTCACCGATCACGTTCGGCAAAGAGGCCGGCGTCACGGTTTTCCCATCAAAGCGCAGCGAGTAAACGCGGCCATCCTTGTCCACCGCCAGCCGATAGTCCGCCCGGTGCCGCATGTCACTGCGCTCGTCGTATCCGCGCCCGCCGCTGCCAGGCTTCTCGTCTTGGTCGAAGTAGATGTAGGTCGTTCCGTATTCCGACGTTTCCATGTAGGCATAGAAGGCCTCGCGATCTTCCTTGCAAAGGCCGCTGCGCAGAGTTTCGGCAAAGGCGGACAGCTTCATGCGTTCCGGGACGTTCGGCAGCAGGCTGCTGGTGGCGCGGTTGATGGCCGCACTGACGCTGGCGTTGTTGGCCTCGCCGACCAACTTCTGGATGGCAGCGTTAAGGATGTTGGCAAACTTCATGGCGTCGGAAGAATGCAGGCCGTGCGGGAGAGATTCCTTGAGCTGTTCGGTCACGGCCTTGCGGAACTCGGAGCGGTAGCCGGTGGCCTCATCGATGGCGTCGCTGATGGCTTTGCCGATGTGCTTGTCCAAGATCGGATTGATCGTCTCGGGCTGCAGGGCGCGCTGCAGAGCGCATTCAAAGTCGATGGTGATGTTCATGGGGTGTTTGGTACTGGTGGTGGGTTGATCAGTTCAATCAGCGAAACGCGGCTGACAGCACGCGCAGGGCGTCGTCTGCCCCGCCGGTGCTGGCCACGACGGACCAGGCGGCGACGGCGGCGATGATGGTCACGACGATGGCGAACAGGAAGCCGCTGCCGCTGGGCTCGGTGTCTGGTGCTTCGGCTTCTGCTTGCTGCTGAGCCTTGGTCTCACGCCAGTCTTTTGCGAGCTGCTGTCGAAGCTCGTCGGCGCTCTTGAACATTGGCTTGTTGAACGGCACAGGCTCGACTACCTGGCGCTCGTGGCGGCTGTGCACCATGCGCAAGACCGGGATGCCATCGTCCAGCTTGAGCGGGTCGTTCGTCATGGGCAACAGGCGGTTGAGTTCCTGAGCGCTTCGTGTGCCCTCGCTGATGGCGCGCTTGTGCTGGCCGGCGCTGCGGTTGATCTGGCGCGTCAGTTTGGCGACGGTCGGGTCGGTGGCTGGGTCGAAACGGGTGCTGCCGTTGTGGCTCATTGAATGACTCCGGTCAGGATGGCGCCGAGCACGATGCCGGCGAGGATGTAGACACCGGCCAGTGCGGCGCGGGCGTGGAACGAGTGGTCGGCGTGGCTGTCGGCGCTGCTGCGCTCGACGGGCTGGGCCGTGGTGTAGTGCTGGCGGTGGGCGGTGCTGTGCGCGGCGCTCATGGCTTGAGCCTCCCGAGCTGGTCGAGCAAGACCACGATGAAGCCAGCGCCGCAGATGGCCCCGGTGAAGATGCCGCCCCACCAGCCGGCCAGGAAGGCACTGCGCGGGGTTTCGTTGATCTCGGGAAGTGCTTCTGGCGCTGGCAGGCGCGGTGTGCGCGTGTGGGCGATGGTGAGCATGTTCACAGCGGCGCCTCTTCGGTTTGAGCCAGTTGCTGGCGGGCGTGCTGCGCGATCTGGGTGCGCGTCCACGGCACGGGGCCGGTGCTGGGCGGGAATGGCCAGGGCTGGGCCGGCGCTTGGGTTTTTGTGGTGCTCATGCGGCAACCTCGTCGGCTGGGGAGGCTGCCCATTTGGCATAGGTCTTTTGAAGCTTGATGGCGTCCGCATGGTTGGCTGCCAGGGTGAGGGCGCTGGCCAGCGTGCGGGCTTCGTCCGGGCTCAGGGACTCATGAATGGATGCTGCGCCGCAGGTAAGGGCAATGGTGACGTCGTGGTCGTCGTGCTCTCTTTCAAAAACGCAGACTCGGTGTTCGACGCGGTAGAAGCCCAGCGGAGCGCTGTGGCTCGTGCTGCCGTCTGCATCTGTGTGGCGGATGAAGTGGGTCCGGTCTTCGCTGGGTTGCGCGACCGCTTCGGTGCGGGTGTCTTGCTGTGCCATCTGGCCCTCCGTTGTGTTGATGCCCTCCACAGACGGCTGGGCTGCCGCTTTCGTGCCTTCGAGTGAAGTGTCCTGTAGTGACGTTGCTAATTTAGTTGAAAGCTAAATTGCAGTCAAGCTAATAGCTAAACATCGGAGCAAATTTTTTTGCATCTACAGCCAAAAGGCGAAAAAAAACCGCCTAGGTGGCGGTTTGTTGTGGGTGGCGAGAGCTGGTTTTAGCCGGCGGCCCATTCGGCCACGTCCTCGGCCAGAGAAGATTCGCGGTCCTGAATGCCCACCTGAAGTCCAAGCTTGCTCAGGCGCCAGTCGAGCTGATCCAGGCCATTTTCAATGTCCTGGCTCTGCTTGGCGCTCAGGCCGCTCTCGGTGGTGGGGCGAAGCAAGAAAAGACCGGCGCGCCCGGTCTTTTGCGTGACCGACATGTAGGTCTCCACCATGTTGGCCGCCTTCAGAAGCTCCAACTGCACGCGCTCGCTGCTGGCATACCAGCCGCTGGCCACAATGCCTGCCGCGTTGTGGCGCATCAGGTTCACGGCGCCGATGTGGCGGTCGTCGCCAAACCGGTCGGTGCGGATGAGCTCGTTGGCTGGCAGCCCCATCTTCTGTTTCACGGCGTTGAGTACATCTTCCACCACATCGGACGCTGACCGGCTCTTGAAGCGCGGTGACCGGGCCAGGTCGGGCCTGGGCTCCATGGGAATCTCGGCCTCATTGAGCGCCGTCTCCATGGCGGCCCTTGCTGATGTGTCGGCCACGTAACCCACGGGCTCCAGCTCCAGGCCGGGCGGCAGGGCTTCGGTGGTGATGGGTGCGCGGTCGTGTCGCGCGGCGCCCAGGCGCTGCCGGCCTTCGGCCAGGATGGCGTCAACCATCTCGCGCACCGCCGGGTCGACGTACACGCATTCAAACTTGTCGGTTCCGGTGATGAAGCGGAAGTCGCACAGGCCGCGCTCGTCCAGCACGGCCAGGCCAACCACAAACTTTTGAGCGCTGAACACGCTGGGCTGCAGCCACAAGCGGGCCCATGTGCCCCGCCACGCGGGCGCCGAGCCCGTTGGCGATGGAGATTTCAAGACATCCAGGAGGTTCATATCACGAGGCCATAGCGGCGTTTCATGCAGTCCTCGGAGGCGCGATAAGACAGGAAGGATAGCAAATGCAACGCGGCCTGTGGGCCAAAATTTAACTCGGCATGGTCGCTCAGTGTTCGTTGGCAGTCTGACAGTGCCTTCGGGTGGCTGGTCTCACTGATGTGAAACAGATCGTTGCAGGCGCTGGATGCGGCCTTCTGCACAGCTTTTTCTTTGCTGCCGGCCGCTTTTTGGATGAAATTGAGCAGCACGGTTCCGGCAATGGGTTTGCCGTCTGCCCCCAGGGTTTCGTCCAGGTGTCTGGCATGAACGAACGGCCAGGGCTCATTGAAGGCGGATTTTTCATGATCAATGGCCACTAGGCCGCCTGTGGAAGATCGCCACATCAGCAGGTTGGCTGCAATGCGGTCGCAGTTCCCTAGCCAGGCGTCCATGGCCGCGAGCCTTCGGCCATCTGGCGTGGTGAGCACCTGTCTATCCCATTTGGCTCCCATGGCCTGCTGCACGTTGCTCGCCGGCTCCACCGCGCTGGTGCACCAGAGCACCATCGGGGCGCTTCCCAGGTGCGCGGCCTGGTTCAGTTCGGGGCCGTGCCCGGTGGTGATGTCGGCTGCCGTTCCCACCAGCAGCGCGGCGCGTGGCGCTGTCTTGACGCCCAGGTGCTGAGCCAGCGTCCATGAAAAATACTCGTTGAACCAGCCACGGTCGTTCATCGGGAAAAACTTGACCACCGCCCGTTCGCTTTTGGTGGGGTTGGCTGCATCCATGCGAATGCTGGCCACATGGGTGGTCGGGTTCATGCCATGCCTGGCCTGGAGCTGGGAGCCGAGTGGCCCGATATAGCGGCTGTAAGCGTCTTTAAGCTTGGCAGGTTGGACCGTGGCTGGCATGGGTTAAGTGGGTGACAGTTTTTCTCTGGCCAGCAGCGTTTGCAGCATGCCGGCCACCTCCTCGCGGCTCATTCTTTTGTCTCTGACCATCCGGCTCAAAACGGCGGAAATTTGATCAATTTCTGGTATTGGCGGGATCGAATCCGGATTCCTGTCAAGCCACCCGAGCGGAAGCTTGTATCGATCTTCCACTTCAGTGGCTTTGTTGTTGCTGATTGGCTTCCCGCCTTTCACTTGACTCCAGTTCGACGGCGACTTGAAGCATGCAAGTGGCATGTCTGGGTGCTCTTTTGCCAGTCGAGCCAGATTTGCGGCTCGGATCAGGTCTCTTTGGTTGGCCATAAGAGCAATTTAGCGGGTTGCTTCAGTCAATGTTTAGTTGCGTGCTTGATAGAAATTTAGTCATGAGCTAAACTCACTGCCCATGGACCTCAAAAGTTACCTATCCACTCTCCCGCGCGGGTCGCACGGCGAGTTCGCCATCAAGGTGGGCATCGACCGTGTGTACCTCTCGCAGATTGCCTCGCGCCGGCAAGGGGAGCGCAGCTTTGTCCCAAGCCCTGCCCTGGCGGTCCGCATCGAGCAGGCCACTGACGCCAATGTGACCCGCAAAGACTTGCGCCCAGACGACTGGCGCGAGATCTGGCCAGAGCTTGCCGTCGATACCGGCACCGCCGAGCAGGGGGCCGCGAATGCGTAGGCCAGCCGTGAAGCCTTCCCAGCGCACGGCGCAGCGCAAGGCCATGGCAGACCATCGCGCCCGTGAGTCGGTCAGCCCGAACGGGATTTCTCTGGATGACCGCCGGATGGGCCGGTTCAACCTGCGGGCGGCATTTTCTGCTGGGCAATCCAGATGAGATCGGCGATGCACTGCTGGACCAGGTCCCTCGTTTCGTCGGTGACCATCTCGTCGTTCAGGTGCTGGACTAGGCCGGCCTCTGCGGCTCTGCGCAGCTCGGCCGCGGCTTTGGCTGGATCTTGGTGGGAGCTGATCAGCGCGCCTATCGCCAGTTCTTGTGCGTTGACTCTGGCCAGCGTAAGGCGCGCGAGTTGTTCCAGCTTTTTCAGCCGATTTTCTGTGTTCATGGGCCGGTCCTTCCTGTTCGGTGGGTTGTGTGAGAACTCTCATCGTATCGGGCTGGATCGGCCCGCCCGTTTTCATGAGGTTGAGGCTGGTGGTGTGGTTCGTTTCCATGCCGCCAGTCTCTTTTTTTGCCTGTTCGCGGTCATTACGAACGACCACGAATTTTTCGCAACGCTTCGTAGGGGGTTCGCATGGACTCGATAAATGACGCGCTGATCGCGCTGGTGAAGGCCCTCGGTGGCTCCAAGGTGGTGGGCCCGATGCTGTGGCCTGAGAAGATGGCCGACGCGGCCCAGCGCCTGCTGCTGGACTGCCTGAACCCGGACCGCCCGGCCCACCTGACGCCTGAGCAGATGGCTCTGCTGATGCGCAAGGCGCGCCAGGCGGGCTATCACGCAGCGGCTGAGTGGCTGATGCACGACCTGGGCTATGCGGCCCCGGTGCCAGTGGAGCCGCGCGACGAGGCGGCCGATCTGCAACGCCAGTTCATCGCGGCCACGGCCCAGATGGCTCAGATGATGTCGCGCATGCAGGCGCTGCAGGACGCGCAGACCGCTGGTGTGCGGGCTTCTGTGAGGGCTGTGGCATGAGGCGCGTTGCCCTGTTCATCTACCGCTGCGTCACCCTGCGCTCAGTGTCACTGGCACGCTGGGTGGACGCCTACGAGAACCACAACACAGGCCGCGCCCAATGAGCATCAGCCTCGCTATCGAAGACATCAGCGCTGCCCAGCTCGAGCAGCGCATCAAGGCCAAAGGCGACGAGGCCATGTTCCTGGCAGTGGAGCGCGACAGCCTTGGTGCCCGCCGCTGCTACGTGGAGCTGGCCGCCCTGATCGCGCAGCGCACACCCGAGACGGTGGCGCACATGGAACGCGAGCGGGGCCTTCGTTGATGCAGGGCCACCCCAACTCCCCAGCGGTTGAAGAAGGCGCGCGCAGCGCTTCGGTGTTCACCTGCACCACTTCGGCGGTGAACGGGACACCCCCCGGGTCTGGGTCCTCCCCCCACATCGCCCATGCGGGTAATTCGCTCCCCGTTGGGTGTGTAGATAGTCAGGGTGCAGCATAGTGAACTGGACAAATTACGATGATGTGCTCGCCCAGATGCAGAGCATCGGCCTGGTGGTCGACAGCCTGGATGTGGGGCGCCTGCGCCGCTGCAAGGTGGAAGGCGAGAAAGAGCGCAAGGGCTGGTACAGCCTGCACGAGCTCACACTGGACGGCGGCGACTGTGTGCTGGTCGGGTCCTACGGGATCTGGCAGGGCCCGAACCAGAACGCACAGAAGGTCGAGCTCAAGCGCAACACGCTGAGCGCCGACCAGCGCGCCGCGCTCAAGGCCCGCATCGCTGCCGACATGAAGGCGGCCGAAGCGCGCCGCCGCGGTGAAGCCAGCCGGGCCGCGCTGCGTGCGCAGAAGGTCTGGGAGCTCTGCGACAAAGACGGTGACGCCGCCTACCTGCACCGCAAGGGTGTGCGCGGTCATGGTGTTCGCTACTCGCCAAAGGGCGCGGTGGTCATCCCCATGCTGGACACCAGCAGCCGCGTGCACGGCCTGCAGTTCATCCACGCCGAGAAACGCAACGGCCGAGACAAGGACTTCTGGCCCGCCGGCATGGCCAAGACCGGCCATTTCTTCCACTTGGGCCCGGCGCCCAAGGGCGTGCTGCTGGTCTGCGAAGGCTACGCCACGGGCGCCAGCCTGTTCGAGGCCTACGGTGAACCGGTGGCCGTGGCCTTCGACGCCGGCAACCTGATGCCCGTGGCCCAGGCGCTGGCCAAACGGTACAAGGGCGTGCAGATCCTGGTGTGCGCCGACGACGACTACCTGACCGAAGGCAACCCCGGCATCAGCCGCGCCGAAGCCGCCGCGCTGGCAGTGGGTGGCGCGTGGATGGCTCCGGTGTTCGCCAAAGACCGGGCCGGCCAGAAGATCACCGACTTCAACGACCTGCACGCCATCGAAGGCCTGCATGTTGTGCGCGCCCAGGTGGAAACCAAGCTCCGGCAAATGGGCTGGCTCGCGCAAGCCGCGCGGCCGGTCGTCAGCAGCCAGGGGGGCGGGGAAGCCTCCGAGGAAGACGACAGCCTGCGCCCGATTGAATCAGTCGACGAGCTGCTCGAGCGCTTCAGCCTGGTCTATGAGATCAGCGAGACCGTGTTCGACAGCCAGGAACACAAGCTCGTGCCGCTCTCCAGCATGCGCAACCTGTGCACCAGCCGCATGACGCACCGCTCGTGGATGGAGTCCAACCAGAAGGCCATCGTGCGTGTGAACGAGGTCGGCTTCGACCCCGCCGAGACCGACGAAAAGGTCAAGTGCAACCTGTGGGGCGGCTGGCCGACAAAGCCCAAGGCGGGCGACTGCAGCACCCTGCTCGAGCTCTTCTATTACCTGTGCAGCGCTGAATCGGACCCCGAGGCCGTTTACCGCTGGGTCATGTGCTGGCTGGCCTACCCGATCCAGTACCCCGGCACCAAAATGAAAAGCGCCCTGGTGTTCCACGGCCCGCAGGGCACCGGCAAGAGCATCGCCTTCGAGGCCGTGCTCGCCATCTACGGTGAATACGGCCGGGTCATTGACCAGTCCGCCGTCGAAGACAAGTTCAACGACTGGGCCAGCCGCAAGCTGCTACTGGTGGCTGACGAGGTGGTGGCCCGGCAAGAACTGTTCCACATCAAGAACAAGCTCAAGGGCCTGATCACCGGCGACACCATCCGCATCAACCCGAAGAACGTGGGCGCCTACGAGGAAAAGAACCACGTCAACATGATCTTTCTGTCCAACGAGATCATGCCCGCCGTGCTCGAGCGCGACGACCGCCGGCACATGGTCGTGTGGACCCCGGAAAAGATGGACCCGAAGTTCTACGAGACCATCAAGATCGAGATCGACAACGGCGGCATCGAAGCCCTGCACGACCACCTGCTGAACTACCCCCTGGGCGACTTCAAGCCCTGGTCGCAGCCGCCCATGACAAAGGCCAAGGCCGACCTGATCGACGCCGGCCTGGGCAGCTCCGAGCGCTTCGTCAACGAATGGCAGGCCCGCATGATGCCGCTGCCTGTGGTGCCGTGCCGCACCGAGGACCTTTACGACGCCTTCCGCCACTGGTGCCACCGCAACGGCGCCAAGGGCCCGCAGCTCGCCATGTTCGTGGCCGAAGCCACCAAGCGCCTGAAGGGCAGCAAAGAGCGCCGCCGCCACTACGTCGGCGACAGCGACAGCCAGGTCACCCGGCAGTCAACCATCGTCTTCCCGCCCGACGCCGAGCTCGGCATGGACATGCACAAGCTCAGCGAACACACCAACAACTTCGCCCGCAGCCTCCAGCTCTGGCGGCGTGAAGACGGCCAGGGGGCCATGCAATGACGCCAATTCGCCTGTTTTCTGACAATCTGTGCAGGGTGTGCAGGGTGCTGTGCAGGGTGCCCTGCACGCCGCAACGCGAGCAACGGCGCGGGTTTGCGCCATCTGTGCAGGGTGTGCATGCCCCTACGTGCGGCCGCGCGGGTAAATGTGTGTGCAGCGTGCGGGCCGTCATCGCCGCGGCAAATACGCGCGCACGTAGTAAATACCCTGCACACCCTGCACAGAGTAATAAAGTCGTTTTGAATCAAAGACTTAAGGCGTGCAGGGTAGTAGAAACCCTTATGCACGGCACCCTGCACACCCTGCACACGGCTGGTTTTGGGGGTGTTCATGGCTGATCGCACCATCGCCTGCACGCCAGAAAACGCCGCCCAGATGCAGCGCGTGGTCAAAGCCTGGCCCGAACTGCACGACCTGGTGCAAAGCCTGCAAGCGCAAGACCTGTTCCCCGGCTTGCGCGCCGTCCGAATCACGCTCACGGGAAGCGCAGAGCACTGCGCCAAGGGCTTGGGTGCGTTGCTGCCTGAAAACTCGCCAGAGGGCCTTAAAACCAAAACAGGGGACCAGCCATGAGCGCCGCCGGCATGACCCAGGCCGAATACGCCGCCCACCGCGGCGTTCGACCCAGCTACATCACCAAGCTCAAGCAAGAGGGCCGCCTCGTGATGACGGATGACGGCCGCGTCGACGCCGACGCCAGCGATGCCCGCATCGGTAACACCTCAGACCCTGGCCGAGACGACGTGGCCGACCGTCACCAGGCCAACCGATCGGGCGTGCAATCCGCACCAGATGGCGTCGGCAACAGCTACCAAGCCGCTCGCGCCGTCAAAGAGCGGTTCCTTGCCCTGGAGGCCAAGCGCTCCTACGAGCAGGCCATGGGCTTGCTGCGCGACGGCCGCGAGGTCGAGTCCATCGTCGCCGCGGCCATGACCGAACTGCGCCAGCGCCTCGAGTCCATGGCCGGGACCATGGCCCCGGAACTCGCCGCCATGACCGACGAGGGCCGCGTGCGCGCCTACCTGCGCGACGAGATCAGCCACGCCCTCGAGTCCGCATCCCACAACTTCGGCCGCCTGGCCGCCCAACAGAGCAACCTCAAACCATGACGCACCTGCCCGACCAGATCGAACACCTGCCCACCGAGACGCTGATCCCTTACGCCCGCAACAGCCGGACCCACAGCCCGGAGCAGGTCGACGCGGTGGCCTCCAGCATCCGAGAGTTCGGCTTCACCAACCCCGTGCTCATCGACAGCAACAACACCATCATCGCCGGCCACGGCCGCGTCATGGCCGCGCAGAAGCTCGGTCTGTCCGCCGTCCCATGCATCCGTCTGGCTCACCTGAGCGACACCCAGCGCCGCGCCTACGTCATTGCCGACAACAAGCTGGCCGAGCAGGCCGGTTGGAACTTGTCCGTCCTGCGCAGGGAGGTCGAGGATCTGATGGCCGAGTCCTTTGATCTGGATCTGCTTGGTTTCGATGATGAAGAGCTCAAAGAAATGATGGGTGATAGTGGCCTCAATGGGGGCGCTGGAAATTCCGACCCGGATGACGCTCCGCCATTGCCGAAAAAGGCAACCTCGAAGGACGGAGATATTTGGGCGCTGGGTTTACATCGGGTTGTGTGTGGCGACTCAACAGACGCATCGAACCTGGCGCGCTTGATGGCTGGAGGTCAGGCTGATATGTGTTGGACCGACCCGCCGTACAACGTGGCCTATGAGACGCAGGCCGGAAAAATCGCCAACGACGACCTCGGAGACTCCGAGTTCAAAGCCTTTCTTCTGAAGTTGTTTTCAGCGGCCATCGCTGTGATGAAGCCGGGGGGGGCCATCTATGTGGCTCACGCAGATACCGAAGGTTTGAATTTCAGATCAGCATTCGCCGAGGCCGGCTTCAAGCTCAGCGGATGTCTGATCTGGCGCAAGGAATCTCTGGTGCTCGGCCGCTCCGACTACCAGTGGCAGCACGAACCGATCCTGTACGGGTGGAAGCCTGGTGCTGCCCACCGCTGGTTCGGTGGGAGAAAGCAGACAACGGTGACAGACTACGCCAGTGACGGATCTGTTTTCCGTCAGCGCGTCGATGGCAAGTACGAGATCAGCCTTGGCGACCGCGTGCTTCTGGTCGATGGGGACGTCCATGTCGAAGAGCTTTTACCTTCTGTGTTCCTGGAGGCGAAGCCGAAGCGATCAGAAGGTCACCCGACCATGAAGCCGGTTGCGTTGATCGAGCGAATGCTCAGAAACAACGCAAAAAATGGGAACGTCATCCTTGATGTGTGCGGTGGTAGTGGGAGCACGCTCATGGCCTGTGAGACATTGGGAATGCGGGGACGGCTGTCTGAGTTATCGCCGGCCTACGTCGACGTCATCGTCAACCGCTGGCAAGACTTCACCGGCAAGCAGGCCACGCTCGAGTCAAGCGGGCAGACGTTTGAAGAAGTCGCCGCACAGCGTCTGGGCGTGGAGGCCTGACCGCCATGTCAACCGCGGCCGTCAGCGCCACCAGGCCGCCCAGTGCGGCGCCTGGCATCTACGCAGCCATGGCGCGCGCCCTGGCGCCCAGAAAGCCGCTCTCCGTCAGCGAATGGGCCGACACCAATCGTCGTCTGTCAAGCAAGGGCAGCGCGCTCGCTGGCCGCTGGGTCACATCCCGCAACCCGCCACTGGGTGAACCCATGGATTGCATGAGCACCCGAAGCCCGATCCGCGAGGTGGTGCTCAAGTTCCCCATCCAGTTCGGCAAGACCGAGGTCGCCATCAACTGCCTGGGGTACTGCATGGACCACGACCCAGGCCCTGTCATGGTCTGCCTGCCGGGCGAGGTGTCCATGAACAAATGGGTGGCTCAAAAGCTCAACCCGATGATCGAAGAGACCGAGGTCGTGCGCGAAGCGCTGACCAGCATGTCCAGCCGAGACTCGTCAAACACCCGCACCTTCAAAGACTTTGCAGGCGGGCAGCTCTACATCGAACACGCCGGCAGCCCGCAGCGCCTAAAGTCCACCACCGTGCGCACCCTGCTCGTGGACGAGGTGGACGAATTCTCTGCCAGCCTCAACACCGGCGACGACCCGGTAGAAATGCTCAACGGCCGCACCAGCGCGTTCCCTGGCACCTACAAGCGCCTCTACATCAGCACGCCCGGCATCAAAGGCATCAGCCGCATCGACGCCCTCTACGAAAAAGGCGACCAGCGCCGCTACCACGTCCCCTGCCCACACTGCGCCGCCGAGCAGCCGCTCGAGTGGGGCGGCCTGCGCTGGGGCCCGCGGGTTGACGGCATCGTCACCGGCGTGGCCTACATCTGCCGAGAGTGTGGCGCCGTCATTGACGAACACCACAAGCCCGCCATGATCGCCTCCGGCCGCTGGGTGGCTGAAAACCCCAGCGCCCGCACCCGCAGCTACCACATCAACGCCCTCTACTACCAGATCGGACTGGGCCCCCGCTGGGCCGACCTCGTTGAAATGTGGCTTGACGCCCAGGGTGACCCGGCCAAGCTCAAGACCTTTGTGAACGACCGTCTGGCCGAAAGCTGGGAAGACCCGGCCATGCGCAACATCCGGCACAACGCCATTGCCGAGCGCGCCGAGTCCTACCCGCTCCGCACCGCCCCCGAAGGCGTGCTTGTGGTCACCGCCGGAGTCGACACACAAGACAACCGGCTCGCCGTACACATCGTCGGCTGGGGTCCGAGGCCTGGCGGCAGCAGCCTGGCATTCTGGACGCTGGACTACGTCGAGCTAATGGGAGACCCCGCAGACGGCGCCGTCTGGACCGCCCTCACTGATCTGCTCAATACGCCCATCCAGCACGCCAGCGGCGCCACGCTGCGCGTTGAGGCCTACGCAAACGACATGGGCGGCCACCGCACCGAGGCCGTCAAAGACTTTGTGCGCCAGCGCCGCGTCAAGCGACCAATGGCCATATTCGGTGCCACTTCAAACAACGCCCCCGTGCTCGGAAAACCAAAGCCTTCCGATGTCACATGGAGAGGCCAGACAGACAAGCACGGCGTGATCACATACCAGGTCGGCACCGTCAACGCCAAGCACTGGCTGTACGGGCTGCTAAGCACCGACGCAGACAAGGGCCCAGAAGAGCGTGCCACCCATTTCACAGACCAGCTGCCGCCTGAGTTCTTTGCTGGCCTTGTCAGCGAAACCTACAACCCGGCAAAAAACAGGTTTGACAAGAAGCGTGGCGCCCGCAACGAACCGCTCGACACCTGGGTGTACGCCTTCGCCGCAGCCCACCACCCAGAGCTTCGGCTGAACCGCAAAACAAAAAGCGATTGGGACGCCATTGCATCCAGGCTGAGCGCCACCGCTGCAGATCTGCGTGGAGAAAAAACGGCGCCCGTTGAAGCAAGAGCCACCGCCTCCCCCCAAGCCACCCCATCAAC
>Ga0075012_10003053_pt1 | contig 16177 bp, 19 predicted proteins | sample All_14_2_FD_71474 | JGI IMG/M metagenome (GOLD analysis project Ga0075012, IMG submission 71474) | Freshwater microbial communities in response to fracking from Pennsylvania, USA - Allegheny Zone_MetaG_DW_15 | ecosystem: Environmental > Aquatic > Deep subsurface > Groundwater > Drilled... | reverse complement strand
TGGAAGCGGCTGTGAGCGTACTCAAACGCGCACACCCCGAACGCCTGCAGGCGCCGTGCTTCGGCGTCGAAGTCCCCGAGCCCGGCAGCACCCTGCGGTGCGACGACAAGCACGTGGTCGAAATCCCACGGAGCCGGCAGCCTCCGATTGGCGTCGAAAAGGCCCTCCCGCTGCAGCCGTGCGCGAATCTCGCGCTTCTTGGCCTCAAGCTCACCGAGTGTGAACTCGGGGTCAATCTCGTCGATGACGAGGCTGAAACCGTACTGAGCGTGAAGAGTGGGCTTGGTGCGAACGAGTAGCTTGATACCGGCTGTGAGCACGCTGCCGGTCACACGCTCAAAATTCGGGATGATTTTGTTGGCGGTGGTGGCCCAGATCATCGCGCGAGCCTGTGCAATGGCTACACCTTCGCCGGTTCGCTCTGCGAGCTCGAGGTAGACATGCCCACGGCGCGAGTCGACTTTCGTGACCTCCACTTTTGTCCACACGCCAGCACCGTAGGCTTGGGCGACGGCCTGTGCCACTCCTGAAAGGAGAGTGGAAAGGCTTACCCCCTTGTTCGCGAGGGTCACGCCCGTGGATTGAGCGGCCTGGGTGGCAGGCAGGGGAGGGGTGGCGAGAGGTGAAGGAAGGTCTACGCGTGCGGGATGGTCGCTGGGGAGCCACTTCGCGAAGGGCGCCAGGTCGTTACCGTCGGGGACGTACCAGCGCTTGGCACCTCCGTCCCAGCGAGCGCCGAGCGCTTTGGCCTGCTCGCGCTCTTGGTAAGTGGTGGTGAGGTAGGTCGGCACGATGGTGGGGACGGAGGAGATGACTGCTTACAGGGAAATAGGGATGATTGGCACAATCAGTTGCGGGGTGAAACGGATGAGTAAGATTGGACACGGGGACGATGCGACAAAAGTATGGTGAGGTAGTAAGTTACATCACGAAAGATGGATCCGAGATTCGGGAGCTCATGCACCCCGATTTACAGGGAAGTCGTGCTCAAAGCCTAGCTGAAGCCACTGTACCCCAGGGTGTTCGGACGCATCTGCACCGGCATTCGATGACTGAAGAGCTGTATCACGTGACCGCCGGTCGAGGCCGAATGACCCTTGGTGACGAGACATTCGTCATCGAAGTTGGCGACACGGTGTGCATCGCGCCAGGTACCGCGCACTGTGTCGAAGCGCTGGGGGATGAGCCGCTGAAGCTTCTCTGCTGCTGCTCACCGGCGTACAGCCATGACGATACCGAAATCCTGGCCAAGGACGCGGTTGCGGATCAGCGGTTCCCACGGTAGCACGCTCGAATCGTCACCCCTTTCCCGATCTGAGCCAGCTGAGCAGGTCCTGAGCTTGCTTTTCTGTCCCGTACTTCATGTGTAGCAGCATCTGCACCGCATTCGGTATGTTGCGGCCCGACTCGTAGCGCGAGCCACCGGACTGCGTCACGCCCAGGGGGCTCCAGAACTGACCTTGGTTCAGTCCCAGCTTTTTCCGGCTCGCTTTCACATCCTCGGCCGTCCTGAAGCGTAGGGCAGGGCGCCTTCTCGGCTTCGCATTGGACTCGCTTGTGTTTTCGTTTGTCATGAGCGTTCTCTCTCTCTTGGACTGCAGGCGTATGGGGTAATAGATGATGATTCACAGTCAGAAAATAACGTGCTGCGTTACCGGCTCGAGCGCTCGTAACCCTGGAGCGATAAACCGCTTGTCTTGGCCAGGGAACCTCGCGCGAGGAGGTTCGGCAGGCTTGAATTTTTTCGGGCATTGTATGACGAAAGTTTATACAAAACGACTGGCTCAGTGTCGCAGCGGGCAAGCGCTTCCTTTTTGGCTTTGAAGACTTTTGGTAAGCACCGCCCGCGCCGATGGGGGCGTTCTGAACCGTCGACCTACTCGATGGTCTCTTGACCCGACAGCAACGTGGCCCTTACTTCACACTCATCAAGAGGTATTCCATGAAAGTGATTCGACTACGCAGCCCCGCGGGCTTGGATGCGCTGGAAGAAGTGACGCTAGATGACCCCGGCCACCCCGGTCCGGGTGAGATACGCGTCAGACTTCACGCGAGCTCTCTGAACTACCACGACCTGGCCGTCGTGGCTGGGTACATCCCGACGCAAGAGGGGCGCATCCCGATGTCCGACGGCGCCGGCGTCGTCGAAGCGGTTGGTGCGGGTGTCACCGCGTTTGCGCCGGGTGACCACGTGGTTTCGACCTTCTTCCCGACCTGGCTGAACGGTGACCCACCCCTTGCCGATTTCTCGACGACGCCGGGCGATGGCATCGACGGTTACGCCCGCGAGGTCGTGGTCATGCCATGGACGGCCTTCACCCGTGCGCCGAAGGGCTACAGCCACGCCGAAGCGGCAACGTTGACCACCGCCGGCCTCACCGCGTGGCGTGCCCTTGTCGTCAACGGGGAGCTGCGCGCAGGCGAGACGGTGCTTGTGCTGGGTACCGGCGGCGTTTCGATCTTTGCGCTGCAAATTGCCAAAGCGATGGGGGCTACCGTCATCGTTACCTCATCCTCCGACGAGAAGCTTGAGCGGGCTCGCCAGTTGGGTGCTGACCACCTCGTGAACTACCGTCGTGAGGAAAGCTGGGGGGAGCGGGTGCTGGAGCTTACCGACGGCCGTGGAGTGGACCATGTCGTCGAGGTGGGGGGGCCGGGAACGCTGGCCCAGTCCATCACCGCGACTCGCATCGGTGGCCACATTGCACTGATAGGCGTGCTCACGGGCTTGGAAGGCCCAGTTCCGACTGCAGCACTGATGGGGCGCCAGCAACGGCTTCAAGGACTCATCGTAGGTAGCCGACAGCATCAGATGGATCTGGTCCGTGCAATCGAGGCGACTGGGATAAAGCCTGTGGTCGATCGGTCGCTTGCGCTGTCCGACATTGCCGAGGCCTTTCATCTACAACGTTCGGGCGGACATTTCGGCAAAATCGTTCTCGAGTTCTAAACGGTTGTTAAGCACTTTGCATTGCGAGTTTTGAAGACGCTCTGGCGCTCGTGCGCCAGAGCGTTCGCCTGCGCCTTTAACTGCTGCGGGCCCTTGGTATCGCCACGACCGGAGCTGACCACACCTGGTAACCTGGCGGTCTGGTATGAGGAGATGGCATGAGCATTCACGAAATTCGCGACGAAGGGTCCATTCGTGCTGCGATGGCGGAGTACGACAGGGTCGGCCGAACCTATTTCCTCGAGAAGTACGGCTTCGGCAAGTCCCGCGAGTATATGCTCCGTGACAACGCCACCGGCCGCCTCTACGACTCAAAGGCTATCGTCGGGGCTGCGTATGGGTATGCATTTCCCGACCGCGGCCCTCTAGCTGCCTCTGATTTTTCGGGTGGCGAGGCAACTGTTGAGTCCCTGCTTGCCAGCTTGGGATTCGAGGTTGTTCGGGTGGGACGCGACTGGAGCCGAGAGGAGGTTGAGGCCACCGTTGCAGACTATTTCGAGATGCTGCGGTTGGAGGCCACAAACCAGCCTTACAACAAATCTGAGCACAACGAGGCCCTGCGGCAGCGGTTAAGCGCGCGGAGCAAGGGCTCCGTCGAGATGAAGCACCAGAACATCTCAGCCGTCCTCGACCAACTTGGCCTTCCGTACATCCGCGGCTACAAGCCTCGCTCGAACTTCCAGGATCTGCTGCGCGAGGTGGTCATCGAACACGTGCGACGCTCTCACGAGGCCCTGCGCGTCGTCGTTGATGCCATCGAAGACCAAACGACTCCGGGTAATCGAAGCTACCGTGGAGTCCTGATTGATCCTCCCAGGCCAGAGGTGGTGCCGCAGCGACGACACAGAGAACGTCTTCCCAGACGGCTCGATTACGCCGCGCGCGACGAGCACAATCGCAACCTCGGTAGAAGCGGAGAGGCGTGGGTCGTGGGCTATGAAGGGAGCCGACTTGAAGATGAGTCCCGTCCAGATCTAGCAGCCAAAATCGACTGGATATCTGACCGCTGCGGTGACGGAACGGGCTACGACATCCTGTCCTTCGAGTCAGATGACATGGCTCGCTTCATTGAGGTCAAGACGACGAATGGCAGCCAACTCACACCGTTCATCGTGAGTCGGAATGAGGTCGAGTTCTCCGAAGAGGCTGAAGATGCCTTCTGCCTCTACAGAGTGTTTAACTTCGCTCAGGCTCCGGGACTGTTCATTCTGCGCGGGGCGCTAACAGAATCAGTCCATCTCGAAGCACTCGACTACCGGGCGAGGCTGCGTGCGCTGGGGCAGTGAGAAATGGATCCAGTGACGATCGTGAGCTTCTCGGTGTGAGAATCGCCGGACATCTTCTGGGTAGGGCGCGCCGAGCAGCGCCAAGCGCCTTGCTCCTCCAGTGGTCGCTAGACTTCACCTACTTCGGCCGTCTGATTGGGCCCCGTCCAGCAGTGAGTCTTGGTCCCAAGGACAGTGTTCGGGCAGATTCTTGATTCGAAGGCCTATCGCACCCAGCGAGGCGACCGCATCTGACCAGCAGGTCGCGAGCCACGCTGGATCAGTCAGCCACTCCCGGAGTCTCGGGTCACTGGCCAGGTGCATCGCTATAAGCTTTCGCTGCTGATCGATCAGCCTCATGTCTGCCAGGGTGGGCTCGTCATCACAAAGGCGTAGCCTCGCCAAGCTTGCCATCAAGGCTGACGCGCGGTAGCTCAGGGCTCGCTCTTCGGAGCGAGGTACATTGAGCAGTCCATTGGCGAGGTCTTCAGAAACAGGCTTCTCGACCTCGGCCCAAACTCCAGCGTCGGTGGAGTAGTCCGGCCAGACCTCGAGCCCGACGTCAGGCATAGACTCCCACTCGGGGTCACGGGGATAGCTCTTCTCCATAACAACTCCTGGCCAGGTAGGTCGGTGTGAATCACTTTTCGAGGGCACACTGCTGAAGGCATGTCCCATTTTCGTACGTCGTATCGACTGAGAGAAGGCCCCTTCTGGATGCCTCTCATTGATAGCAAGGATGAATCGGTGGGCGGTCTGGAGCTCATTTGTGCCGATCTTCCAGAGGCGGGTGGAGTAATGGTTACCGACGCGGCCGACTTCGCTCAGGAAAGCGCCGGCGTATGCATACTCAAGGACTGAAGTGCCTGGGAGCGAATCGGGCCGTGCTTCAGCTGGGAGTGTGTCCTTCATCGTTGCTAGATCATCTGCTGCCAGCTGATGCATCGCAGCGATGGCAGCAGCGAGCCGATCGGCGTGGGTTTTGTCAGGGGGGTCGTTAGTCATGCTTTCGGCTTTGGTCGCGCAGTTCGCCGCTGCTGTTGATATCGCTTGGAGTCTGTGGGTCTTGGATCTGCCCCAGCAGCCCTCTGACCAATATATGAGAAGGCTGCTGGGGCTTTAGGCTGCTGGCTACACCGTCGCCTCTGCCGCCAAGCGCTTCTCGCGACGGTGCCTGCGTGAGGCGTGGATGATGGCGAGACGCACCTCGGTCTGCGGGTAGCGGGAGAAGGCTTCGAGAGCTTCGTGGATCGGGATTTCGCCGCGGTCGAGGTCGATACCGACATTCTCACACCAATGCAAAATCCCGGTCTCGCAGCTGCCGGATTCACGCGCGTCGTCGAGACTGACCATGCAGTCCTTGTCGCGACGGCTGAAGCGCTTGATGAACTCCTCGTCAGTGATGGCCAGGGGCGAGCGAGGCTTGGCTTGCTCGCCGGCCGCTGCCATCTTCTTGCGAATGCCAGTCAGGGCCTTCTCCGCGGTCTCAGCATGGTAGTCAAAGTCGCCGGACCGAGCGATGAAGCCGCGATGCGTATTGACCGTGAAACCCCGGCTCTGGCTCACCCAGATGGCTTTGTAGAGCTCGATATCAGGGCTGCCAGAGCTCACCGGGATGGCGTCAAGGGTAAGGAGGCCGGAAAGGTCCTCCAGGTCACGATCAAAGACACGCGTGAGCCACTGGTAGGGGATGGTCACCAAGTGGTGGTCCTCTTTTGCACGCCAGCCCTTGTAAGCCCCCTTGTAGGTGTCCCAATTGGCGCCCATCTCAACCACGTAGCCGATTTTTGCGGGGTCATCGGAGAAGCCGACTCGGAAAGAGCTGCCGCCTGCTGCGCCGTATTTAAGCAGGTCAAGTGCAGCCGCCTTCAAAGTGGCGCGCCGCATCCCGTTGAGGCGCTGCTGCGGGGTGCCGCTGGGTAGGAGAGCCCGTTTCGTCGGCGTCGATGCCAGCGGGCGAGCAGGGCATTCTTTGCCAGTGTGCTTGAGGGCCCGACGCGTATTGCGTGTCGAACGCTGCTTGTTGTGCTCGTCGCGATTAGCGAAGACTTGGTCGATGTATGCGGGACGTCCAGGCAGTCCGGCTTCACGAAGGGCCTCGCGGACCGCTTTTTTGGTCGTGAGTGCTCGTTCAGCTGCAAGGGTGTGAAGAGTCGCGTCAACAGGCTTTGTGGGCTTTGTCGGCTTGGTGGGGGCGGGGGCTTCCTGGTGCGTCTGGGGGGACAGGTTTGAGTCTTGCGACATTGCGATACTCGTCTCAGAGAGTGATTGGGACGAGGTATAGCTACCGAATTGCAGATTACTCGCGTCGGGGGCGCTTTTTTTTGCGCTTTGCTCAAGGTGCTCGCGGTGCAGGGCAGTGGCCGTATGGTCACGTCGAGCCGAGGGGCCGTTTGTGAAGGAGGGGGCGGTATGAAAGAGCGGAGGCGGCGTCTGTGCGAGCGGTAGAACTGATAAGCTAATTGTCATTTTAACGGTCGTAAGATACTTATCTGGAAGGGTTTTTTTAATAAAGGTGTATAGATGAACAGCATGTTAGCATGCCCGTAAGTGGGCTCCTAGCTTTGGCGGATGAATCAAATTCAAATATTTTTGACGAATGAAAAATGGGTGAATTTGGTCTGCTAACCAGCTTTTTTGGCCTCGTGATGGAGTCCGTAGCCGGCCGTAACTTCTCAAGGCGAGCGCGGGTGCCCTGGGGAGGACGGGGGAGAGCCGATTGGGGACGCGTGCCGGAAATGAGGAGGAAGGGGGCCGTGGGCTCAGTGGGGAAGGCTCGGCTTCACGACTGCCTACACTTGATGGAAAGAAAAATTGTCGCAGTCATCCTGCCTTGCGGTGACGCATAGGCGCCGCTGCTGACTCCGCAGTCCTGGCCAGGAGCTTTCGGTGGTTTTTTCACGACTGGGGCCGCCTCCGCAAGGCAGGCCCCTTAGTATTTTTAGTAATACTAGTAGCGCTGGTTGTTCTCTTTTAAGGCTATGAAGTTAAAAGAGAATTTAAACGTGGTCGTGACCAAAATGACGGTTTTCGTGACCGATTTGACGGAAGGCGTGACTGATCCGACGGGCATGCAGGTCATCATTCCTGCTTAGGGAAATGGCGCCCATCTGCAAGCGTATCAAGGAGCCTGGCGTCGAGAGACGACCCGAGTATGAGCGCTGGCTTGCCGTGCTCATAGCCCCCCGTACATCCCCCGCAGGGCCTAGACGTGGGCAGTTTACGCAGGCTGCCTTACTTGCCTAGGCGTACTTCGGAACCAAGGACGGTGAGACCTTCCCAGCCAGCAAAGCCGTCATGATTCCTGTAGGTAGCCCAAGGTCTGACAGCCCTGTAGGGCATAGGTCTGCACGGTCGAGAAGATCCGCTCCAGAAATCTCAGCCCCGTCCTGAGCGGGTGAAGAACGAAGCACGTGCTATATGCTGAAAACCCTGCGCATCATGCCTTAGGGTCTGCCGTGTTAAATAACTGCTAAAGTCATATGCAATATGACGGCGTAACCCTAAGGTTTCATGCCTTCTGTATTTTTAAGTGCGACAGATATTCAGGGATGAATCCTTAGTGCCCGGCAGTCGCGGCGACGACGTGAGATGACCTTCGCGGACAATAGAATCCTGATGCTTGTTTTGAACTCATCCGTACTGGCAGCCCTGCTGCTCCTTCCTGTGCCGGCACTTGCTGATTGCACACCAATTGGGCAACAGGTTTCCACGAGCCGCTTCGTCGTAAGCGGCGACGAGGTTCACGACAAAAGCACGAAACTTGGCTGGAGCCGTTGCCCGGTCGGTATGCATTTCCAGGAAGGTCGTTGCGTCGGCACCGCGACGCTGATGACACTCCCCGAGGCTGAAGAACACGCTAGAACGCTCGGCAAAGATTGGCGCCTGGCCTCGGTCGATGAGTTGCTGAGCATCGTCGAGCCACGCTGCAACAACCCGGCCATCGACACAGCACTTTTTCCCGGGGCCTCGGAGTTGTTCGAGGGGCAATCTAAATATTGGAGCAGCACGCCCTCCGACGTAATGCCTGGCCTCATGTACAACGTCGATTTCACCGATGGCACCGTCGACGCCAACAGCGAGGGTATCCCGATGGGGGTTCGTTTTGTCAGGACGCTGCCCTGATGAGGCGTGACGGTTCATCTCAATGTCATGGCGACTCGGATTTGGTACTGTCGCCGATGTTGTTACGTCCCTCAGCCTTGCCGCGGAAGGGGGGCGTATCGGCGCGGGCCCGCAGTGCCTGCGTCGGACTTCGATCATAGTTATTCTCGCGAAGCTAGACCATGACCATCACCAGCAGCACTGGCATGCTCACTTTGTTTGTGCCCCATGGCCTAGGCTGCTAGGTGGGGGTTAAAAGGTTAAGAGTTTAGGTAGTGGACGTGCTTGTGATTTTGGGTGACGACTGCCTCCTCACAGTGCGTGCCGATAAGCGTGCGAGGGTATAGCAAGGCGTCACTGGCTCACGTGGCGAGCCGCTGGGAATGGATAATCGTGTGCGGGGATGAGCCAGCGTAGCTCTTTTAGTCTGGCGCTCTCTAATGTCCTTACCGCGTGAGCAAGCCTAGCCGCACGCCATGGACAGAGAGAAAGTGAGACCGACGACTGCCACGATAACGATGACAAAGGGAGCTGGGTTGATTGACTCTAGTTGAGTTCGCTATCGATCTTTGAAGCCCTTGAGTGCTGCCTATGGCATCGCAAACCAACCCAGCACTATGAGCACGCGTGGACAACCAAAACTACGACATTCACCCTCAGCCGTTCACCCCAGGCTCGGCAAATGCCGAAGACAATCGACGCAAGGTAGATGACAACAAAACCACAATCAGGCACATTCAGTCCATGCGAGCAGTATAGTCGGTGTGAAAACCATCCCGGATGGCATCGTTGGCCAGCTGTTGCCCCCTAAGCGTTGTTGATTCGTTTGTGAGACAACCGATCGAGATTAGGTTCGGGCCGTTGTTGGGAAGTAGTAGCCGGCGCTGGCCACCCAATATGGATAGTGGCCATCCACGCGAGGCGGTATGCTATCTGTTCACTGGGTAATTTGAAAGGCTTCGTTTTTGCTCTTTATAGCCTTGCAAGAGACTAATTCATAAAAGGGGAACTTTCTAAAATGAGGCTTTCGATATGCCGTGATGAGTGGTTGCTTCTCTAATTTTAAATTTCGAGATAAATAATGATTTACTATAAATTATTTTAGGTTGAAAAATAGTGTTTAAAATTATAGCTACGATATTTTCGTTATTACTCATGGCTTGTGGGGGAGCTGAATCTGAAGCAAAAAAAGCTGTTCTTAATAGCCTAAAAGATCCTGATTCTGCAAAGTTCGGGAAATTCATACAGGTCAATGAGATAAGTGCCTGCTTTACTGTGAACGCGCGCAACTCTATGGGTGGATACACAGGCGACCAGCAAGCGCAACTAATTAAATATCAAGGTAAATGGGTTGTTATTAATATTGATAACCTAAGTCAAGAAATGTGCGTTGAGGTTATGGAAAAAGCATCCGATGAATGGCTGAATAGAGTAGAAAAGCCTTACTAACTAATAGGGCGGTTTAAAATTTATCTATCCTATTTGATAAATTTTTGACTGCAGTTAAAAGTTAAAAAATATAATTTGAAGTAATGCAATATAGTCTTGATTTAGTGCCAATAAATAAATTGATCTAGTCCAAATTTTATTGCCTAGAGCGCATGTCGACGCTGATCATACGTTTCATGTTGAGTGAAGTCAGTAAGAATGAGGTTCGGTTGTAAAAAATGTAGTTATCGAAAATTTAGAAAGCTCGGTCGAACGAAGACATGGAGTATCTTAACAAGCTGCGGAAAAGGCTAGCTGAAAAGAATAGGCATACGCCGACGGGGTCAATCCTTGGAGCTCCTAGTGATAAGGAGTTTAGTGAAAAGCTTAACGGCTTTGTTGCCTTTGAAAAAACAGAAAGGGAGGTATTGATGATGGCTGCTCCAGCTGAATTTACTAAAGTAATTGATGATTGTTTTGATAAGCTTGATATCGATAAAAATATCAAAGATGCAATCAAAAAAACAATCGTATTAAACTTTGATGAGCATTTAGCAACATCAAAGCTGAAGGAGCGGCTTCAGTTGCTCTTCGAATATGAGAGAAACTATCTAAGTCTCATTAAAGACTTTAAGGAAGAGATAAAATTTGTCGGTTCCCTTCAGGAGGATTTACGTAAAGAACGGGCAAAGTTTTTCTCTGATACTCTTCAAGAGGTGTCTGCTGCCTTAAAAGACTCTCAAGTCTCAAGCGAAATTGCGAGTCAATGGATACAAGAGTTGGTTAATAGCTATACCAAAAGTTTAGATGTAAGTTCGGGGCTAATAGAAGAGCATACATTCGACACTATTGGCGATATTCGAAAGCAAGCAAAAGACGAACTTAATTCAGCGACTGTAAAAATACTGGAAAATGGATAGGCTCGGTCTATTAAGCGCTCTTGCCTCGTTTAAGAAAGGGCGCGAAGCTCTTGTAGTCGACTATTGCACTGAAGAGCCGCGCCTCTTTAAACCAATGTTTTCTTACGAGTCAAATTCAGCTGAGATGAGTATTGCTCTAGAGAAATACATGCTTGGTTGGCTAGCTGAGCATCCTTCGTATTTTCGGGGGGGCAAAAAAGAGAATGCAGAATATTCAGACGTAGAAGTAAATGTTTTTTTTAGGGCTTATAGAGGCCTTCTAAAAAAATTTATTTTCAATGCTAATGTTGATGTCGATAAAGGTAAAATAAGTTCTTGTTTAGAAGAAATAGTGAATGATTCGATCGAATATCTGAATAAATTACTCTTGTTAAGTGAAAGGTCTGATGTTCGTTTAGAAAAGCTGCGATATCAAAGTGAAAAATCAAAGTATTTATTTGAGCGAAATTTGAAAGACCTAAAAGAGGGTGGTCATGAGTTTTTTTAATATTTTTGATAAGCTTGACGATATTATTTACGAACCCATAAAGCTGATGACGGACTGGGCTAGAGAGCCGCTTAAAGGGCGGGAGCATCGTCGGCAAATCGAGCGCGAGAAGCAGAGGGTAATTTCAGAATCTGACTTAAGAATGAAAGAAGCTCTTCATTCTGCTGATATTACGATGCGGCAAAAGACTCTTGATGCGGACCTGGAGATTAAGAAGAAAACGGAAGTTCACAGAGTCTTGGCAGAAATTGATGAGCTCCGTAAGGACCGTGATTTTCAACGTATGAAGGCTGTATCCGATGCCATAATGCAATATCAAGAGCACTTGACACGTCTCAATGTGAGTGCGATTAGCGCTATCGGAAGCATGCAGTTAGATCTGCGTGAGAAAGCACAAAACTTAGTATACGAAAAAACAATTAGATACAAAGAGTTGCAAGACGGTGCTCATTCTCAAGCCGTTGAAGAAGTGTTAAGGATTGAGAGAGAGTTTTCAGGCAATGAGGCGGCAAAAGCAATTTTGTATCGATCTGTCGATATTAGGCTTGCAAATATAATCTCTACAGCGCAGAATTTTCTGCTTGAGCTTAATAATGATATTGCAGTTTTAAATAAGAGTATTAATTTGCTAACTGAACGTGGTCAGACGTTTATAGAAGAACATCTCAGCCAGTTTCATGTGGTAACACATGATAGTCTGCTCGAGAATAGAGATACATCACAGAGAATTATTGAATCAAAATCAGAATGAGGTGCCCTTAATCACCCCAGTTTTACCCAATTCAGTCTATAAAGACAACGATGCTTGAAGTTCATGAGACGCGGCTAGGGTCTGAGCTGGGTAGCTGGCCGTGAGACTTTGAAGTTCGGATAAACAAGGCTCGGTTGCGGTCCGAGTCCGATTGTTGAGGATGGCAATTTATGGCGATGTGAGCCGCTTAGATCGATCTAGCTCTTGCCTGAAGCGTCTGGCGTAACGCCCCAAAGGGTTTTCTGGAGTGCGCGCGTATTATCCAAGCAACACTCTTTCCGCACATCTATTTTCACCAGTGGCTGAGTGAATGCATCAGCCTTCGATTCATTGACTAACCGAACTTCCCTCGTAAGGTAGAGTATTCTGTTGGTCTTCTTTGCAGACGTAGACTGCTCCTCCGACTGCTACCACAGAAACTGCTGCAGCAGCGACGGTTATCGGAGAGGTAAGTAACGCAAGAGCAGAAGCACCCATTGTCGCTAGAGTACCGGCGATGTAGCCGCTCGATCCAGTCAATATAACTGCTCCAGAGCTATGAGCGACGGCGGAGACGCCTGCAGCACCTGCAGCTGCGCTGGCACCGCCTGTTAGGCCTGCAGCAGCACTCGAAAGAGCTATTGCAGCTTCTTTAGAAGCATTAACCCGTTCGCAAACAGACTTTTTGGGTTCTGTACATTCGAGGTACGCATTCCTTTCCCCGAGCGAATAACCAATGAAAGTCTTTTTTTCCTTATCGAAATTCAGGCAAAAAGCAGAACGCTCGGTATCCGTGAGGTCGGGAGTAAGATGCCGAATCGTTACAAAAGCTGGGCACGTGATTTCCCCCCAACCGCGAAAAAATATTTCCCTGAAACTGTAGTTTTCGTAAATAGTAGGTTCGTCGTTATCGTATGTCAGTTGGATGATTTGGCCGCGAATGCTTGTGGTGCATTCAGTATCATTCGCCAAAAGATGGGGTGATGTGAGAAGAAATATTAGCGCAGCTACTGCTTTCCCAGTCATGGTCGATCAAAGTTCAAGGCTAGCTAGTTAAAAATACTTTCTTTCGAGGTTTTTAGCTTTTCAAGCAAAGAGGATGGTAGTTCCTTAACTGAATCCATAATATTTGACATGGATTCGGATGAAGATGCTTGAATGTCTCTAATTAGGGTTTCTACGTCTTTCTTTGCCTCTTCGTAACAGTTTTCAGTGTCGAAGCTGTTTTCAGTTCCAAAAAGCAGGTTTGCTTCATCTTGAAGAGATTTTTTTTCGTCACAGTAGTCTTCTACTTCAATTGCAACAACGGCTGCCGTGACTGCCAGCGTTCCGATTGTTGCCGCTGCAGTAGCTGATGTTGCAATTCGCTTACCAGTACGTTTTGCAAAACTTTTCCCGATGTTTGCGCGCCTTTCGTGGTGCTTTCCTTTCATTTTCTCGACAACACTTTGGGCTGTACGGAGTTCATTAAATTTCTCAAGTGAAACCGCCGCCAATCCAAAAAAACCCAATATCGAATTTAGGAAAACTGAGGCAGCTAACGCTATAACGGCGCACGTCGCTGAGAAGGTTAGTATGATTGTCTTCATGCCCAAAAGTCAGATGGTTAGTATTAAGGGATAGCTATTTCTTACTCTGGCGAGGAGGGGGAAAGTCAATGCCTTCGATGCTTTATATGGAGTTTAAGCCGCTCTTTAAAAGCTCTCTGATGCGTGTTATGAGGGCTCTTGGGCTGATGATCTTCACTGCGGGTACATGTCGCATGATGTCCATCGCCAGTTCCGTTGGATTACTAAATGGCACCTTCAGCCGATAGCGGCCATCATCCAGTAGCTGACCTTTCTGGTCGGGGTGCCAAAGCTCTTTGCTCACCCAGCGCGCCTGTTCGGCGGTGAATTCCAACTCCGCCCACTCGATTTCTTTGCCCGAATAGATGCCGTAGCCGCCATCGAGCACTCTGGCAATGTCCTTGTCACTGACTTCCTTGGCTGGCTCCTTGGAAAGCGCCACGTTCTTAATAGCATCCAGCGCGAAGCTGCGCAGTTCAGTTCGCAAATGACACCATGCATCGAGATACCAGGCCTCGCGATAAAAGGTGAGCCGCTGCGGAGAGACTTCCCGCTTAACACTCTCGTCCCGCGAACGCACGTAGTGTTCGATGGTGAGTCGGCGCCGCTGGAGTACGGCGGTTGCAATTGGGGTGAAGTGCTGCGAGTCGTGGGTGCGGCCGGCTTGGCGGTGGAAACGAATGCGCTTGTCGATGTCTTCGATCGGTAACTCGCCTTCACCCAGGATGGCGCGCAGTCGAGTTAACAGGGGCTCGACATGGCCCGAAAGAAGGCCAGGCTCGAGATTTTTCAGCAGCTGTTGCATCGTGAGGAGTGCGATGACCTCGGATGGGTTGAACCACAGGCCCGGCAGTTCGTAACGCGGACCGGAGGCGGGTGCCTCGAATCGGTAGCCGCCCGCGTCACGGTCCCACACGATAGGTGCATTGAAGCGCTCGCGCAGGTACTCTAGGTCCCGCTTGAAGGTGGCCAGCGATACCTCCAACTCGTCCAGAAAGACCTGCACCGGTACGACCCGGCGTTCATTGAGCAAGCGGTCGATATGGTAGAAGCGTTCCGTGCGGTCCATGCGCGCCCTCGCCATTCATCGCATAAGCATACCTGCTTTGCGATACAGCAACGTCATCGTCTCGCGCATGTCGGGTGGAAGATAGGTCCAACCCCGGTCGGCAATCTCATCAGTGATGCCAAACAAGGCTTCGGCGACCCCGCCCGCAATGGCCGCCAACGTGTCACTGTCGCCGCCGATGGAAATCGCATTCCGAATCGCGTCTTCGAAGTCGGTAGCGGTCAGCGCGCACACCAGGGCCTGCGGCACCGTCTCCTGGCTGGTCTCGTTGAAGCGGTGGGTGGGCCGGATGTCGTCTGGGGTGCGCTCAAGGTCGTATCCAAAGCGCTCGGTGATGGCAATCTTGATCTTCTGCGGCGTGACCCGCTGGCGTGCCAAGAAAATCGCCAGCGCCGTGGCCTCTGCGCCTTTGAGGCCTTCGGGGTGATTGTGCGTGACCCCCGTGACCTGTCTGGACAGGATAGAGACTTCTTTCTCCGAACTGGCCAGTAGCCCGACGGGCGACACCCGCATCGCTGCACCATTGCCGTAACTGCCATAAGGCTCGAGGTCGTCCGAGGCCAACCAAAGCGCAAAGCGCTGCCCCCAGCCCCCGTTATCCCAGTACCGTCGCCCCCAGTCCTTCAGCGCCTCGCCCGCGTGGCGCTGATTGACTAGGGCATCGGCCACCGCCACCGTGCAGACAGTGTCGTCGGTGAAGAAGGCCTGGGGGTGAAAGAGCGGACCGAAGTCCTTCCGTCTGTCATTATTAAACTCGTAAACCGACCCGACGATATCTCCAATCACTGCTCCTAGCATTGTGGGCGCCTCCTCAGTTGCGGTTGATGCGATGCGTGCGGTGACCGACCGTGACGATAGCTCCGCCGTCGCTGACGACCGCATAGATGTCCAGGGCGCGCTCTAGCCGGCGGTAGTCCGAGGCCTCCATCGAATGGCGGAGACGCTGCCGACTTCGTTGCGACAGATAGATCAGCTTTGCGCCGCGCTTGTCGTACTCGTGCTCTCCGTACTCAATGAGGATGGGGAGCACTGACTCGGGGATGCCGCGCTGCTGAAGACGACGTGCTGCATGTTGGGTGATGGAGATGTCTGACATTGGGAGCTCCACTCGGATGATCAGCGTATTTCCATCATGAGGATGTTGGTAGCTCACCATGCGAGCTACACAAGGTTCATCATCAAAATATGTGGCGGAGTTGATGCTTGGTTCCAAGCCAAAAGGATGAAAAGATTGAAAACAGCGAGTGACATCGAGACCATCGAGCAATTGGCGCGTGCGGTGGAGCAGCACCCGGACTTCAAGGTGCTGCGCCGTCTTCAGCCTCGGCGCAGTTTCGGAGTGTGGGATGGTGAAGAGGAGGTCGTACAGGTGGCCGTCGTCGACACTGAGACGACAGGCATGAATGCTGACCGGGACGAAATTATCGAGCTTGGGCTCGTCGTGGTGGCTGTTGGCGCGACGTCCGGTCAGGCCTTCGAAGTGCTGGAGAGTTACGGCGGTCTGGAAGAACCTAGTGGCCCGATTCCGCCCGAGACGTGTCACTGACCGCCACAATAGAGCCACCGATGATCGGCATATAGAAGCCACTCGAACCGGGCTCTGACGGACGTCGTTGGGGGGTCAAGAATCGATGTTTTTCGGGGTGCTGGCAAGGG
>Ga0075012_10003050_pt1 | contig 16190 bp, 13 predicted proteins | sample All_14_2_FD_71474 | JGI IMG/M metagenome (GOLD analysis project Ga0075012, IMG submission 71474) | Freshwater microbial communities in response to fracking from Pennsylvania, USA - Allegheny Zone_MetaG_DW_15 | ecosystem: Environmental > Aquatic > Deep subsurface > Groundwater > Drilled... | reverse complement strand
CCGTGGCCACGGTGGAGGAGCTGGGCCAGGCCGACGCCGTGCTCTTCGGCACGCCCACCCGCTTCGGCAACATGACCGGCCAGATGCGCCAGTTCCTGGACGCCACGGGCGGTCTGTGGGCGAACGGCACCATGGTCGGGAAACCGGGCGGGGTCTTCACCTCCAGCGCCACCCAGCACGGCGGGCAGGAGTCGACCATCCTGTCCTTCCATACCTTCCTGCTGCACCAGGGCATGGTCGTGGTCGGCCTGCCCTACGCCTTCCAGGGCCAGATGCGCATGGACGAGATCACCGGCGGCTCGCCCTACGGGGCCAGCACCATCGCCGGCGGCGACGGCTCGCGCCAGCCCTCGGAAAACGACCTGGACGGCGTGCGCTTCCAGGCCGCCCACCTGGCAAAAATCGGACTCAAGCTCAAAGGCTGACGGTCTGCGCCACGAAATGAACGAAGCCCCGCGATCAGGCGATCGCGGGGCTTTTCGTTTTCCAGGGCCCGGCGGAGGCCGCAGGGCCTAAGCTTCAGCCTTGGCGCCGAACGCCCGCCGCACCAGGCGGCCGGCCTTGTCCAGGTACATGTAGTAGACCGGCGTGATGTAGAGGGTCAGAAGCTGCGACGTGACCAGGCCGCCGACCACGCACAGACCCAAGGGCTGGCGCGCGTCGCCGCCGGCTCCGTAGCCTACGGCGATGGGCATGGTGCCCATGATGGCGGCCATGGTGGTCATCATGATGGGCCGAAAGCGCACCAGGCAGCCCTCGAAGATGGCCTCGGCCGGGGTCTTGCTCCCCTCCCGCTGGGCCTCCAGGGCGAAGTCGATCATCATGATGGCGTTCTTCTTGACGATGCCGATGAGCATGATGATGCCCACAAACCCGTACAGGTTGAGGTCCATGCCGAAGAGCTTGAGCGTCAGGAGCGCCCCGAAGCCGGCCGAGGGCAGGCCTGACAGGATTGTCAGGGGGTGGATGAAGGACTCGTACAGGATGCCCAGCACGATGTAGATGACCAGCACCGCCAGAACGAGCAGCAGGCTCATGTTCTTGAGGGAGCTCTGAAAGGCCTGGGCCGTGCCCTGGAAGCTCGCGCTGAAGGTGTCGGGCAGGGTCTGCGCCGACAGGGCCTCCACGGCGGCCGTGGCCTCGCCCAGGGAAACGCCGGGGCGCAGGTTGAAGGACAGGGTCACCGACGGCAGCTGCCCGGAATGGTTCACGGACAGCGGGCCCACCCCGGTCGAGGTGTCGACCAGCGTGTCCAGGGGCGCGAGCCTGCCGTCCCCGGTGCGGACGTACAGGAGGGACAGGGCCGAGGGGTCGCGCCGGTACTCGGGCAGCAGCTCCATGATTACGGAGTAGCTGTCCGTGGGTGCGTAGATGGTCGAGACCTCGCGCGAGCCGAAGGCCGACTGCAGGGCCAGCTCCACCTCCCTGGGCGAAACGCCCAGGCTCGCGGCCTTGTCGCGGTTGATCAAGAGGCGCACCTCGGGGTTCTTGAGCTGCAGGTCGCTCGTCACGTCCTGCAGCTGGGGCAGCCCTTTCAGCTTCTCCTCCATGATCACGGCGTAGCGGTAGAGCTCGTCGGTGTCCGGGCTCTGCAAGGTGTATTGGTACAGGCTCTTGGAGCTGCGGCCGCCTATGTTGATGGCCGGGGGGTTGACCAGGAAGGTCTGGATGCCCGGCTGCGTGTTCAGCTTGGGGCGCAGCTTGGCGATGAGCTCGTCGGCGGTCTCGTTGCGCTCTGCGTGGCTCTTGAGGCGGATCATGAAACGGCCGGAGTTGCCCGCGGCGTTGGGGCCGCCGCCGCCGACCACGGACATGAAGGTCTCCACCGCCGGCTCTCCCTGCAGCACCTCGTGCAGGGCCAGCTGGTTGCGGACCATGTTCTCGTAGCTGATGCCCTGCACGGCCTCGGTCACGCCGTTGATCTGCCCCGTGTCCTGGCTGGGCAGGAAGCCCTTGGGCATGTCGCGGAACAGGACCACGCTGCCGGCCAGCACCGCCAGGGACACGAGGAAGGTCAGCACGTGATGCCGCAGGCAGGCTGCCAGGCTCCAGCGGTACAGGGCCAGCAGGCCGTCGAAGACCTTTTCCGAGGCCCTGAAGACCACCCCGTGCCGGACCTCGTGCGAGCCTTTGAGGAAACGGGAACACAGCATGGGCGTCAGGCTCAGGGACACGAAGCCGGAGATGAGGATGGCCACGGAGATGACCACCGCGAACTCGCGGAAGAGCCGGCCCACGATCCCGCCCATGAACAGGACCGGAATGAACACGGCGGCCAGGGAGATGGTCATGGACAGGATGGTGAAGGAAATCTCCCTGGAACCGTCGAACGCGGCCTGGAGCACGGGCTTGCCCATCTCCAGGTGGCGCACGATGTTCTCGAGCATGACGATGGCGTCGTCGACCACGAAGCCCACGGCCAGGATGAGCGCCATGAGGGACAGGTTGTCCAGGGAGTACCCGCACAGGTGCATGACGGCGAAGGTGCCGACCACGGACATGGGCAGGGCCATGCTCGGGATGAGCGTGGCGCGCACGTTGCGCAGGAAGATGAAGATGACGCCGACGACCAGGCCCATGGTCAGCAGCAGGGTGAACTTCACGTCGTCCACGGATTCGCGGATGGACTCGGAGCGGTCGTAGAGGACCTTGAGCTCGATGGAGGCCGGGATCTGCTCGGAAAAGGCGGGCAGCAGCTTGCGGATGTTGTCCACGACCTCGACGGTGTTGGTGCCCGGCTGGCGCTGCACGGCCAGGACGATGGCCCGCGTGTCCCCGCGCCAGCTGGCGATCTTGTCGTTCTCCACGCTGTCGACGACCTCTCCCAGGTCGTGCAGGCGCACGGGAGCGCCGTTGCGCCAGGTCACGATCAGGGGCCGGAAGGCCGCCGCGTCCATGAGCTTGCCGCTGGCCTGCACGTTCATGGCCGTGAACTCGCCGTACAGGGTGCCCGTGGGCAGGCTGACGTTGGAACGGTCGATGGCGTCCGCGACCTCCTCGAGGCCCACGTCGCGGCCGGCCAGGGCCTTGGGGTCGAGCTGCACGCGCACCGCGTACTTCTTGGCGCCGTAGACCGAGACCTGGGCCACGCCGCCGATCATGGAGATGCGCGGGGCGATGACGTTGTCGGCGTACTCGTTGACCACGGACATGGGCTGGGTGGCCGAGGACATGGTCAGGTAGAAGACGGGCGAGTCGGCCGGGTTGACCTTCTGGTAGGACGGCGGGCTGGTCATGTCCGGCGGCAGCTGGCGCTGGACCTTGGCGATGGCCGATTGCACGTCCTGGGCCGCGGCGTCGATGGAGCGCTCCAGAGCGAACTGCAGGGTCACGCGCGTGGAGCCCAGGGTGTTGGTGGAGCTGATGGAATCGATACCCGCGATGGTCGCGAACTGGCGTTCCAGAGGAGTGGCCACGGTGGAGGCCATGGTCTCGGCGCTGGCGCCGGGCAGGCTGGCCGAGACCGAAATGGTCGGGAAGTCCACGTTGGGCAGGTCGCTGACAGGCAGGATGCGGTAGCTCATGACCCCGAAGACCAGGATGGCCAGCATGACCAGGATCGTGGTCACGGGCCGGCGGATGAAGAGGGCGGCGATGTTCATTGGCCGGCCCCCGGCGCACCTTCGGCCGGGCCGCCGCCATCGCTGCGGATGGTCACCGCCGCGCCGGGCGTGAGGCGCAGGTGGCCGTCGAGGACGATCCGCTCCCCGCCGTTCAGACCTGACTCGACGACGACCAGGTCGCCGTGGCGAAGCCCGGTCCTGACCGTGCGGTACTCCACGGTATTGTCGGGCAGGATGACGAAGACGTACTCGCCCTCGGCCCCCGGGGCCACGGCCCTCTCGGGCACGAGGACGGCGTCCTGCATGGTCCCGACCTCCAGGTTCACGTCGGCGAACTGGCCGGGCCAGAGCTGCCGCCCGTCGTTGGCGAAGCGGGCTTTCAGGGTGATGGTGCCCGTCCTGGAATCCACGGCGCTGTCGATGAAAAACAGGCTGCCGAAAACGGCTTCGTGCACGCCGGCGGGTCTGGCCGTAACCCTGAGAGGGGCCTTGGCCTGGGCGGCCACGATGTTCGCAAGATGTGCCTCGGGCACGGCGAAGCGAACGTTGACCGGTTCGACGCGAGAGATGACGACCATGGGCGAGTCGGCGTTGGCCTTGACCATGTTGCCGGCGTGCAGCTGGAGAACGCCAGTGCGGCCGTTCAGGGGCGAGCGGATCTCGGCGTGGGACAGATCAACGGCGGCCGCCTCCACGGCGGCTTCGGCCTCGCGCAATTCGGCCTGGAGGGCGGCCAGGGCCGTGTCCGTGGTCTCCTGCTGATCGCGGCTGATGAGACCCTGCCGCAGGAGGTCGTCGTTGCGGCGCTTGTCCTCGCCGGCCTTCTTCAGCTGGGCCCTGATCCGATCAAGGCCCGCCCGTGCAGAGCGCAGCTGCGCCTCGAGATCGCGCGAATCGAGGGAAAAAAGCGGATCCCCCTGGCGCACGTCGCTGCCTTCCTCGAAGTGCACCTTGCGCAGCAGGCCGTTGATGCGCGCCTTGATCTCCACCACCTCGCTGGCCTCGACGGTGCCCACGGCGGTCAGGGTGACGGGAATGGAGCCGCGTACCGCCTCGCCGGCCAGCACCGGGGCGGCCTTGGCCCTGGGCTTTTCCTGGGCGGAAGCGGCGCCCGATGCCAGGCAGATCAGGACAAGAAGAAAAAATATGAATACGCGTCTCTTCGTCATGGGCATCTCGGGTGTTGCGGGGGAAGGGGATTGTCCGGAATGTTTTTCGACACGGAATACGGACGAAGACATGAGGGCGTCAACGCAAAGCCCCGCGAATCACCCAAAAAAGTTGCGCAGTTCCTCACCTCGAATCGGCATAACTGCTGCCTATGGCCGAAAAGGGCAGGTCGAGGCCGAGCTGCGGTACCTGCCGACCGATCCAGGCCACGAAGGTGTTGCTGTTGGGGCCGGGGAAGGCCTTGTATTCCGTTACCCACGGGTAGGACTTGGCGGCGCGGTCCACGGCGTCGATCAGCTCGTCCACGCCCGGCCCCCGGTGCTCCTTGAGCAGGCGGGGCGGGGCGCCGTACCAGTGGCGATCCGGGGCGTCCCTGACGATGCGCACCACGGGCACGCCCCGGGATGCCCGCCAGCCGACCACGTCGTAGACCGTATACGCGTCCTCGCCGGTGCGCTTGGCCGCGACCCAGGTGTGGATGGCGAACCAGCCGCGCCAGCCCCAGGCGTCGGCGCCGTAGACATGCAGCACGGCCTCTTTGGTCGCGGCCGGGTCCGGAGCGATGCCGGCCGGCTCGCGACTGGCCGTACGCCAGTCCTGGCCCGAGGAACACGAAACCAGGAGCGCCGCGACACACAAGAGCACAAATCGCATCTTCATTCTTCTCCCGCCTCCGGTCCTTCCGGTTTCGCGGCCTCGAAGCCGCCGAGCAGGACCCGCACCACCTCGCTGGCCACGTACAGGCCGAACATGCCCGTCAGATAGGAAATGGAGCCGATGGGCGCCCGCGGCCGGCCGCTCACGCCCTGCTCCGGCGCCTCCTCGATGACGGGCTCGTTCTTGTTGCGCGCCGCCTCGGTCGAAAAGACGCAGCGCACACCGGACGTCACGCCCCTGCGCCGCAGCCTCTTGCGGATGATCTGGGCCAGGGGGCACATGAAGGACTTGGAGATGTCGGCGGCCCTGATCTTCGACGGGTCGAGCTTGGCCGCCGCGCCCATGCTGGCCACCACTTCCAGCCCTTGTTCACGGGCCGCGACGATGAGGTTGACCTTGGAGTTGACCCCGTCGATGGCGTCCACCACCACGTCGAACCTCCCCTCCATCAGCCCGGCGACATTGTCTCCGTCCACAAACTGAATCCGCGCCTCGACGGCGCAGTCCGGGTTGATGTCCAATACCCGCGCCCGCGCCACCTCGGCCTTGGGCCTGCCGACGGTCGAGTGCAGGGCGAAGAGCTGGCGGTTGATGTTGGACGGGCTCACGACATCGTGATCGAAGAGCACGAGGCTCCCCACCCCGGCCCGCGCCAGGGCCTCCACCACATAGGACCCCACGGCCCCCAAACCGAACACGGCCACGGTGGCCCCCCGCAGACGGGCCAACCCGTCCTCCCCGATGAGCTGCATGGTCCGGGCGAATGGCATCATCATACAAACCTCTTTCCGAATCTTTTCAACATATTGTGTCCAGGCCAGAGGTCAGCCGGTCCGCTTCGGTCGGGTCGGATCGACTGTCTGACTGAGCCTGGCATCGTTTGACGGATCGTCGCCGACCGCCCGAAGCACAGGAGCGTACCCAAGGGGCGACGATCCGTCTCTACGAGGCCGGCGAAAGAGTTTCGATCCGACCCGACCGAAGCGGACCGGCTGGCCGCCGCACCATCAAAAAAACACATTCTCAAAAATTCAGCAGGCCAGGGCAGGCACGCAGGCCTGCCCCTACGGGTCATTCCGCGGTCGCGGCCGCGCCCTCGCAACACCGGAAAAACAGCCGCGCGTTGGCCGCCGTCCGCGCCGCCACCGCCTCCGGCTCCTCGCCCCGCAACTCCGCCAGCGCCTCCACCACCATGGGCAGATAGGCCGGCTCGTTGCGCTCGAAATCCACGCCCGCGGGCGCGATGGCCGGGCTGTCGGACTCCACCAGCAGCCTGTCGGCCGAAACCCGCATGCAGGCCGTACGCGCCTTGCGGTTGGCGGTCCTGGTGATTGAGGCGCAGATGGAGATGTGAAACCCCAGCTTCTCGAACACGGGCACCATCTCGTGGGAACCGGCATAGGCGTGCAGCATCATGAACGGGGGCCTCTGATCCATGGCCGCGACCAGATCGGCCAGCCGCCCGAAGGCCTTGCGGCAATGGATGGTCACGGGCCGGCCATAGCGCGCGGCCAGCCCCATCTGGGCCAGGAAGACCTCTTCCTGCTCGCCGTCGTTGCGCTCGGGCAGGGCGTTGTCCAGCCCTATCTCGCCCACGCCCACGGGATTGGCGGCCACAAGCTCCTCCAGCCGTTCGAGCCACCCGGGGCCCCGCTCGCCAACGTACCAGGGGTGCAAGCCCAGAGACACGCAGATGTCCGGGTGGCTGCGGCCCAGGCCCAGGACATAGGCCCAGTCGCCCTCGTGGGTGCCGTTGCAGCACATCATGCGCACCCCTGCGGCCCGCGCCCGGACCAGGGCCGGTTCCAGGGCGTGGCGCAGGAACCCGTCCTGCAGGTGGCAGTGGGCGTCCACGAGATCAACGTTGGCGGACACATTCCAATCGGTCACGGAAAAACCCCTGTTTTGCCTTTGCGCAACGCCTGTGTTAGCCATTACCTGCCGGGTTCTTCCCGGTACCGAAAGGAGCGGACATGCACAGGCGGCACATCGTGGTTCTGACCGGCGCGGGCATCAGCGCCGAGAGCGGCATCCCCACCTTTCGGGGTTCGGGAGGCCTGTGGTTCAAATACCGCATCGAGGACGTCGCCACGCCCGAAGCCTTCGCCCGCGACCCCGCAATGGTGCTGGACTTCTACAACCAGCGCCGGGCCCAGCTTGAAAGCGTGCAGCCCAATGAGGCACATAAGGCCCTTGCCCGCCTGGAGCAAGGGCACAAAGTCAGCGTCGTGACCCAGAACGTGGACGACCTGCACGAACGGGCCGGCTCCACAAGCGTGCTGCACCTGCACGGACAGCTCAGGCGCGCGCGCAGCTCCGTGGACCCGGACTGGACCATGGACATCGGCTACGGGCCCATCCGCATGGGCGACACCTGCCCCCTGGGCGGCCAGCTGCGGCCCGACGTGGTCTGGTTCGGAGAGCCCGTGCCGGCCATGGACGCGGCCCGCGACGTGGTCGCCTCGGCCGACGTGCTGCTCATCGTCGGCACGTCCCTGGGCGTGTACCCGGCCGCGTACCTGGCCCACGACGCCCCGGCCCGGGCCGAGATCATCGTCGTGGACCCCGAGGCCCGGGAGGGGAGAGTCCCCGGGGCCAGAATCTACCGGGAAAAAGCCGCCGGGCGCGTACCGCTCCTGGTGGATGAACTGCTCGGATAATACCGCCTGATCACGGCGGAAGGAGGACCGCATGCAGGAACTGCTGTACCTGCTCCTCATCTTCGGCGTCTGGCTCGTGCTGGTCAGATTCGTCTTTCCGAAGATAGGCATCCACGGCTGAGGCTCCATGCCCACCGGCTGCAGTTGGCAGCCAAAAGACAAGGACAAGGATAAGGACAAATCATGACTCGCGAAGCTCGGTCATGATGAGCCCCACGAAGCCTCCGACCGAGCCGCGATACTCCCAACCCAGATGCGTCCCGCAGCTGCGGCACATGGCGTAGCGCCATGCGTAGCCCGGAAACCAGGTGAATTCCGGGGTGAACCCGCCCTCGAAGCGGCACCCCGGAGCCGCGGCGAAGCACCCGACCTCGAAGAGGATGCCCGACGGGTTGAACAGGGCGTGGCCGTGCTTGCCGTTCACATCGACCCGGTCGCGCACGCGGGCAACGGGCTGGCCGCAAGTCCGGCACAGCAGCATCCTTTCCCCGGGATCATCGGGGAAGGCCCAATCCTGATCGGCCGGGACCGGGCTGTGGCCAGGCCTGTCGGCGCTTCGAAAACAAAGGGGCTGCGGCGCGAACATGCCGGGAAAGTACCCCAGACGCCCTTGAAAGCAAAGAGGACCGCATGAACATGCTCGCCGTGCGCACGGCCCAGGCCAGCCTGGCCGCGCGCATTTTCGAATCCCTCGCGAACGCTGTCGGCGCGGACCAGGCCCGAGCCGTCCTGGCCGACGCCGTCCAAAAGGACGCCCATTGCGCAGGCGCCGCCTTCGCACGACTCGCCCCGCAGGCCCCGAGCCTCGCGCACTTCGCCACGGTTCTGGAACGCTGGCGCGAAGGCGGGGCCCTGGCCATCGAAGACGTGGCCCTGGCCGGGAACACCCTGTCCTTCGCCGTCAAGGACTGCGCTTACGCCCGGGCTTACGCGGACATGGGCCTCGATCTAGAACTCGGCTTCATCCTGTCCTGCTCCCGGGACGAACCCTTCGCCCACGGGTACAGCCCGCGGCTGTCCATGGAGCGCTCCCGAACCATCATGCAGGGCGCGCCCGCCTGCCTCTTCACCTTCTCCTGGGCCGGGTGACCCGCTCTCCCGGCCGATCTTTCTTCCCGCCCGCGCCCCTCCGCCTTCGTCCGGCCTCAGACGCCAGGCCGAACTGACGGCGGCGCCATGACTGCGAACAGCGCAGTGTCTATAAAAAATTCCATAAAAACAGATAAATACTTGAGTTTCGAACAACTCGACACGCTCATTCCCCCTGACTCGACCGAGCACGCCGATCCCAGGCGCTTTTCAGGTCGGATGTGCGGAACCTTGTGCCCAAAAATGTTCGCAACTTGTTCCTTGCCCAAATCCATCAAAGCTCCCTGACCCGGTCCCCTGAAAATGCGCCCGCCCCTTCTCCCGGACGCGAGCTCGAAACAGGGAACAGCGAAGAGAACATTATATGATCTTTAATTTCGTCATGTTATCCTGTTTACGCACAAAATGCACAGCCCGTTCGCATCTCTTCCAAATCTGTTCACGAGGGTGTTCACCGAATGTTCCTAACGTGTTCCAAGATACGGCGGCCGTGTGCCGAAAACACCGCCCGGGCGCCCCTTCCGTTTCCGCACACGATCCGCACAATTCCGGAACCGCGCGCACGAAAAAGGCCGCCCCCCGGACAGGAGGCGGCCTGCTCGACCACGCTGGGGCGGGAGGGTCAGTCCCCGCTCTTGACCCGCAGCACTCCGTCTCCGGAGCGCACGTGCACGTCCATCTGCGGGAAGGGCATCTCCACGCCGTGCTCACGGAACCTGGCGTCGATGGCCTCCCGGATTTCGGAACAGGTCGACAGCCCAAGGTCCACATGCCGCACCCAGAAACGCACGATGAAATCCAGGGAGCTGGGCCCGAAATTGTTGAAGACGACCCAGGGGGCCGGACTCGAAAGCACGGCGGGGTGCTCCTCGGCCACCTCCTGCATGATCTTTTTGACCAGCTGCACGTTCGACCCGTAGGCCACGCCCACCGGTACGTCGCGGCGGATGCGCACGTCGTTGCGGTGGGTCCAGTTGGTGACCTGGTTGGCGATGAGGGTCGAGTTGGGCAGGAAGATCTTGGCGTTCTCGAAGGTCTGGACCTCGGTGTTGCGGATGTTCACGCTCATGACCTTGGCCCACACCCCGTTCACCTCGATGACGTCGCCGGGCTGGATGGCGCGGTCGAAGAGGAGGATGAGGCCGCTGATGAAATTGCTGATGATGGTCTGCATGCCGAAGCCGATGCCCACGGACAGACCGCCGGCGATGACCGCGAAGTTGTTCAGGCTGATGCCCAGGAGGTTCAGGCTGACCAGGCCGTAGAGCATCCACAGGCAATAGATGCCTATGCGCTGCAGGGAGGCGGCCGCACCGTGGTCGATGTTCTTGCCGCGCAGGCTCTCGCTGTCGAGAATCGTCTTCCAGGCCATGGCCAGGGAGCGGACCACCTGGAAGAGCAGCAGCACCACGCCCAGACGCATGAAGTTGAAGGAGAAGTCGCCCCAGTTGAGCTCCAGGGACGACAGCTTGTCCACAAGGGCGCTGGTGCCCAGGTTGACGTTGACCCAGGCCATGATCCCGAGGATCACGGCCAGCCAGACCAGCAGCGTCAGGAAGGTCATGGCCAGGTCAGCCGCCAGGGCGCGCCACCCGCGCTTGTCGAGCTTCTCGACCACCACCCGCACCACGCTCGTCGCGCCGATGGCCAGCTGCACCGCCAGGGCCAGCACGCCCCACATGGTGCTGGCCAGCACGGCCAGGTTGCCCCAGCCGAGAACGGCCACGGCCACGAGAACGGCGAGCACGTAGGGGTGCGCCCGGCGGATGAAGCGCTCGTACCTGAGTTCCGGCCTGATCATGCCGAAGAAGAGGCTGCTGAGGACCAGCAGCCCGACCCAGGTCAGCCGCTCCATCCACTGCGGCAGGCGCAGGAGGTCCAGCACCGCCACGCTGAGGGACAGGAAGACCAGGGGCAGCAGGGGCTGGATGGTGTCCTTCTGGAGAATGCCCCGCACGTTGCGGAAGACCCAGGCCAGTGCCTGCACACCCAGGAGCATGAGCACGTGGGTGAAGACCAGGAGCAGGGACGTCTGCTTGACCTTGCCGGAGAAAAAGGCGGCCAGCAGGGAAAAAGCCAGGGAAAGACAGAGAATGGCCATGGCCGAGGTCACGCGGCCGCCAGCGTGGGCGTTCTCGAACACCTCCGACAGGAAGCGGTACGAGATGAAGCCGATGAAGACGAAGGGCAGCCAGAAGAGGACGAAAGTCCCGGCCCAGTCGCCCGCATCGCCGGCCAGGGAGTACTGGCTGAGGAAAAAGGACTTCAGGTTCGTGAACCAGTCGGACAGTTCCTGGCCGACATCGGCTCCGGGCTGCGGGAGCATGCGGAACTCCGTGCCGTCCAGAAATTCCGCCCGCCAGATGAGAGGCAGCTGCGTTTCAAAGGTGGTGATCCATTCCGTGGTGGCGGTCAGGATTTCGTTCGCCTGCGCGTTGATCTTGTCGATCTGGCCCTGAACGCCCTTGAGCTTCTGCCCGACGGCGGCCACGCCTTTGCGGATGGCCTGCACGTCCTGGCGCACATCCTTGTCCAGGCCGGTAGACCACTTGCGCTCCAAGTCCTCCTCCAGGGACTGGACCGTGACGGCCTTGAGCCCGAGCTCCTTGGACAGGGCCTCCAGGGGCTGCATGTCCTTGGTCAGGGTCAGCTGCAGGTACTTGGCCTCGGCCAGGGCCACGCGCATGTCGTAGGGGTTGGTCTTGACCATGCGGGCCATGACCTCGAGCATCTGCAGCCTGCCGCGCGCGGTGTCCAAGGCGGCCGAAAAGTCCGGCTCGCGCCCGGCCAGCTGTTCCTGCAGGCCTTCGACATCCTTCTGCAAGACGTCCACTTCCTGGACCTTGGACTGGAAAAAGGAGGACAGGGCCGCGCTCTCGGGCGCGGGCTGAGGCTCCGCCGCCGGACCGGGTCCGGCGATGCAGAGGAAAAGCGCCGTGAGGATGAGAATCTTCTTCATATGCGTCCTTGAAGCAACGAAAGGGCCACCCGTTTCCGAATGGCCCTATCGGATTGTCGTTTCCGGGCTTAGAGGTAGCCCCAGGTCTTGAGCCTGGAGTAGGCGTGCTGGGCCATCTCGCCCTGCTGCACGACCTTCAGGTAGCGGTGGTATTCCTGGGCCGCGTTCTGCTTGTCCTTCATGCCTTCGTAGGAAAAACCCTTGAAAAATACCGTGGTCGGGTTTCCGGGGAGCATGCGCTCGTAGGCCGTGAAGTCGGCCAGGGCCGCGGAGTAGTTCTTGGCCATGATGGAGGCCACGCCGTGCACGTGCTGGGCCTGGGCCTCGGTCGGGTAGACCCGGCGCGCCCTGTCCGCGTAGTCCGCGGCCTTTGAGGGATTCTTCCGGGCGATCTGGCACTTGGCCATCATGACCAGCCCTGCGTAGTCGTTGGGGGAAATCCTGAGCCCTTCGGCGTACCTGCCTTCGGCCGCGTCGTAGGATTTGGCGGCCATGGCCTTGTCGCCTTCCTGGAAAAGCTTGAACATGGGCGCGAGCTTGCGCAGCCCGGCCGTGGAGGCCATGTAGCGCTCCTTGTTCAAGGGCAGGCTCAGCCGGTCCCCGAAACTGGTCCGGGCACGGTTCACGGCCGTCTGATAGCGTTCCTCGCTCATGGGGTGGGAGGAGAACATGGCCTCGATGGCGCTCGGCTGGCGCTTGCCCATGGAACGCAGGACGTCCATGAGGCCGACCATGCCTTGGGGGGAATACCCTGCGCCGACCATGTACTCCATGCCCAGTTCGTCGGCCTGGCGCTCGTCCTCGCGGCTGTATTTGGCCAGCAGGAGGCTCGCGCCGAGCCCCCCGACTGAGCCGGTCAGGTTGCCCAGGGTCTGGCTGGCGGCTCCGGCGATGAGGGAGGCCCCGCCCACCAGGGCGCCCAGGAGCTTGCTCGTGGACATGCGCGCCGCCGTGTGGCGGGCGTTGACGTGCCCGAGTTCGTGACCGATGAGCCCGGCCAGCTCGGCCTCGTTGTCCAGCTCGGCCAGGATGCCGCGCGTGATGGCGATGCTCCCGCCGGGAAAGGCGTAGGCGTTGGCGTAGGTCGCGTTGACCACGCTGAACCTGTAGGGCATCTGCGTCCGGTGCGTGACCCTGGCCAGGGAGGCGCCGATGCCGGCCACGTAGGCGTTCAGGCCCGCGTCCTGGGACACGCCGTAATCTGACGAGAACTGGTGGGGGGAGTTGACCTTGTCGACCTGGATCTCCTCGCCTTCGCCCACGAGCATGAGCTGGCTCTGCCCGGTCACGGGGTTGGCCGCGCAGCCCGCTGCCGTGGATACGGCGGCCAGTGCGGCGAGCTTCATGAAATCGCGGCGGGTCAGGGTGCCCCGATAGGCACGATCGTCGAAAATCGAGGTCATGGTCTGCTCCTGCGAAAAACGGTTGAAACCGCCTTCTACACCACCCCCCCGCAGGCTGACAACCCGCCTCGCCGCCCCCAGGGCGCAGGGCGTCCCGTCATGTCCCTCCTTGACGAGGCTCCGGGAAAGTTTCAAACGCTTGATTGAAACGATTGTTTAATTCCGGAGAACCGATGTCCTGCAAGAAATCCGCACGAACCAGGGAAAAGCTGCTGACGGCCGCCGGCGACGTGTTCGTGGAAAAGGGGTTCCGCGACGCCACCGTGGCGGAGATATGCGCCCGCGCCGGCGCCAACATCGCCGCGGTGAACTATTACTTCGGCGGCAAGGAGGCCCTGTACCAGGAGGCCTGGCGGCACTGTCTCGCCGAGTCCCTCCGCGCCCACCCGCCGGACGGCGGCGCCGACCCCGCCGCCCCGCCCGAAGAGCGGCTGCGGGAACGCCTGCGGGCCCTCATGGGGCGCATCGCGGACCCCGAAACCAAGGACTTCTTCATTTCCCAGATGGAGATCGCCAATCCCACGGGGCTGCTGGAGGAGGTCATGATGCGGGAGCTCATCCCCATGCGCGAGAAAACCCTGGCCATGGTCCGCGAACTGCTCGGACCGGACGCCGACGAGCGGCAGGTCGTTTTCTGCGAGGCGTGCGTCATCAGCATGTGCGTCCACCCCCTGATCATGCGCCGCCTCGGACAGAAGACGCCCAACGCGCGGATGCCCGTGATCGTGGACGACCTCGACGCCTTCGCCGACCACGTGGTACGCTTCGCCCTGGCCGGCATCCACGCCAGCCGCACGCCCGCAAAGGCATCATGAGGTTCCGGCCATGAACGTTTGCAAAGCCTGCACCCTGATCCTGCTTGCTCTCACGGGCCTCACGGCCTGCGTCTCCGTAGGCCCGGATTACATTCCCCCGGTCCCGGAAGCGCCGGCCGCGTGGAACCGGCTGGACGGTCCTGCCGTCAACGCCACGGCCGCAGACCTCGGCCGCTGGTGGCACAACCTGGGCGATCCGCTGCTGTCGGAAATAGTGCGCGAAGCCCTGGACGCCAACCTCGACCTGCGCAGCGCCCGGGCTCGGCTCAATGAGGCCCGCGCCCGCCGGGCGGTCGCCCTGGCGGGGTTCTTCCCCTCAGTGAGCGCCTCTGGCAGCGCCAGCCGCAGCAAGTCGAGCCGCGAGACAGGCAGCGGGATGACCCGCGAGCTCTACAGCGGAAGCCTGGACGCCGGCTGGGAGCTGGACGTGTTCGGCGGCACCCGGCGGGGCTACGAGGCGGCCGAGGCGGATTTTGAATCGTCCCGGGCCGAGCTGCACGCCGCCCAGGTCTCCGTCGCGGCCGAGGCAGCCCTGAGCTATGTGGAGATGCGGACCCTGCAGGAGCGCCTGCGCATCGCTCGCGACAATCTCGCCAGCCAGACCGAAACCCTGCAGCTGACGCAATGGCGCGCCCAGGCCGGCCTGGTCGACAGCCAGGACGTGGCGCAGGCGCGCAGCAACCGGGAACAGACGCTGTCGCAGATCCCGGCCCTCGAAACCGGCCTGGCCGAAACGCAGCACAGCCTGGAAATTCTCCTGGGCAAGACGCCGGGCTCCATGCGGGCGCGTCTGGATGTCGAGGGAGGGTTGCCGGCCGTGCCCGAACGCATCGCCGCGGGCATCCCGGCCGACGCCTTGCGCCAGCGCCCGGACATCCGCGCGGCCGAGCGCACCCTGGCGGCGGAAACGGCCCGCGTGGGCGTGGCCGAAGCCGCGCGCTACCCGTCCTTCAACATCTCAGGTTCCATCGGCCTGGAGGCCCTGACCTTCAGGGCCCTCGGCGGAGGCGACGCCGGCACGTCGTCGCTCCTGGCCGGCATCACGGTGCCCATCTTCGAGGCCGGCCGGCTGAAGAGCCAGGTCGAAATCCAGGACGCGGTCCGCGAACAGGCCCTGGTCGCCTACGAAAAGGCGGTGCTGGAGGCCCTGCGGGAGGTCGAGAACGCCCTGGTCTCCCTGGCCCGGTCCCGGGAACGCGCGCGGGCCCTGGGCGATGCCGCCGACGCGGCGCGCAGCGCGGCGGACATGGCCCGGCTGCGCTACGGCTCCGGGCTCATCGATTTCCAGTCGGTGCTCGACACCGAGCGCAGCGTGCGCACCATCGAGGACAGCCTGGCCAGCGCCCGCGCCGACGGCGTGCTGGCCCTCATCCGATTGTACAAGGCCATGGGCGGCGGCTGGTCGCCGCAGGCAGAAACCGCTCCGGCCGTCAAGGACACGCCATGAACGAATCCACTCCGCAACGCGGGACCGGGGACGCGTCCCTCAAGCACCTCCTCGAAACCCGCTCCCCAGCCCGAAAAGGGCGGCGCTGGCTCTGGCTCCTCGCAGCCCTGGCCGTCCTGGCCGCAGGCGGCGTTCTCTTCCTGCGCGACGGGCAGGAAGCGGCAGGGCCCCGCTACAAAACCGAGGCGGCCGTCGTCGACACCCTCGTGGTCAAGGTCTCGGCCACGGGCAACCTGCAGCCCACGAACCAGGTGGATGTGGGCAGCGAACTCTCGGGCATCATCGACCAGGTCCTGGTGGACGTGAACGATCGGGTCGAAAAGGGGCAGGTCCTGGCCCGGCTGGACCTCTCCAAGCTGGAGGACGCCGTGGCCAAGTCGCAGGCCAATCTGGCGTCCGCCCAGGCCCAGGTGCTGCAGGCCCGGGC
>Ga0075012_10003044_pt1 | contig 16203 bp, 18 predicted proteins | sample All_14_2_FD_71474 | JGI IMG/M metagenome (GOLD analysis project Ga0075012, IMG submission 71474) | Freshwater microbial communities in response to fracking from Pennsylvania, USA - Allegheny Zone_MetaG_DW_15 | ecosystem: Environmental > Aquatic > Deep subsurface > Groundwater > Drilled... | reverse complement strand
CATGTCTCGCGGCTGACGGCCATGGGCGAGATGGCGTCGGCCCTGGCCCACGAACTGAACCAGCCGCTGTCGGCCGCGGCCAACTATCTGAAGGGCTCGCGCCGCCTCCTGGAGTCCGATTCGCCGGACCTTCCGCGGCTGCGCGACGCCATGGAAAAGGCCGCCGACCAGACGCTTCGCGCCGGCCAGATCATCCGCCGGCTGCGCGATTTCGTGGCGCGCGGCGAATCCGAGCCCCGCATCGAAAGCCTGCCCAAGGCGATCGAGGAGGCCGGGGTCCTGGCCCTGATCGGCGCGGCCGAGCGGGGCGTGCGCGTCCACTACCGGCTGGACCGGCGCGTCGACCTGGTGCTGGCCGACAAGGTGCAGATCCAGCAGGTGCTGGTGAACCTGATGCGCAACGCCATTGAAGCCATGCAGGGCTCGGATCGCCGGGAACTGACCGTTTCAGCGGCGCCCGTGAAGGGCGGCATGGTCGAGGTGTCGATCGCCGACACCGGTCCCGGCATCAGCCCGGATATCGCCGAGCGCTTGTTTCAGCCCTTCTTCACCACCAAGTCCCAGGGCATGGGTGTGGGACTTTCGATTTCGCGCACGATCGTCGAGGCGCATGGCGGACGAATCTGGGTCGAGGTCAACGACCGGGGCGGGGCCACATTCCGGTTCACGTTGCGGGCGGTGAAGCCCGAGGATCTGGGCGACCATGACTGACAGGCTGGTTCACATCATCGACGACGACGCGGCGATGCGGGATTCGCTCGTCTTTCTGCTCGACACCGCGGGTTTCAACGTCGCGGCCAGCGCCTCCGCGGCCGAATTTCTCGCAACGATACCCAATCCCCGTCTCGGCTGCATCGTGACCGACATCCGCATGCCCGACATGACCGGCCTTGAGCTGATCAATGTGTTGCGGACGGACGGCCACGCCTATCCGGTGGTCGTGATCACCGGGCACGGGGATGTGCCATTGGCGGTCGAGGCGATGAAGGCCGGCGTCATCGACTTCATCGAGAAGCCTTTCGACGACGAGACCCTGCTGGACGCGATCCGGATCGCCTTCCGCGAACGCTCCGATCTGCCCGGCGCCAATCCCGAACGTCAGGCGATCCGCACGCGCCTGGACGACCTGTCCCCGCGCGAACGCGATGTGCTGGGCGGTGTGGTCGCCGGCAAGCCGAACAAGATCATCGCCCACGACCTGGGCATCAGCCCCCGGACGGTCGAGGTCTATCGGGCCAATCTGATGACCAAGATGGGCGCGGGCAGCCTGTCGGAACTGGTCCGCATGGCGCTCGTCGCGGGCTACTGAACCGATTGAGATAGATCAAGGCGCGCGACCGGCCGGATGGCCAGATTGCGAGCCATGCGTCCCGACAGCGGATATCCGGCCACGGCCCAAGCGACCGCGATCATCGTCGACGACGACGTGGATCTTCTGGCCGCCCTGACCTTTTCTCTCGAACTGGATGGACTGCGGGTCATGGCCCACAGGTCGTCGGAAACGGTCACGCTCGAGACCCTGCCGGCGGACAACGCCTGTCTGGTCCTCGACTATCGCCTGCCGTCGGCCAACGGACTTGAGCTGCTCGAGCGGCTCCGGGCCGGGGGCGTGATGCTGCCGGCCATCCTCATCACCAGCAACGCCAGCGCCTCCGTCCGCGAGAGCGTGCGCGCGGCGGGCGCGACCCTGATCGAAAAGCCCCTGCTGGGAGACACCCTGGTCAAGGCGATCCATGCCGTGATGTCGGGACGGAATGATCCAGGTCAATGAAGGGTGACTTTCGGACGGGGCCTACTGCCTGCGAACGCGAAAGGAGACCCTTGGATGCTTGAGACCCTGTCCGCCCTGCCGACCGCCCACCAGGCCTATCTGGCCATGGTTGTGATCGGCTTCTGCGCCTTCGGCCTTACGCTGGGAACCGTGTCCACCTGGGTCAACCTGAGCAAGTAGCACGCCGACGCCGGCCGGATTTCCGCGCCGGCGTTTTTCACACCCTAAAAATGACGCCCCCGTCATCTTTGAAGCGGGGCATGAAACCGGGAGATGGAAATGCTGAAAGTCACGCTGGTCGACGGTCCGCCGCAGGACGTCCGGGAATTCGACGATGAACTGACCCACAAGCTGACGTCCGAAGACGTGGAGGTCATCCGCGAGATCTTCCGCACGCCGCTGACCGGGTCCTACAACTGGGACTACCAGGACGCCAACGCCCGCATCCGCAAGCTCTACGAGCTCGGAAAACGGTTCAACTGGGACGCCCAGATGGATGTCGACTGGGACGTGCCGTTCCCGCATGGCGAGACGCCCAACGATCCCGCGGGCAACGCCTTCGCCGGCCATCCCAAATACGAGGCCCTGACGCCACAGCAGAAGCTCGACTTCGCCTGGCGCAGCCACGCCCAGACCCTGTCGCAGTTCCTCCACGGCGAGCAGGGGGCCATGCTGGTCGCCAGCCAGCTGGTCAGCTGCGCCCCGACCTACGACGCCAAGCTGTACGCCTCGTCACAGACCTTCGATGAAGCCCGCCACGTCGAGGTGTTCCACAAGTACCTGACCGAGCGCTGCAAGATCGTCTACCCGATCAACCCGAACCTGAAGCTGCTGCTCGACAAGGTTCTGACCGACGAGCGGTGGGACCTGAAGTTCATCGGCATGCAGGTGCTGATCGAGGGGCTCGCCCTGGCCGCCTTCCAGGCGATGACCCAGAGCACCCGCGATCCGCTGCTCAAGCAGATCCTGGAACTGGTTCAGCGCGACGAGGGCCGCCACGTGGCGTTCGGCGTCAACTATCTCGAAGACTGGATCCGCGCCCTGCCGCAGCACGAGATCGAGGAGCGCGCCCAGTTCGCCTACGAGGCCTGCGTGATCATGCGCGAGCGGCTGTTCAGCGTGGATGTGCCGCAGGAATACGGCTTCACGCTCGAGGAAGCCCGCGAGATCAACCACAAGGCCCAGGCCGGCGACGCCTTCCGCGACTTCCTTTTCGCGCGGATGATCCCGAACCTGAAGCGGATCGGTCTTCTGACCGAGACCGTGCGGCCAAAGTTCGAGGCGCTCGGCGTGCTGCGGTTCGAGGACGAGGTTCATGACGGCCTCATCGACTGGGCGACGCTCGAGAAGCCGCTGCCGGTAACGCCTCGCCAGATGGCCGCCGAATAGTCCCTCACCCAACCTCCTTCGTCCAACTCAGACCCCCGGCTCCTCCGGCCCGGGGGTCTTCTTTTGCCTGCCGTCGATGCTGAATTGATCCAGGTCAATCGAGCAAATGATGCTGAATTGATCCACGTCAGCGCTCGAATGTCTGGGTCGATTATTGATCAGGTGTCCGGAGCAACAGGCGCCCCGGCCCAAAATCAAGGGGATAACAAGATGAAAACCATGATCGCCACCGCGGTGGTAGCCGCTGCCCTGGCGGCCGCGGGTGGAGCTTCGGCCGCTGACTTCCAGCCCAAGACCGCCGGGACCTGGCTGGTCGACGTGCGCGCCACTTCGGTGGCCCCTGACGAATCCGGCGCGATCTTCACCGCCGCGAACGTCGACACCGGCCTGGACGTCAAGATCGACAGCGACACCATCCCGTCGCTGGGCATCTCCTACTTCCTGACGGACAAGGTCGCCGTCGAGCTGATCCTTGGCACGTCCAAGCACACCATTTCGGCCACGACCGCGCCGACCGACACGGCCGTGCATGACACCTGGGTCCTGCCGCCGGTCCTGTCGGTCCAGTACCATCCGCTGCCCGCCGCGCGCTTCAGCCCCTACGTGGGCGCCGGCGTCAACTACATGATCTTCTACAAGGGCAAGGACCGGAACGGCTTCACGGTCGATGTGGACAACGGCTTCGGCTACTCGCTGCAGGCCGGCGCCGACATCGCTCTCAGCGGTCCGTGGTCGCTGAACGTGGACGTCAAGAAGGTGTTCTTCGAAACCGACGCCAACATCAATCATGGCGCCCTGAAGTCGAGCGTGACGATCGACCCGATGGTCGTGTCGGTCGGCGTGGGACGCAAGTTCTAGGCGGCGTCGCCTGTCTCGAGGCCGGCCAGCTCAGCGAGTTCGGCCGGTTTCTCGATGCTCAGGCTGTGAAGTGACAGAAGCCGGATCACGCCGCGGGTCTTCAGGCGTGACGTGACCCGGCTGACCGTCTCCGTTGTAAGGCCGAGATAGTCGGCGATTTCCGCCCGCGTCATGGGCAGCTGGATGATCCGCCCGCCGCCGCCGGCGCGCCGGTCGCGAGCCGCGAGATCGGCCAGGAACGACGCGAGACGCTCAACGGCCGTCTTGCGGCCAAGCAGAAGCATCTGGTTGTGCGCCGCCTGCAGCTCGTGCGAGGCGCGGTCGAGCAGCGCCGCTTCCAGGTCCGGTTGCTCCACCAGCATGCGCCGGTAGGTCTTCTTCTGGAACCGGCAGGCCGAGCCGCCGGACAGGGCCTCGGCCGAGAAGGCGTAGCGGTCCCCCGTGGCCAGACCGAGAAAATCCCCCGGAAACAGGAAGCCGACGATCTGGCGCCGGCCGTCGGGCAACAGCTTGTAGACCCGCACGGATCCCGACGTGATATTGAACAGGTTGCTTGCCGGATCGCCTTCGCGAACCAGGATCTCTCCGGCGTCGAACTCCTGGTGATCCGAAATGGCGTTGAGGCGGCGCAGGCCGTCCTCGGCGAGCACGTTGCAGACGCTCAGCCGGCGCGCGGCGCAGATGCTGCAGGGGTCGGGCCGGCCGTCACCGGCGCAGACGATGGCGTCGTTCGTTCCGCTCATGATGCGGGATTCCCCATTGTTTTCCACGCTTGACGCAGATCAACGATGCAAACGGGCGAGGCTGCGAGCGTCCACCTCGGCATGAAACCGCGAATGAACAGTGTTGTTGTCACACGTCTCTCGACCGACGAGATCGACGAGGCGTTCGGCTTGGCCAGGCTGGTTTTCCCCGGCCTGACGCCGGGCCGCTGGCGGTCAACGGCGCGCCGCTGGACGGCCCATCCCGCCGGGGCGGCGGGGGCCCTTGTCGCGCGGGACGGGGCCGGGAGGCTCAACGGCCTGGCGCCCTTCTCCGTGCGCAACAATCTGCAGGCGGGCCGCAGTCTGTGGGTGGAAAGGGTGGCGTCCTTCTCGCTGCTGGACGGGCGTCCCGTGGTCGAAGCCCTGGCCGAGGGATTGCGCGACGTCGCGCGGTCGCTCGGATGCCGGGACATGACCGTGCAGATCGAGACGGGCGACCGCGCCCTGCTCACGGCGCTGGGCCGCAAGCCGGGCTCCGCCACATCCACTCTGGTCAGCGCCACGGTCTAGGCGCGTCCGATATCGCGATCGCGACCGAGCAGGGTCGCGGCGCCCGCGAACGCGACGATCGTCAGGGCGGCGGCCGGGTAACACAGCGGACAATGGCCAAACAGCGCGGCCGTCTCCCCACAGAGCCGGCCATAGGCCGTCAGCTGCGGCCATTCCCGAACCACAACGCCGATCCACAGCGCCGCCGCGCCCAGGGCGCTGTGCAGCGTGACGAGCTCGAGCTGGGCCGTATTGGTCAGTTTCGTCAGCGCGCGGACTTGCATCTTCGACTCCCCATGTTGCGGTGCATTCTTTTCCCCCTGTGGCCGTCAGAGGCCTTGATGCAGATCAACGCGACGACTCCCGGGCGGCCCTAGCTGGACCACAAGACAGCTTGGGGCCCAAAAATCATGACACAGGTATCGAAACCGGGCGGAGGGTCGCTCGACGGACCAATCCTCCTGATCTGCACCATTTTCGTCGGCCTACTGTTCGCCGTCGGTGCGGCGATGACGGACGATCCGTTGTTCCGGCTGCAGGCCTACATCTTCGTCGCCGCCGCAGTGATCGGCGGCTTCGCGCTCAACGCCGCGATGAGCGGCGATCTGCTGAAGAACGAGCCGTCGCGGTACATGGACGGCGTCGTGAAGGCCGGCGTCATCGCCACGATGTTCTGGGGCGCCGTGGGCATGCTGGTGGGGGTGGTCATCGCCTCGCAGCTGACCTGGCCCAACATCTTCTATTTTCCGGACATCGGCTGGCTGAACTTCGGCCGGCTGCGTCCGCTCCACACCTCCGGCGTGGTGTTCGCCTTTGGCGGCAACGCCCTGATCTGCACCTCGTTCTACGTGGTCCAGCGGACCTGCCGGGCGCGCCTCTTCGGCGGCGTCCTGCCGTGGTTCGTCTTCTGGGGCTACCAGCTCTTCATCGTCGCCGCGGCGGTCGGGTATCTCGCGGGCATCACCCAGAGCAAGGAATACGCCGAGCCGGAGTGGGTCGTTGACCTGTGGCTGACCATCGTCTGGGTCGCCTACCTGCTGACCTTCCTGGGCACGATCTGGAAGCGCAAGGAGCCGCACATCTACGTGGCCAACTGGTTCTACCTGGCCATGATCGTCACGGTCGCCGTGCTGCACCTGGTCAACAACGCGGTCGTGCCGGTCGGAATCCTGAACCACAGCAGCGTGCCGGTGTTCGGCGGCGTCCAGAGCGCCCTGACCCAGTGGTGGTACGGCCACAACGCGGTGGGCTTCTTCCTGACCGCCGGCTTCCTGGCCATCATGTACTACTTCGTGCCCAAGCGGATCGGGCGCCCGGTCTACAGCTATCGCCTGTCGATCGTGCACTTCTGGGCCCTGATCTTCATCTACATCTGGGCCGGTCCGCACCACCTCCACTACACGGCCCTGCCGCAGTGGGCGCAGACCCTCGGCATGACCTTCTCGATCATGCTGTGGATGCCCAGCTGGGGCGGCATGATCAACGGCCTGATGACCCTCTCGGGGGCCTGGGACAAGCTGCGCACCGACCCGGTCGTGCGGATGATGGTCGTGGCCATCGCCTTCTACGGCATGTCGACCTTCGAAGGGCCGGTGATGTCGATCCGGGCGGTCAACGCGCTCAGCCACTACACCGACTGGACCATCGGCCACGTGCACTCCGGCGCGCTCGGCTGGGTCGGCTTCATCAGCTTCGGCGCCATCTACTGCCTGGTGCCCTGGCTCTGGAAGAAGGACCGGCTGTACTCGAACGCTCTCGTTGAGTGGCACTTCTGGATCGCGACCACCGGCATCGTTCTCTACATCTGCGCGATGTGGGTTTCCGGGATCATGGAAGGCCTGATGTGGCGGGAATACACGCCGCAGGGCTTCCTCGCCTGGAGCTTCATCGAGACGGTCTCGGCCAAGCACATCGAGAACATCATCCGGACCCTTGGCGGCCTGATGTTCCTCTCGGGCACCCTCATCATGATCTACAATCTGTGGCGCACGGTCCGGCTGCCGTCCGTCGAAACCAGCGACGCGCTTTCCGCGCCGCTCCCGGCAGCCGCCTGAGGATCGCGCCATGAGCCTGTGGAAACATCACGGAAAACTGGAGCGGCACTCGTTGCTCCTCGTCATCGGCATCGTCGTCGTCGTCTCGATCGGCGGCCTGGTTGAAATCGCCCCGCTGTTCTGGATCAAGAACACGATCGAGAAGGTGGACGGGATGCGTCCCTACACCCCGCTCGAACTCGCGGGTCGGGACATCTACATCCGCGAGGGCTGCTACGTCTGCCACTCGCAGATGATCCGCCCGCTGCGGGACGAGGTCGAACGCTACGGCCACTACAGCCTCGCCGCCGAGAGCATGTACGACCACCCCTTCCAGTGGGGCTCCAAGCGCACCGGGCCTGACCTGGCGCGCGTGGGCGGAAAGTACTCGGACAGCTGGCACCGCGATCACCTGATCAATCCGCGGTCGGTGGTGCCGGAATCGGTCATGCCGCCCTACGCCTTCCTGGCCACCAAGGACCTGCAGACGCGGGATCTCCAGGCCCGGCTCAGGACGATGACGGCGGTGGGCGTGCCCTACACCCAGGAGCAGATCGACAAGACTCTGGTCGACGTCCAGGCCCAGGCCGATCCGTTCTCGTCGGACGCGCCCGATCTCCGCAAGCGCTACGGCGCCAAGGTGGTCAACCGCGACTTCGACGGCGACCCCGAGCGTCTGACCGAAATGGACGCCCTGATCGCCTACCTGCAGATGCTCGGCACGCTCGTCGACTTCAGCACCTACCAGGCCGACGCGCCTGCCAACCAGCGCTAGGGGAGCGAGCACGATGACCTACGAAATCGCCGCCCGCTTCGCCCAACAGGGAGGGCTCATCTACTTCGGGCTGATCTTCCTGGGCGGCTGCGCCTACGCCTTCTGGCCAAAGAACCGGGACGCGTTCGTCCGCGCCGCAAACCTGCCTCTCGAGGAGGACGATCAATGACGGGCCATGTTCCCGAAAAGGACGCCCACAGCGGCGTCAACACGACCGGCCATGAGTGGGACGGGATTCGCGAACTGGACAATCCGCTGCCGCGCTGGTGGCTGTGGGTGTTCTACGCCTGTATCGCCTACTCGATCGGCTACTGGGTCCTGATGCCGGCCTGGCCGGGTCTGACCAACTACACCCACGGCCTGCTTGGAAAATCCGACCGGGTCGAGGTGGCCAAGGCGCTCAATGATCTGGCCGTCGTGCGCGGCGCGGGCGCGGCCAAACTGAAGAGCGCGTCGCTGACCCAGATCGAAAGCGATCCGCAGCTGCAGGCCTACGCCCTGCAGGTCGGCGCCTCGATCTTCGGCGACAACTGCGCCACCTGCCATGGCGCGGGCGGCGGCGGCGGCAAGGGGTATCCCAACCTGCGCGACGACGTCTGGCTCTGGGGCGGCACGGCCGAGGACATCCAGCAGACGGTGACCTACGGCATCCGCTCCGGCGATGACCAGGCGCGCATCTCGCAGATGCCCGCCTTCGGCAAGGACGGCCTCCTTCAGGCCCCGCAGATCGCGGATCTGACCGAGTACGTCGTCTCGCTGTCGGGTCGTCAGGCCAATCCCGCGGCCGTTGCGCGCGCCACGCCGGTTTTCGCCGAGCAATGCGCCAGCTGCCACGGTCCGGCGGGCAAGGGCATGCAGTCCGTCGGCGCGCCTGATCTCACCGACGCTGACTGGCTCTACGGTTCGGATCGCGCCTCGATCAACGGACAGATCCAGAACGGTCGCGGCGGCGTGATGCCGGCCTGGGGGCATCGCTTCAGCCCCGAGACCATCAAGGCCATCGCCGTCTACATCCACGCTAACTCGGGTCAATAGTGCAGTCATGACCGTTGTAATTGACCGGACCACGCCCCCCAGCGCGGCCAAAAGCCCGGGTCCGGTCAGTGCCGCCGCTCTGGCCCGCCGCAAGGCGGATCAGGGCGGCGGTCTCTACAAGAAACGGGTTCCGATCTACCCCAAGCTGGTCCACGGCAAGTGGCGGACCATCAAGTGGGCGATGCTGATCGCCACGCTGGCGGTCTATTACATCGTCCCCTGGATCCGCTGGACCCGCCCGGGCGAGCTGCCCGACCAGGCCGTGCTGGTCGATTTCACGGGGCGTCGGTTCTACTTCTTCTTCATCCAGCTGTGGCCGCAGGAGGTCTACTTCATCACCGGCCTGCTGGTGATGGGCGCCCTCGCGCTGTTTCTGGTGACCGCGCTGTTCGGGCGGTTGTGGTGCGGATACACCTGCCCGCAGACGGTCTGGACCGACCTGTTCATCGCCGTCGAGCGTCTGTTCGAGGGCGACCGTAACGCGCGGATGAAGCTCGACGCTTCGCCGATGTCGTTCAACAAGTTCTGGCGCAAGACCGGCAAGCACGCGGTCTGGCTGGGGATCGCCTTCGCGACCGGCGGCGCCTGGATCTTCTATTTCCACGACGCGCCGACGCTGATCCGCTCCTTCTGGGTCGGCCAGGCGCCCCTGACGGCCTACATTTCCTGCGGGCTGCTGACCGCCACCACCTACCTGCTTGCCGGCACGATGCGCGAGCAGGTTTGCACCTACATGTGCCCCTGGCCCCGCATCCAGGGCGCCATGCTCGACGAACATTCGCTGCAGGTGACCTATCTGAAGGATCGCGGCGAGCCGCGCGGCCCGCACAAGAAGAACGAGACTTGGGAAGGTCGCGGCGACTGCGTCGACTGCAACCAGTGCGTCGTCGTCTGCCCGATGGGCATCGACATCCGCAACGGGTCCCAGCTGGAATGCATCAACTGCGGCCTGTGCGTGGACGCCTGCGACGAGATCATGGTCAAGATGGGCCGGCCCAAGGGGCTCATCGCCTATGACACCGACCATGCGGTCGTCAGCCGGGTCGAGCAGAAGAAGGTTATCTACAAGCCGATCCGTCCCCGGACGATCTACTACGCCGTCGCGCTCACCCTGGTCAGTTCGGTCATGCTGTGGGGCTTCCTGCAGCGGTCGCCGGTGGACCTGCATGTGCTGCGCGACCGCAACCCGACCTTCATCCGGCTGCACGACGGGTCGATCCGCAACGCCTACACGCTGAAGATCACCAACCGCGGCTTCGAGCCGGAGACCTACCAGGTGACCTTCTCGGGCATCGCGCCGGTGACTCTCAAGACCCCGGGCGAGACGGTGTCGTCCAACACCCTGACGGTGCTGGTCCAGCCTGACCAGGTCCGCGCCATGCGGGTGTTCGTGAACGCGCCGCCCGCCGCCTTGACGGCGACCAGCATGCCGGTGACCTTCTCGATTAGATCAAAGTCGACGGCCGCCGACACGCGTACGGTGTTCCTCTCAGGAGAGGCGAACGCACGATGACCGAGCTCACAGCGACACCCCGGTTCACCATCAAGGGCTGGCACGTCCTGCTCGGGTTCATCGCCTTCTTCGGCATCGTCATCGCCGTCGACGTCGCCTTCGCCATGGCCGCCTACAGGACCTTCTCGGGTGAGGCGATCCACGATCCCTACGAAGCCGGCATCCTCTACAACAACACGCTGGCGCAACGCCGTCGCGAGGCGGCGCTCGGCTGGAAGGCGACGATCGAGGAGGAGCGGGATCTCGTGATCGTGCGGGTCGCGGACCGGGCGGGCAAGGCCGTGGAAGGCCTGTCGGTCACCGGCGTTCTGATGCGGCCGGCGACGGTGAAAGGCCAGCGCGCGCTGACCTTCGCGCCGGACGGCAAGGGCGGCTATCGCGCCGACACCTCCGACCTCGACGGCGCCTGGGATCTCCATGTCGTCGCCAAGGATCCCCGCGGCGCCGTGTTCGAGGCGGATCGCCGGATGGTGCGGCCGTGACCATCGCCCTGGCCCCGCGTGATCTGTCCGCCTTCGTCACCCAGGATGACACCGATCACGGGCGGGTCGAACTGCTGGTCACGGGCGCCCGCTGCGCGGGCTGCATGGCGAAGATCGAGCGGGTCGCCGCGGCGGCGCCGGGCGTTTCGGCGGCCCGGTTCAATCTTACCACGGGCAAGCTGGCCGTCAGTTTCGCGGGGCGCAACGGCGATCCCGCGCTGATCATCGACGCGCTCGAGAAGGAAGGCTATCCGGCCACGCCCTTCGATCCCGGCAAGGCCGAGGCGGCGCATGACAAGGAGGGCCGCATGCTGGCCCTCGCGCTCGGCGTCGCGGGCTTCGGCGCCGGCAACGCCATGATGTTCACCGTGCCCGTCTGGGCCGGCTTCTTCGGCCAGGAACTGGATCCCTCGACCCGCCAGGTGATGTACTGGTTCGCGGCGTTGGTCGCGACGCCCTGCGCCCTGTTCGCCGGGCAGCCCTTCTTCCGGTCGGCCTGGGCCTCCCTGCGCAAGGGCAAGGCGAACATGGACGTGCCGATCTCGATCGGCGTGATCCTGACGCTCATCGTCAGTTTTTCCGAGACGATCCAGCACGGCGCGCACGCCTATTTCGACGCCGCCGTCACCCTGCTGTTCCTGCTGCTGATCGGCCGCTACCTCGACCACAAGCTGCGGGCGAGGGCGCGCAGCGCGGCCCGCGACCTGCTGGCGCTGCAGGCGCCGGTCGCCACCCGCATCGATGATCTTGGCGTCGAACGGACGATCCCGGTCGGCGAGGTCGAGGTCGGCGATTCGCTCGTGGTTGTTCCGGGCGACCGCATTCCGGTCAACGCGATCGTCGAGGCCGGCGGCTCCGATCTCGACAACGCCTTGATCACCGGCGAGACGGCCAGCCTGGCGGTCGGTCCCGGGGCGGTGGTCAACGCCGGCGCCCTGAACCTGTCGGGCCGCCTGGTGCTGCGCGTTCTGGCGCGGTCCGAAGATTCGGCGATCGCCGCCATCGCGCGGTTGATGGAAGCCGGCGCCCAGAGCCGGTCCAACTATGTGCAGCTGGCCGACAAGGCCGCCGCCCTCTACGTGCCGGTGGTCCACACCCTGGCCGCCCTGACCTTCGCCGGCGGCTGGGCCCTGGGGCTCGGCCCGCGCGAGGCGCTGCTGCGGGCCGCGGCCGTGCTGATCGTCACCTGCCCCTGCGCCCTTGGCCTGGCCGTTCCCGCCGTGCAGATCGTGTCGTCGGGACGCCTCTTCCGGAAGGGCGTTCTGGTCAAGACGGGCGCCGCCCTCGAGCGACTGGCCGAGGTCGATCACGTGGTGTTCGACAAGACCGGCGTCTTGACCGAAGGACGCCCGATGCTGCTCGACGCGCCGCCGCAGGTTCTGGCCATGGCCGCGCCGCTGGCCCGCGCCTCGCGCCACCCGCTGGCCCGCGCGCTCGCCGAGGCCGCCGGCTGCGGCGAGGCGGCGACCGAGGTCACCGAAGTCGCCGGCATGGGCGTCGAGGGCGTCATCGACGGCCGTCGCGCCCGTCTGGGCCGCGCCGCCTTCCTTGGCGTGGAGACCCTTCATGCCGACGAGACCGAACTGTGGTTCGGGTTCGACGGGGACACCCGCGTCCGGTTCACCTTCGAGGATCGCCTTCGGTCGGACGCCGCGGCCACGGTGGCCCAGCTCAAGGCCATGGGCCTGACGGTCGAGGTGCTGTCCGGCGATGTCGCCGGTCCCGTGCTGCGGGCCGCCAACGCGGCGGGCATTGACCGCTGGAGCGCCGGCCTGACGCCGTTCGACAAGGTCGCCGTGCTGGATCGCCTGAAGCAGGAGGGCCGCAAGGTCCTGATGGTCGGCGACGGCCTCAACGACGCGGCGGCGATCGCGCGCGCCCACGCCTCCATGGCGCCCGGCTCGGCGGTCGACGCCAGTCAGAACGCGGCCGACCTGGTGTTTTCAGGCGGGCTGCTTGATGCGGTGCCGTTCAGCCTCCGGGTGGCGCGCGCCGCGCGCAGCCGGGCGATGGAGAACTTCGCCTTTTCGGCCCTCTACAATGTCGTGGCGGCGCCGGCGGCGATGTTCGGCCTGGTCAATCCGCTGGTGGCGGCCGTGGCCATGTCCGGCTCCTCGCTGGTGGTCACCCTGAACGCGCTGCGCATGAATCTGACGGGGGGACGCCGATGACCATAGTTCTTCTGCTGGCGCCGTTTTCCCTCGTCCTGGCCCTGACGGGCCTCGCCGCCTTCTGGTGGACGATCCGGTCCGGCCAGTACGAGGATCCCAAGGGCGACGCCGCGCGCATCCTCGACGATCACCTGGCTGACGGCCCCAATCCGGATGTTTGATGCAGATCAGGGTGCAAATGCACCTCGTCTGCACATTGACGACGCCCCAACAGGATGCCGTCATGTCTCTGGCCGACCCGACCCGTTCCTTCGCCGACCAGCGGCAGCACCTGCTTGAACGCTACGACGGGAACGTCCCCCGCTACACCAGCTATCCCACGGCCGTGGAATTCTCCAACGCCGTCGACGAGGACACCGTCACCGGCTGGCTCGGCCAGACCTCGCTCGAAGAGCGCCTGTCCGTCTATGTCCACATCCCCTTCTGCAAGCGCCTGTGCTGGTATTGCGGCTGCAACACCCGGGCGGTTCGCAACCGCAGTCTGATCAGCGACTACATCGCCTTCGTCGGGGAGGAGCTGGCCCTGCTGGAAAAGGCGTTGCCGGGGCGCCCGCACGTCGGCGCGATTCACCTGGGCGGCGGCACCCCGAACATGCTGTCCCGCGAGGATCTGGGCAGCCTGTTCGGCGCCTTGCGCCACGTCTTCAAGGTTTCACCGGGCGCGGAGATCGCGGCCGAACTCGATCCTTCCGTCCTGACCCGCGAGTGGGTCGTCGCGGCGGTCTTCCACGGCCTGACCCGCGCCAGCGTCGGCGTTCAGGATCTGTCGCCCCATGTGCAGGAGGCGGTGAACCGGATTGAGTCGTTCGAGGTCGTCGAACGCGCCGTCGGCTGGCTGCGCGAGGCCGGCATCGCCTCGATCAACCTCGACCTGATGTACGGCCTGCCGCGTCAGCGCACCGAGGACGTCCTGTCGACCCTCGACAAGGTGCTCACGCTCCGGCCCGAGCGGCTCGCGCTGTTTGGCTACGCCCACGTGCCGTGGGTCAAGTCGCACCAGAAGCTGATCGAGCAGGGGGACCTCCCGGGCGCCGCGGAACGGCTGGACCAGAGCGAGGCCGCGGCGGCGAAACTGGAAGGCGAGGGCTATATCCGCATCGGCCTCGACCACTTCGCGCTGCCCGACGATCCGCTGGCCGTGGCCCTGAAGCAGAACCGTCTGCGCCGCAACTTCCAGGGCTATACGGCCGACCCGCACATGACCCTCATCGGGGTCGGCGCCTCGTCGATCAGCAGCCTGCCGCAGGGCTACTACCAGAACGATCCGACGGAGCTGGGCTGGCGCCGGCGCATCCAGGAAGGGCGGCTGCCCGTCGTCCGCGGGATCACCCTGACCGAAGAGGACCGCTTCCGCGGCGCCATCATCGAGACCCTGATGTGCCGTCGCGCGGTGGATCTCCAGTCTGTCTGCGCCGGCCATGGCCGGTCGGTGGACGAGCTGGGACCGGAACAGGAAATGCTCGAGGCGATGCGGGCGGACGGCGTGGTCGACCTGTCGGGCGACAAGGTCTCGCTGACGCCGCTGGGCCAGCCCTGGCTGCGCTCGGTGGCGCGTGTCTTCGACCGGCGCAGCGGCGCCCAGTCGCGTTTCTCGCGCGTCCTCTGAGGGCGCGGCACGGCAACCATATGCGCCGCGAGGCCCCTGTCGGGCGTGGCGGACAGAGGAGACGGACCATGAAACTCAATGAAGGCGCTCTCGATCGCGTCCTGCGAATCATCCTCGGCCTTGTGATCCTGTCCCTGGCCTTCGTCGGTCCAAAGACGGCGTGGGGCTATCTCGGCGTGATTCCGCTGCTCACGGGCCTGGTCGGTTTCTGCCCGCTCTACGCCCTGCTTCGGATCAGCACCCGCAAGTCCTGACCGGCGCGGCGGACCCGGCGACCGACGGCCCCCGTCCTGGGGCGCCGACTGACGTCGGGTCATACTTTCCGCGCACGTAAGGAACGTCCATGATCCCGCCAACAAGGGTCGCCCGGCGTCGCCGCCGAGGTTGGCCCACGACGGGAGACGGACACATGCACGACCTGGTCATCCGCAACGGGCGGGTCATTGACGGGACCGAGACGCCGGGCTTCATCGCGGACATCGCCATCGACGGCGACCGGATCACGGCCGTCGGCGTCGTGCCCGGGAAGGGCCGCCGCGAGATCGACGCGTCGGGCCGGATCGTCACGCCGGGCTGGGTCGACATCCACACCCACTACGACGGCCAGGTGACCTGGGATCCCTTCCTGTCGCCCTCCAGCTGGCACGGCGTGACCACGGCGGTGATGGGCAACTGCGGCGTCGGCTTCGCCCCGGTGAAGCGCGACCGCCACGACTGGCTGATCGAGCTGATGGAGGGGGTCGAGGACATCCCCGGTTCGGCCCTGGCCGAGGGCATCAGCTGGGACTGGGAGACGTTCCCGGAGTATCTCGACAGCCTCGACGCCAAGCCGCGCGTGCTGGACGTGGCGACCCATGTGCCGCACAGCGCCGTCCGCGCCTACGTCATGGGCGACCGCGGCGCCCGTAACGAGGACGCCACGCCCGAGGACATCGCCGCCATGGCGGCCATCGTCGCCGAGGGCATGCAGGCCGGCGCCCTGGGCTTCTCGACCTCCCGGACGGTGGTTCACACCACCAGGGACGGCACGGTGATGCCGGGCACGACGGCGGCGGCCGACGAACTGCTCGCCATCGGCAAGGCCATGGCGCAGGTCGGTCCCGGGGTGTTCGAGATGTCGTCCGACATGGCCCCCGCCGAGCCCGAGTTCGACTGGATGCGCGCCATGTCGATGGATACCGGCGTGACGGTGACCTACAGTCTGCTGCAGTCGCCAATGAAGCCGGACAACTGGGTCAAGCTGCTGGAGCTGACCCGCCAGGCCCGGGCCCAGGGGGCGAGCATCGCCGCCCAGATCGCCTGCCGCCCCACCGGCCT
>Ga0075012_10003043_pt1 | contig 16207 bp, 18 predicted proteins | sample All_14_2_FD_71474 | JGI IMG/M metagenome (GOLD analysis project Ga0075012, IMG submission 71474) | Freshwater microbial communities in response to fracking from Pennsylvania, USA - Allegheny Zone_MetaG_DW_15 | ecosystem: Environmental > Aquatic > Deep subsurface > Groundwater > Drilled... | reverse complement strand
CTTGACGCTGGGGTATGCCGGTGTGTACGGCAGCTTCCTGCTGTTTGCCAAACGGGCCGAGAAGAAATACGGCGTCAGCGCCCGTGACATTTTGGTGGAGATGGGCCGCCGCGGCATGGTGGGTGGGCAGGAGGACATGATTGAAGACACGGCCATGACGTTGGCTCGCCAGCGCGCCGCGGCCTGATTTGTTACTGACAAGGAACCTTATGAAACTCGATAACGCAACCATCAACGCCCTGGCCGAGCGGCTGGAAAACTGCCAGCTCACCCAAACCGACACCACAAAGATCACCGACGATCACCCGGACATGGATTGGGATGACGCTTATGCCATCCAGAACGAAATCCGCCGCCGCAAGCTGGCCCGTGGCCGCACCATCGTCGGCCTCAAAGCCGGCCTGACCTCACACGCCAAGATGAAACAAATGGGCGTCAGCACCCCGGTGTTTGGCTTCATGACTGACGATTACGTGGTCGCTGACGGCGGTGAATGCAAGGTCAGTGAACTGATCCACCCCAAGGTCGAGCCCGAAATCGCCTTTGTCACCAAGACCGAGCTGCGTGGCCCGGGTTGCCACATTGGCACCGTGCTGGCCGCCACCGACTTTGTTTTGCCCGGCATCGAGGTGATCGACAGCCGTTACCGCGACTTCAAGTTTGACCTGAAAAGTGTGGTGGCGGACAACACCTCGGCGGCGCGCTTCGTGGTTGGTGGCCAGCCGATGAGTGTGGCGGATTGCGACCTGCGCACCGTGGGCGTGGTGATGGAAAAGAACGGCATCCCGGTGGCTTTTGGCGCCGGTGCCGCCGTGATGGGCCACCCGGCTGCCGCCATTGCGGCCTTGGCCAACCTGCTGGCCGAGCGTGGTGAGTGCATTCCGGCGGGCACGCTGATTTTGTCGGGCGGCATCACCGAAGCCGTGGCCGTGCAGGCTGGTGACAACGTGACCCTGCGTGTGCAGGGCATGGGCAGCACCAGCATCCGTTTCGTTTAATTGGATATTGAAATTACAGGAGTCAGACATGCCATTTGCACAGATTTACCTCATGGAAGGCCGTACCGAAGAACAAAAGCGCGCCGTGATCGAGAAGGTCACCGCCGCTCTGGTGGAGGCGGTGGGTGCCCCGATTGCCAACGTGCGCGTCTGGATTCAGGACGTGCCCAAGGAAAACTGGGGCATTGCCGGGGTTAGCGCCAAAGATTTGGGGCGCTGACCGCATCAACCACCTCCGCGGGATGGCACCCCGCGGTGGTCATTGAGGGAGTGGCTGCGGTTGCACCAGAAGCCGTCATTGCGGGCCTGACCCGCAAGCCATGACCCCGGGCGCCTGGATCCCCCCGGATCGTGGTCCGGGGCAGGCTCGTCAACGCCCGGGATGACAGCCCAAGCCTCCAACGCGCGAACCACCCAGCACCGTCTCGCTTTGCGCATGCCAGGTGCCGCAGGCGCGCCGCCTAAAATAGCCGCACCTCACGCCGTAGCGGCTCGACATTTCCCCATCCCAACCCATCCGTCATCGTCCATCAGCCGCAGGGCTGTCGGCGGCGGCGGTCTGTCGCTGCGGCCATTCTTTTTCTCACGATCAACACCTAACTTTATGAGCTTGCTGGACTGGACCGAAAAATCGACCGATGTACTTCGACAAGGCGGCGTCATCGCCCCGGATGAACGCCTGCCTTGGCCCCAAACCGCCGTGATGGGCATGCAACACGTGATCGCCATGTTTGGCGCCACCGTGCTGGCGCCCATCCTGATGGGGTTCGACCCCAATCTGGCCATCCTGATGAGCGGCATCGGCACGCTGATCTTTTTTGTGATGACCGGCGGCAAGGTGCCCAGTTATCTGGGCTCCAGCTTCGCTTTCATCGGCGTGGTGATTGCGGCCACCGGCTATGCAGGCAGTGGCTTCAACACCAATATCGGGGTGGCGCTGGGCGGCATCATCGCCTGTGGCGCGTTGTACACCGCCATTGGTCTGCTGGTTCAGGTGGTGGGCACAAGTTGGATCGAGAAACTCATGCCGCCCGTGGTGACTGGCGCCGTGGTGGCGGTGATCGGCTTGAACCTGGCCTCGGTGCCGATCAAGAACATGGCCGCCAGCAACTTCGACAGCTGGATGCAGGCCGTCACGTTTTTGTGTGTGGCGCTGGTGGCGGTGTTCACCCGCGGCATGGTGCAGCGGCTGCTGATTCTGGTGGGCCTGGTGGTGGCCAGCGGGGTCTATGCGCTGCTGACGAACGGGCTGGGTCTGGGCAAGCCAATGGACCTGTCGAGCCTGTTCAACGCCGCCTGGTTCGGCGCGCCCTCGTTTTCTGCCCCGGTGTTTGATGTCAAGGCCATGTTGATGATTGCGCCGGTGGCCATCATTCTGGTGGCCGAGAATCTGGGCCACCTGAAAGCGGTGACGGCCATGACCGGCAAGAACCTGGACGTCTACATGGGCCGCGCCTTCATGGGTGACGGCATTGCCACCATGGTCAGCGGCGGCGCAGGCGGCACCGGTGTCACCACCTATGCCGAGAACATTGGTGTGATGGCCGCGACCAAGATTTACTCCACCGCGATGTTTCTGGTGGCGGCCCTGCTGGCCGTGGTGTTGGGCTTCAGCCCTAAATTTGGCGCCATCATCCAGACCATTCCGCTGCCGGTGATGGGCGGCGTGAGCATTGTGGTGTTTGGCCTGATTGCGGTGGCCGGTGCCCGCATCTGGGTGGAGAACAAGGTCGACTTTGCCGACAACAAAAACCTGATTGTGGCCGCCATCACCCTGATCCTGGGCACCGGTGACTTCACCCTGAAGTTTGGCGACTTTGCCCTGGGTGGCATCGGTACCGCCACGTTTGGGGCCATTGTGTTGTACGCGTTGTTGAATCGTGGCAACAGTCAGGCATCCAGCGTGCCGTCGACCACGGCAGGTCATTGAACCCGTCGGGCCAGGTGGTTCAGTCGCTGTCGTCGGCATTGCCGCGCAACGCCGCCGGGTCGGCGGTGATCGGGCGGTAGATTTCCACGCGCTGGCCGGGCTCCAGCCGCGCCTCCAGCGACACGGTTTTGCTGAAGATGCCCACTTTCTGGGTACTCAGGTCCAGCGATGGAAAGCTGCGGGTGATGCCACTGAGTTCAATGGCCTCGCGCACGGTAGCGTGTTCGGGCACCTCGATCTCAAGCCAGGTTTGCCGGTCCGGCAAGGCGTAGGTCACACTGACCTTCATGATGCGGCAGCCAGGCTGGGGGGTGTTTCCGCTGGCGCGGCTTGCGGTCGTGGGGCTTTTTTGCGTGCGTCCAGTGTGCGTTTGGCGGCAATCATCAGCCCCAGCACGATGAAGCCGCCTGCAGGCAGGATCATCACCAGCGCCCCGTCGCCCGGGTACAGGCGCGTCTCCAGCACCCCCATAGCTGGCCCCAACAAGTTGGCGGCACCAGAGAACACCGTGCCGCTGCCTCCAATCTCACGTATCGCACCCATCATGGTCAGCGCCAAGGTAAAACCCGCGCCCATCGCCAGCCCATCCAATGCCGACCAGGCCACGCTGTTTTTGCTGGCAAAAGACTCGGCGCGTCCCAGAATCAAGCAGTTCACCACGATCAGCGGGATGAACAGGCCAAGCACCTTGTGCAACTCATGCAGCCAGGCGTTCATGACCAGGTCCACCATCGTCACCAGGGTGGCAATGATCAGCACAAAGGCCGGGATGCGCACCTCTTCAGTTATGAGGCCGCGTAACAACGCCACCAGCGCGTTGGAGAGCACCAGTACCGCCATGGTGGCCAGACCCATGCCCAGGCCCTGGGTGGCTGCTGAGGTGACGGCCAAGGCCGGACACAGCGACAACATCTGGCTGAACACCACATTGTTGCGCCACACGCCATCGACGAGGATGTCACGAACTTGACTCATGGTTGGGCCTCCTGAAGCAACTCGTCACGGTGCGCCGCAAACAGCCGCAGCCCGTCGCGCACGCCCTTGACCACCGCGCGTGGGGTGATGGTGGCCCCGGCAAACTGGTCAAACGGGCCGCCGTCTTTTTTCACGGCCCATTTCTCTTCGGGTGGGTCGGTCAAAGACTTTCCCGCGAAACGGGTGATCCAGTCGGTGCGGCTCACTTCAATCTTGTCACCCAGGCCGGGCGTCTCTGTGTGGTGCAGCACCCGCACACCCAGCAGTTGGCCGTTTTGGTCAATGCCCAGCAGCAGCCGGATCTCGCCGCTGTACCCGGAGGTGCTGGTCTCAAAGGCAACCCCGGTGATTTGCTTGGCTTGGCGCGCCCGGTACACCAGGACCGGCGCACCATCCACCAGCAACTCCAAGGTGTCGCCCGCCGGGTTGTTGTCGTGGAGGCTGGCCGGAATCACCTGCTCCAGCGAGTGGCGCAGGTCTTCCAGGGCGCTTTGTTCAATCGGCGCCTTGGTCAGGCCGTAGGCCACCGTCAGCAACAAGGTGGCAGCCAGCGAAAAGCCGCCCAGCACCACGGCATGTTTGGCCCCGCCGAGCTCCAGGAGCCTGGCCACACGCTCAGACAAAGAGCCCGGGAGAGCCGGTGACGCTGTGTGATCGGTGGCATTCATAGGGGTATCTTGGGTTTTTGGGTGTCCAGCGACTGGCCACGCCGACTGCGGCCAAACACGCGGGGGCGAAAGCCCCGGTCGATCAGCGGCACCATCGCATTCATCAGCACCACAGCAAAGGCTACCCCTTCCGGATACGCCCCGAGCGAGCGGATCACCCAGGTCAGGGCACCAATGCCCGCACCAAACAACAGCTGCCCACTGCGTGACACCGGCGAGGTCACGTAGTCGGTGGCGATGAAAAACGCGCCCAGCAAGGTGGCCCCGGACAGCAGGTGGATCGGCATCGCGGCAAAGCGGCTGGGGTCCAGTGCGTTGGACACCAGCGCCAGCGTGGCCAGGGTGCCCAGCATCGCCAGCGGGATATGCCAGGAGATGATGCGCAAGGTCAGCAGCAACAGGCCGCCCGCCAGCAACAGCCCGGCTGAGGTTTCGCCCATCGACCCCGGTTCGCGGCCCATGGCCAGCTGCGCAGCGGGCGGCAGCTGTTCGGTGGTTGTGGCCACCGAGATGCCGCGTGAGTGTTCGGTTTTGAGCACCCCCAGCGAGGTGGCCGCACTCATGTGCTCCGGCAGTGTGCTCTGGCCCGCCACATAGGTCAGGGCCTGGCTGAAGGAGGGGGCGCTGGCGCTGCCCAAGGGGGCCGGTGCCACCCACACCGTGAGCTGCACCGGGAATGAAATCAATAACACGATACGCGCCACCATCGCGGGGTTGAACATGTTTTGGCCCAAACCGCCAAACAGGTGTTTGCCCAGCACTATCGCCACCAGCGCGCCCAGAAACCCGATCCACCACGGCGCCCAGGGTGGCAAACTCAGGGCCAGCAACCAGCCCGTCAACAACGCCGAGCCGTCCGCCAGCCGGGCGCGCACCGGCTGGCCCAGCAGCTTCAACATCAGCGCCTCTGCGACCAGGGCCGTGGCCAAGGTGATCACCAACAGAAAAATGGCAGGCCAGCCAAACAGCCACAAACCGTAGGCGGTGGCTGGCAGCAGTGCCGCCATCACCCACAGCATGGTGCGGCTGATGCTGTTGACGGTGTGGGTGAAGGGCCCAGCCCGTGTGGCCATGGTGATCATGTGGATTCCTCCAGCTGGCTGGCAGGTGTGTCGACCGGCGCGGCGGCGCTGGCGGCTGCGGCGGCAGCTTTGGCGGCTTTGCGGGCAGCGGCTGCGGCCTTTTTGGCTTCGGCCTCGCGTGCGGCGCGTTCGTTGCGCGCCTGGATCAGGGATCGGATGCGGTCCTGCCGCCTTGAGTCGCGGTCCAGCGCACCCAACTGACCTTTGGCGAAGTTGAAGTAATGCGACAGCGGGATGTGGGAGGGGCAGATGAACGAGCAGGAGCCGCAGCTCACGCAGTCCTGCAGGCCGATGGCCTGTGCCCCTTGCAGGTCGCCCCGGCGCACCAGCTGCGCCATCTCCAGCGGCACCAGGCCACAAGGGCAGGCCGACACACAGCTGCCACAGCGGATGCAGGGCGATTCGGCCCCGTCGTTGACCTCGTCGGCGGTGAGCGCCAGCACACCGCTGGTGCCCTTGACCACCGGCACCTGCACCGAGGGCAGGGGCGCACCCATCATCGGGCCACCACCAATGAGTTTGTGTGGCACCGGGTGCAGGCCACCACAAAAGACCAGCAGGTCTTCCACCAGTGTTCCCAAGGGCACATTGATGTTGGCCGGCTCGCGGATGCCGCGCCCCGACACCGTCACCACACGGCTGATCAGGGGTTCACCACTGCGCACGGTGCGCGCCACGGCGCGTGCGGTGGCCACGTTGTGCACCACCACACCGATGTCGGCGGTGAGTTTGCGTGAGGGTGTTTCGCGCCCGGTGCAGGCCAGCACCAGGTGGCGCTCGGAGCCCATCGGAAAACGGGTTGGCAGGGCCATCACCTTGATCCAGGGCTCCACCCGGGCTGCCTCGCGGATGGCGGCCAAGGCCTGTGGCTTGTTGCGCTCAATCGCAAACACCACCGACTGCACCTCCAGCGCATAAGCCAGGATACGCACGCCGTCGATCACGGCCGCAGCCTCCTCGCGCATCAGGCGGTCGTCGCAGGTCAGGTAGGGCTCACACTCGGCCCCGTTGATCAGCAGGGTGTCGAGCTGGTAACGACTCTTCAAGTCAAGCTTCACGGCCGAAGGAAAAGCCGCACCACCCATGCCCACAATGCCAGCGGCTGCTACACGGCTGTTGAGTTCAGCGGGTGTCACCCCCAGCGGAAAGTCGTCGGTGATGGGGTGGGGCAGTGCGGCCCAGCGGTCTTGTCCGTCGGTGGCAATGATGATGGTCTTTTGCCGCAAACCCGACGGGTGCGGCGCCACATACTCTTCAATGGCAACCACTGTGCCGGAGCTGGAGGCATGCACTGGCGCCGACAAACCCGGTGCGGCCTTGGCAATCAACTGGCCCTTGAGCACGGTGTCACCCACGACCACCACGGGCAGGGCAGGGGCGCCAATGTGTTGCTGCAGCGGCAGGTAGAGCCTGCGCGGCAGCGGCATGGGCACCACCGCTTTTTCGCTGGACAGTTCCTTGTGGTACTGCAGCTTGACTCCGCCACGAACACGAAAAGACCACATGCTGAAACGTCCTCGTTAGTCGGTTGTCAAAGGGGTGGCCACGGCCGTTTTGGGCTTGGGCTTGGGCTTGGGTTTGGGCCAGTGCCAGGTGGCCAGCGTTGGCAGCACCGGTTTCATCACAATCGCCTGGGTCGGGCACTCGGCCACACACAGGCCGCAGGCATAACAGGCCTCGGGCAGCACGGTGTGCATCTGTTTGGCGGCACCCACAATCGCGTCCGAGCCACATTTGCGGATGCAGCGGGTGCAACCAATACAACGCGCTTCTTCCACCCAGGCCACCGTCGGCAGAGCCTCTTCTGAACCATCCATCACCAGCCGCACACCCAGCAGGTCGGCCACGCGTTGTGCGGTGGAGGCGCCACCCGGCGGGCAGCAGTTGGGCGCGGCACGCCCCTCCACCATGGCAGCGGCGGCCTGTTTGCACCCGGCAAAACCACATTGCGCGCAGTTGGAACCCGGCAGCAGCGCGGCCACTGCCTCGGCGCGGTCATCCACCGGTGTCGACAAATAACGTGAGGCCACGCCCAGAATCACGCCCAGAACCGTGCCCAGCACACCGATGGCGCCCACGGCCTGCGCGGCATGGCTGAGTGCGGTCGCGTCCATCAGTGGCCTCCCAGTCCGGCAAAACCCATGAACGCCAGGGACAAGACCCCGGCGGTGATGAAACCAATCGGCGCCCCCTCAAAAGCTTTGGGCACCTCGGCCAGGGCCAGGCGTTCACGCAGGCCGGCAAAAATCACCAGCACCAGACCAAAACCCGAGGCCGCACCAAAGCCGCGCAACAGGCTGGCCACAAACCCGTGACCGGCCTGGATCGTCAGCAGCGCAATGCCCAACACCGCGCAGTTGGTGGTGATCAGCGGCAGATAGACGCCCAGCGCCTCGTACAGCGGCGGTGAGATGCGCCGGATCACCATCTCGGTGAACTGCACCACCGCCGCAATCACCAGGATGAAGGTCATGGTGCGCAGGAATGACAGGTCCAGCGGCGCCAGCAGCAGCGCCTCGGCCACCCAGACAAAACCGGTCGACAAGGTCAGCACAAAGGTGGTGGCCAGCCCCATGCCAATGGCGGTGTCGATGCGCGAGGACGTGCCCATGAACGGGCACAGGCCTAGAAACTTGGCCAACACCACGTTGTTGACGATGGCGGTGCTGAGCAGCACGAGTAGAAAGTCATGCATCACAGACCTCGCTGCTCAACCACGGGAATGGCCACCCGGCGCAGGGATTCCTCGCCGGAGGATGGGCATGAGGAACCAGATGCACTGCTGGCGCGCCCCAGCACCACCGGCACCAGCGCCTCACGCCAACGCCGCGCCAGCACCCGTGCCGCAGCCACACCCAGCAACAAACCTGCCAGCGCCGCGACCACCGCCACCGTGTCACCTGCCGTTTGCAGGGCACTGGCGGCGACCAGCATCGTCAGCAGCGGCAAGGTATAAGCGGTCAGCGAGGCGCGTGTCAGCGCACGGCGGTCCACCCCCACCAACACCTGGTCACCCAAGGCCAGCAGGGCTTGGCCTGGCCCCAGGTTGCGTGGTACACACCAACTGGCGCCGCGTTTGGCCTTGCCACTGCCACAGGCACTTTGGGTGGCGCAGCTGCCACAGGCCGCTGGCGCCTCGGTGGCGAGCCAGACCCGGTCACCGTCGACACCGACCACACGGGCCAGGCCCTCGACCAAGGCTTCATCGGGTGGGTAGGGCGTGTTCATGACAGCTCACTGACCTGGCCAGCGTGGTTGATGCAAATGGCACGGCAACCCGGTTGGCTGCGCAACAAAGCCAGCCGCGCTGACACATCGGTGCTGGGCATCAGCGCCAGCGCGGTGGACAAGGCGTCACCTTGCGTGGCTGTGGGCGCCACCACCGTGACACTTTCATAAGCGGGGGCGGTGCGACCGGTGCGCGCATTGATCAGGTGGGTGTAGAGGCCAGCGTCGTCCAGCCGGGTGCCATACCCACCGGAGGTGGCCACCGCCTGGTCCAGCACCGACAGGGTGTGCACGGCGCGGCCCGGTTCACGCGGGTCAGCCAAACCAATTTGCCAGGCCGAACCATCGGGTTTGGGCGCCACCGCGCGGGGTTCACCCATGTCAACCAGCATGTGGCTGAAGCCGTGGCTGCGTAACACCGCGCTGCAGCGGTCGGTGATGAAGCCTTGCGCCACGCCGTTGAGTGACAGCGCCATGCCGGGGCGGGCCAGCCGAACCTGGGAACCCGTTATCTGCACACTCTGCCAATCCACCAGGGCACGGGCCTGCGCCACCCGGTCTGCCGGAGGTGGTTCGGTGTTGGCGCCGGTCACAAAATGCTCAAAGTACAGACGCCACAGCGGCTGGATGCTGGGGTCAAACACGCCCTTGGAGGCCGCAGCCATGGCCAGTGCGGTGCCCAGCAGCGAAACGAATTCGGGGGGCGCTTCCTTGAGTTGGCCGCTGCGGTTGAGCTCGGAGATCAACGAGTCGGCGCGAAACAGGCTGAACATGGTCTCCAGCCGGTTCACCTCGGCCAGCATGGCCGACAGTGCTGCCTGGGCGCGTGTCGTGTCGCCCCCATGGTGGAGGGTCACCGAGGCGGGCGCACCCATGGCCACACCCTGCCACTGCAACGGCGCGGCATGGGCGCCTTGCTGAACGCGCCAGGCCACCAGTGGCATCGCCGCAGCCAGCAGCATCAGGCGGCGCCGGGTCAGCAGACCCTGCCGGGGCGCAACAACAGCCTGACTGACAGCCGTGACAGGGTTAGAAGGGCGGTGGGACACGGTGGCTCCTTGAGGCTTGTCAATGGGCGCTTCAGGCCAGCGCGTGGCGCGGCAGCGATGACTTGAGGCTGTCCAACGACACATGCTGGCGGCCGTTGACGTCCTGGAACACCTTGAACACCTTTTCCTGTGCCGGGGTGGACTTGACAAAGTCGTTGTAGGCCTTGACCAGCTGCTCGCGGTACGCGGTGTACAAGCCCACTTCGTTGCTCTCGGCCAGCAGGTTCTCTTGGCGGATGTACTGGAAGAAGCGTTTCAGGATGTGCAGGCGGCTGACGTTGACCACACTCTGCTCAAACGGCACACCAAAGTAATGCAGGAAGTCCTCGGCCGAAGACAGGGCTTTGAGTTGCTGAAGAAAGGTTTCCATGGTGTGTCCTCCGGTGTGCTGTGGGTTGTTCAGGTGGTGGTTCAGGCTGCTCTGGCAAAAGCCAGTGGTGTCGGCCGTGCCAGTGACTCCAGCAAAAAGCCGCGCAACTCGTCCGGCGTGGCTTCTTGCTTGACCCGCATGGCATGGTCGCGGATGCGCCCGAGCAGGCGGGCGGTCAGGGCGTCGTCATCCAGCACCACCCCCATCTGGGCATAAGCCTGGCGCACCGCCTGGGAGCCCGAATGTTTGCCCAGCACGGTGCGGCGCTGGCGCCCCAGTTCCGACGGGTCAAAACTCTCGTAGGTCGAGGCGTTTTTCAGCAGACCGTCGATGTGGATGCCGGACTCGTGGGTGAACACCGCCTCACCCACAATGCTTTTGTTGAACGCCACCTGGCGGCCCGAGGCGCGCGCCACCAGGTGCGAGATGGTCACCAGCGCCTGCGTATCAACCCCGGTGCAAGCGTGGTGCAGGTGGCGCACCCCCATCACCACTTCTTCCAGGGCGGCGTTGCCGGCGCGTTCACCCAGGCCGTTGACCGTGGTGTTGGCATGGGTGGCACCAGCGCGCAGCGCGGCCAGGGTGTTGGCGGTGGCCAGGCCCAGGTCGTTGTGGGCATGGATTTCGATCTCGATGTCGACCGCGTCGCGCAGGCGGGCGATCGCGTCATAGGTGGTGAACGGGTCGAGTACACCCAGTGTGTCGGCAAACCGGATGCGGCTGGCGCCACAGGCTTGCGCCCGGCGGGCCACCAGCGACAGAAAAGTCGGGTCGGCACGTGAGGCGTCTTCGGCACCCAGCGACACGGTGTGGCCGCTGGCCACGGCCTGGCTGATTACCCGCGTGACCTGTTCAAGCGCCCAATCGCGTGACTGGTTCAGCTTGTGCTGCAGGTGGATGTCCGACACCGGAATCGACAGGTGGATGATTTCCGCGTCACAACGCAGCGCGCTGGCCAGATCAGTTTCGGTCAAGCGACCCCATACCATCAACCGGGCTGGCAACCTCAAAGCGGCAATGGCGTTGATGCAGGCGATCTCTTCCTCGCCCATGGCCGGGATGCCGACCTCCATCTCGGGCACTCCTGCTGCGGACAACGCGCTGGCAATCGCACACTTCTCGGCCACCGTGAACGCGACACCGGCGGTTTGTTCGCCGTCGCGCAGGGTGGTGTCGTTGATGATGGGGTTCAGAGGCATGGTGTCGCTTCCTTTGCCTACCTCTTTGCAAGGCTTATGCCATCTGCATTTGCGCCCCTTTTTAGCCATTTAGCCCGGTTGGTGGGCCGGTTTGTTGGTTCTTGGCGGGTTTTTCAGGCCCGCTTGCCAACGGTGCTTGTCGGAATTGTGGTGTTTCGCACAGAGCGGGGCTGCGCAGCAACACGCATTGCCCCAGTGGGTGGTGGAAGCAGAGTTGCTTCAATTTTAATAGTTACTAACCCTTGTTAAATAAGGGCTAGAAGGTGATTTTCTCTACAAAGCTGGGTTTCGGCCCGACCGACACGCCTAGGTCTGCCCCTTCTCCACCCACTTCTGGACGGTGGGCGCCTGGTAGCTGGCAAAACGGTCCAGCAGCGTGTCGGCGGAGGGCTCCACCATCAAGGTGTTGCGGTGTGCTGGCCGCACAAACTGCTCGGCCACCGTGTGGTCCAGGAACGCAGTCAGACCGTCGTAATACCCCGCCACATTGAGCAGGCCACAGGGTTTGGCATGAAAGCCCAGTTGCGCCCAGGTCCAGACCTCGAAAATTTCTTCCAGCGTGCCGATGCCGCCCGGCAGCGCAATGAAGCCGTCTGACAAATCAGCCATCAGGGTTTTGCGCTCGTGCATGGAGCGGGTGACGTGTAACTTGGTCAGCCCGGTGTGTTCGATCTCCTTGCGCTTGAGGGCTTCGGGAATCACACCCACGGCGCGCCCGCCCAACTGTAGCACCGAGTTGGCGATCAGCCCCATGATGCCGACGCTGGCGCCGCCGTAGACCAGGCCCAGGTCGCGCTCGACCAAAGCCTTGGCCAGCGAGCGCGCACCGTCTGCATAAGCCTCGAGTCGCCCGGGGTTGGAGCCGCAATAAACGCAAATATTTTTCATGTTCTGGTCGTTAAAAAACAGGATGGTCGTGAACCATCGGTGATGTGTCGGTGAATTTTCGCAGCGTCAGACTTGGCGCGACTGTGCCAGGGCAATGGCCGCCTGTATCGCCGCCCGTGCCTACGGGCTGTTTTTCCAGCAGGTGGAGCCGACGATGTCGGCGGCTGTTGAAACGATATCCAGCGCGTTGGCTTTGGCCAGATGCGCCAATGATTCAAAGCCCATTTGCTCCAGCCGGGCGACCACCGTGGGGCCAACCCCTTTCACGGCCAACAAGGCGCTGCGTTCTTCGAGTGGGAAAGGCATGAGGACTGTGCTTCAGTGTTGTGACAAGGCCTGCTGCATGCTGGGCCAGATGATGGCTTGCGCCACGATCACCTTCTCGCCATTGAAGGTGGCTGCAGGTGAACCATAAAGCTGGTAACCGAGGGCCAGCGCCTCACTGACGCGGCGGCAAAACGTCGCGTCGTCGGGTCCGGTGAGCAGGCGATAGGTGGGTAAACCGTCAGGTGGTTGCGTGGGTGTTTGAGGTGTCGGCTTCATGGGGGGTCTTGGGGGCTGAAGCGGCAGTTTGCCAGAAAAGCTGTTGCCCAAAGCCCCCGTGATGGGTGCTACCTAGTTCATAGCTTCTCGCCCAGACACAACAAGGGCTGGAGGCTGAAAACGTTCACAAATCCCGGCCATAACCCGCCACCCGCGTTTGACCGGCTTCAGGCCACCCGGTTGTTGCCCTAGACCCACCCGCGCATCACTGTCAGCGGTGATCTCCAGCCATTTACATGTGGCATGTTTGATGTCGTCGGGTCTTCTATCGCACATAGACAATGTCCCAACCCTTGTCGCTTAACGCCTGAACTTGAACGGCAGGTGCTCTCTCACAGTTCATTGCAAGGCAAAGCAACTCGGTAGGTCGCGATGTTGCGACATAGAGGTTGCGATAAAAGCTGAGAGTTGACTCTTTTGTCTTTGGCGTAAGCGCTTTCCCAGTGGCAATGCTTGCGAGTGCTCCTTCCAGGTCATGACAGCGCGCCGGATGTGCATGGGCTTCTAATACCAGCGTCGCGAGATGCGTCTCGCCTTTTACCGCGGCAATCGTTGCAACCTGTACCTTCAGCACGCGTCCTTTACGTTGCACCGTGTACTCATTCGCTACGCCCGCTGTCGCTTGCGTAGCGGTGGATGCCTCGAAAACGTCCATGCCTATGAACGCAGCCTTGTCGGTTTCGGTCGGCAACAAGCCTGCGAGACCGGTATACATGGCATCAATGGTCGCGGCCCAGTTTGCCTCAGTTGTGTGACTGCGTCCTACAGCCAAGCGATGGCAAAGCATTCGCGCCGAGGCGACGTCTACTCCGGCAGTCTCGAGTCTGCGGAAGAGGTACGTCGCGTCTCGAATGTTTTCAACCGCAGGACTTTTCGCACCTCGCAGTGCGAGCAGAATTGCCCGTTTCACGTCGAGCAGCCGCTTGTCCAAGCCTATAGCGGTTATGCCCAGGCTTGCGGGATCAGCAAGCAGCCGATGGATACTTTCATTTCCGTTTGGTGTGCTTGATGTGCAAGCAAATTCCGGCCAATAGTCAAGCAAATGCCGGCCAGCTGCGCTTTTTGAATCTCCCCGCTTGCGTGCGCAAATTGCTTTGACCAGACTACCGTGCAGAGCGTCGTCAGAGAACGTGGATAAGACACGCTGGCCGAATGCGTCAATAACTGAAGTCACCGCTGTAGTGTCGTAAAGCATGAGTACAGGTCTATGTGCTCCGGCGAGTTCGACGGCATTCACGGACTCGCCATGCACTTGAACCGAGCGAACGACGGAAGCGATAGATTCTGGAAAACGCTTGGTAGATGTAACGCTCAGATGTCCAGCACGGGGAAACGTCAGTTTTGAGGTGTCGCCGTCAGCCCCCAGGATGCGTTGATTGCGATCTCCAAATCGTTGGATAACTACAGTTTCGTCGAAAATTCTTGTCAGCAAGCTCTCTTGTTCCCAACTCGTATCCTGCATCTCATCGATGAGTACCATCGGAAATCGATAGGAAAGACGTTTTCGAATTTCGGGAAATCGAAGCAATAGCCGTTCGGCGAACGCAAACATGTCGTCGAAGCGAAACACTCCCTTGGATCTAAGTTCGTCCTTGAGGTCCTTTGCCTGCTTCCAAGAGTCTGAGTCGCACCCAGGAAGGTTGCCTGCCTCCCAGCCCAACTCAAGGTCTGGGCCTTCGTACCTGAGTGATGCAATGGCCGCTAGTCCTTTGTGCGGATTGTTGTTCACCCACGCGTTTAGCTTGTATCGATGTTTGAGTTGAGCGAGCGCACGGGCGGCAAAAATATCGTTGTCGACCACATCCACTGATTCACCGTCGCTTCGCATCAGAGGCAGAGCCAAGAACTGATTTACAAAGCCGTGAATGGTTCCAACGAAATGTGGATAGCCCAAAAGCTTTGCGCCAACTGCCGTGTTCCCCAGTCGCTTCGATATCTCGTCTTTTGCAACATTGGTGTGGCTGAGTACGCAAATTCCGCGGGTGCTATGGGCCCATTTGCTCGACATCAGCTGAAGCTTTGCGGCTAAGAGCGTTGTCTTCCCGCTACCGGGAGCTGCTTGAACATCTCTCGAAGTACCTTCTAAAAGAACAGCCTGTCTTTCTGCATCAGTGAAATTGAGAGATGGGAATGCGGAAGCCAACGCATCAAGGTCTGAAAGCGCAAGGGTAGGAATCGTCATGCCCCACCCAATGGGTCGGCAGTTCGAGTCAGATGTCGCAAGGCAGCCTTAAGGTATGGCGGCAGTGCATCCAAAAGCGCCTGACCTACGCCATACTGACCTGATCGAATCAGCTTGGCTGCATATTCGGCAGTTACAGCCTTTGAAGCGTCTTTCTCATAGAGTGGCTGATAAATCACTGCCGCAAGGTCGGTCGGATTAGGATACGTGGCCTTTTGGCTAGGCCATGCGGTTTTTGCCGATTCGGTCACAGTCTCTTCATCCTCTTCTGTAAGCCGTTCCCCTCTAGACTTTTGGCTCTTCGCAAGAGCAATCGCGACGAACATTAGCTCGGCCAGACCAGTCATGGCGAGGTCGAATTCAAGTGTCCAAAAGTTCGAGACAAACACTTTCACTGCAGGGTCGTCATCGGTCTCCACCCTGAGAACTTTTCGACGAACAGCCTCGGCAGCTTCAGTGCTCGTGTAGTCGCCTTCAAATCGTTTTCCTGTCTTGGGTTTCGATACATAGGTTGCCACGTTCGGCACGATATCTCGGTCTGTCAGACAAGCAACGGGGATTGGAATCGCGTCGTTCTTGTCTGAGCGCTGAAAGATCCGCGCGTAGTGGTAGAGGCCGACATCGCCCACGTTTACGATGGAGATGCCGTATCTAGAGAACGAAAGGTCAGCCATCTCGGCAATAGCTGGCAGGAGCAAGGCCTCTGCAGGCCCCTCTACGACAGCAACGCCTCTTGCAAAGAAGAGATTTGCCTTCGTTGCGTCAACAAATCTGCGGAGATAAGCATAGTCGGTTCGCGCTAACCGAGTCTCTTCAGGTCGGAGAGCGAATGTTCGTGCCTTGTGAACTAATGTCATTGACTCAATGGCCGCGCCTGCTGCGAGCGAAGGACTGTGCGTACTCAGAACGACCTGAACAGGGCGCTGTTGTGCTAGTGTTTGACGTTGAATGAGTTCCATGACACGTTCTTGCAACGTAAGCGCCCAGCCAACCCATCTTGAATTGAGATCTCGCATCTCGCAAGATCGTGTGCACGCAACCCATCGTGCACACCATGCTCAAAGACCCAGACCCCGCCAAGTATCCGGCCCGACG
>Ga0075012_10003042_pt1 | contig 16207 bp, 11 predicted proteins | sample All_14_2_FD_71474 | JGI IMG/M metagenome (GOLD analysis project Ga0075012, IMG submission 71474) | Freshwater microbial communities in response to fracking from Pennsylvania, USA - Allegheny Zone_MetaG_DW_15 | ecosystem: Environmental > Aquatic > Deep subsurface > Groundwater > Drilled... | reverse complement strand
ACGGGCAGCCCGCGCCCGGCACAAACGCGGTGGTCGTGGTCGGGCGTGAGGCGCTGGACGCGAAGGGGCTGCCGTGGCTGGCCAGCGTGCCGGAGGGGCTGCGGGTGCTGGTGCTCGAACAGCGGGCGGCGGTGCTCGAGGGGCTGCTCGGGTTCCGCGTCGCCGAACGCGGTTCGCGCGCGCTTTACCCGCGGTTCGCGCATCCGGTGACGCAGGGGCTCGACGAGGGCTTTTTCCGTGACTGGTCGGGGGCGGCCACCCTGCTGACTCCCCATTTGACAGGCTTGCCCGAGGCCGAGACGCAGGACCCTCGCTGGACGTGGTGCGGGTTCTCGAACACGCGCGTGTGGCGCTGCGGCAGCCGCGGCAACGTGGCGTCGGTACTGATCGAAAAACCCGCGAAGGGCGACTGGCGGGCGCTGGTGGACGGCGAGTTCGACATGCAGTACGCGGCTCTGCTGGAGGCGGCTGAGGGACGCGGGCGGGTGCTCTTCTGCCAGTTGGATGTGACGGGACGCACCGAGCCTGAGCCGATGGCAGACCGGCTGGTGGTGAACCTGCTGGCCTATCTCGGCCGCGCGCAGCCCGAGACGCGGCGGGCGGCCGTGTGTCTGGGCGGCGGCGCGTGCGAGGCGCTGGTCCGCGAACTCGGCGTGAAGCAGGAGCGGGCGGACGTGGCGCCGGGCGCGGGAACGTTACTGGTGGCGGGACCGGGGGCGGCGGCGCCGCCGGGGCTCGCGCAGGCGGTGGAGCGGGGGATGGATCTCGTGTGTCTGGGGATGACCGGCGACGAGCTGAAGGCGTGGTGCCCGGTGCCGGTCGCGACGGTCCGCACGAACGCCTGCTTCAGCCGCATCGAGACGGTGCCGCCGGAATTCAACGGGCTGTGCAACGCCGACTGGGCGTGGCACGGCCGGATGGCTTTCGACGCCCTCGCGGTGCCGGAGGGTGAGGCGAGGGCGGCGTCGAACACGGCGCTGCGCGTGATCCGCTACGGCAAGGGCCGGGTGGTGGTGTGGCAGGTGCCGCCGTGGCGGATCGACGAGATGGCCAAGCCGTATCTGCGCACGAGCAAGCGGCGCGCGAACGCCATGGCGGCGCGGCTGCTGGCCAATCTGGGCGCAGAGTTCGGCCCCACGCCGCTGGGCGAGCGCTTCGCGGTGCCGACGGAAAAGGCGTGGCTCAAGAGCTACTATCTCGACACGCCGGAGTCGGGGGACGATCCGTACCGGTATTACCGCTGGTAATGTCGATGCGCGGAGAATGGCGTGAAAAGGCGAAGAATTATGACGGAAAGGAAGTTTTTTCTTAATATCTATAAAGTCTATTGACTTACTTCATTCATGATGCTACTTTGTCGCCTTTTCAAGCCGCAGAAGCGGGCGAAAGAATCGCTCAAACAACGTAGCATGGCAGGAATGTCAAACGAAAAGGAGCCGACATGAACAGCAGAAACAGAACCGTCCGAGCCGTGAGCGTGATCGCCTTGACCGCAACCCGTCTCTGGGCAGCAGACGTGACGGCGATTTTGAATGTCTCGTACGATCCCACCCGTGAGTTGTACAAAGAATACAATCAGGCGTTTGGCCACTGGTACGAGAAAGAACATGGAGGCAAGACGATCAAAGTCAAACAGTCGCACGGCGGATCGGGCAAGCAGGCCCGGTCCGTGATCGACGGATTAGACGCCGATGTGCTGACGCTGGCGCTGGCCTACGACATCGACGAGGTCGCGGCGAAGGCCGGCTTGCTGGCGGCCGACTGGCAGAAAAAACTGCCGCACAACAGCGCCCCATACACCTCGACGATCGTTTTCCTTGTCCGGAAAGGCAATCCCAAGCAGATCAAGAGCTGGGAAGACCTGGTGAAGCCGGGGGTCGAGGTCATCACGCCTAACCCGAAAACCTCGGGAGGAGCCCGCTGGAATCATCTGGCGGCGTGGGGCGCTGTCTTGGACCGCGAGTTGGGCGGCGACTTCGGCAAGCTGGAAAAGCCCGAGTTTGCGGCGCAGGCCGCTGCCGCGCAGGCCAAGGCCAGGGACTACATAACCGACTTGTACAAACATGTGCCGGTCCTCGACTCGGGGGCACGAGGGGCCACCACGACCTTTGCGCAGCGCGGCATCGGCGACGTCTTCCTGTCGTGGGAGAACGAGGCGTTTCTGGCGGTCAACGAACTGGGCAAGGACACGTTCGACATCGTCTTTCCCCCGGTCAGCATTCTGGCCGAGCCGGCCGTCGCGGTGGTGGACAAGGTCGTGGACAAGCGCGGGTCGCGCGCGGTTGCGGAGGCGTACCTCAAGCACCTCTACAGTCCCGAAGGCCAGACGCTCGCGGCCAAACACTACTACCGGCCTCGCAGCCCGGAGCAGGCCGATCCGGCCGATGTCGCCCGTTTCCCGGCGGTCAAGCTGATCTCCATCGACGAGGTCTTCGGCGGCTGGCAGAAAGCCCAGAAAGAGCACTTCTCGGACGGCGGCATCTTCGACCAGATCTACCTGCCGAGCAAGTAGCGTCCGCACCCAGGCAGGAAGCGCTCAAGGCCTGAGGCCGGGTGCTTCCTCGAGAGACACAACCCCGAACACACGGCGCCTCTGGGTGCCACCCGCCAAGGGAAAGCAACATGAACACTTTTCTTATCAATTTTTCAGTTGCGGCGGCGGTGCTGTCCGCAACCGCGCAAACGGCTCAGCCCGTCCAGCCAGCCGCAGACGTGCCCGTGAAACCGGCTGCCGAGAGTACGCCGAGCCTGAAGCTCATCGGCGGCGCGGATATCCGCTTCCGCTACGACTACAAGGATAACGCGCCGACTTCAGGCGGCAAAATCAACACGGCGTATCAGGATTACTACCGCCTGAGGACGCGCGTGTGGGGAGAGGTCGGTTATGAGAACGTCGCTCTGTTCGGCCGCCTTGCGAACGAGTTCCGCGACTATCACAACGCGCCGCAGCAGTACCAGTTTCCGGATGAGCTCTTCATCGACGCGCTCTTCCTCGACGTCAAAGGGCTCCTCGATGACAAGGTCGACCTGCGCGTCGGGCGGCAGGACCTCAAATACGGGGACGGGCGCGTCATCAGTGACGGAAGTGCCGGCGACGGCAGCCGCTCGACCTACTTCGATGCGGCCCGAGCGAGCATCCGCTTGAGCGAAAAAAACACGCTCGACGTGTTCGGCATCTATCAGCGTCCGGAGGATGAGTGGACCGTGGGAGGCGAGGGGTACGATATGACCAGCCTTACGGGCGGAGAGAACAACGACCTCACCGAATCGGCGTTTGGCGCATACCTCACGCTGGGCGAGAGCAAGGCGTTGCCCGTCGAGCTGTACTATATCTGGAAGGACGAGAGCCGGTCCTTCAACAAGGGCGACCGCTCCAGCCGCCTCGCGGGCCGTGATTTCCACACGGTCGGCACGCGGCTGACGCCATCTCTCACCGACCGGCTCTCGCTCGAGGCGGAAGGTGCCGTGCAGATCGGCGAAACGGGCGAAGGCCGCGACATCCTCGCCTTTTTGGGGTACGCGGGCACGCTGTACAAGATCGCGCCCGACGCCTCGTGGAAGCCGACGCTCAAGGCCGGCGTGCTCTACCTTTCGGGCGACGAGGACGCGAAGGCCGGCGACGACAACAACTGGAATCCGGTGTTCAACCGGACCACGTGGTTCAGCGAACTGGCCTCGGGGCAGTACCCCAAGCTCTATTGGACGAACCTGCTCTACCCTCACCTGGAAGTCGCCGCCGCCCCAGCCAAGTCGCACAAGGTCAGCCTTGAGACGGGGCCGATGTTCGCGGCCGAGAACGACACGGCGCAAGACGACAGCTACCGTGGACTGCTGGGTATCGCCAAGTACCAGTTCCCGCTGCTAAAGGGATTCTTCCGCAAGGAGAGCGAAGTCAAAGGAACGGTTCTGGCCGAAGTCGTCGATGCGGGCGACTACTACGCGGACGCGGAGACCGGGTACTATCTGAGGTTCGAGCTGGCCGCCAAGTTCTAGTGCGCTTTACGTAAAGCGTAGCCGCTAAATCTTAAACCGCTCTAGCGGGTGCTGACCCCGGTAAAGCGCGTGAAGCAGGGCAAGGAGTGACGATGAAGCTGAAATTTAGAGAAAAGAGTGTGCTGCCTGGGTTCGGGCTGTCCTTCGGTTTCACGGTCTTCTACCTGTCCCTGCTCGTGCTGGTGCCGCTGTGCGCGCTGGTGCTCCGCAGCAGCGCGCTGGGGGTCGCGGGGTTCGCCGAGACCATCCTGCACCCGCGCGTGGTGGCCTCGTTTAAAGTGACCTTCCTGTCGGCCTTCAAGGCGGCCTTGATCAACGTGGTGCTCGGCGTGACTGTGGCGTGGTTTCTGGTGCGTGGGCGCTTTCCCCTGAAGCGGCTGGTGGACGCGCTGGTGGACCTGCCGTTCGCTTTGCCGACCGCGGTGAGCGGCATCGCGCTGACCGCGCTGTTCGCGCCGAACAGCGCGCTGGGTGCGGCGCTGGGCAAGGTCGGCGTCAAAGTGGCCTTCACCTCCACGGGAATCATGGTCGCGATGATCTTTATCGGCCTGCCCTTTGTGATCCGGAGTGTGCAGCCCGCCTTGGCAGACCTGAGCAAAGAGCTGGAAGAAGCCGCGCTCAGCCTCGGCGCGTCGCGCTTTCAGACCTGGTGGCGCGTGGTGTTGCCGCTCTTGGCCCCGGCGATCTTGAGCGGCTTCACGCTGGCTTTCTCGAGGGCGCTGGGCGAGTACGGGTCGGTGGTTTTCATTGCCGGAAACATGCCGATGAAGACCGAAATCGCGTCGCTGCTGATCATCACCAAGCTGGAGCAGTTCGACTATGCGGGCGCAACGGCCATCGCGGTGGCGCTGCTGTCGCTGTCGCTGCTGTCGATCCTGCTGGTCAACGTGTTTCAGTCATGGACAGCCCGGAATCTGGGCGGAGCGTAAGGAGAACGACATGAAGCAAAGTGAAAAACAGGCGGACAGCTTCTGGGGCAATTTCGCGCTGAGCGCGGCGGCGCTGATGATCGTCGGGCTTCTCGTCGTGCTGCCGTTGCTGGTGGTTCTGAAGGAGGCCTTCGCAGGCGGCGTGAGGGTCTGGCTGGCGAGCGTTAGCGATCCCGACGCGCGGTCGGCCGTCTGGCTCACGCTGGGCGTCGCGGCGGCGGTCGTTCCCCTGAACACGGTGTTCGGCGTGGCTGCGGCTTGGGCGCTCGCCAAGTTCCGCTTCAAGGGCCGGAGCCTTCTTCTGTCATTGGTCGATTTACCCTTTGCCGTTTCGCCGGTGGTCGCGGGACTGATATTCATTCTGGTGTTCGGCCGGCACGGATGGCTGGGGGCGTGGTTGACGGACCATCACCTCCGGGTCGTTTTTGCCGTGCCGGGCATCCTCTTGGCGACCCTCTTCGTGACGTTCCCGTTTGTGGCCCGCGAGCTGATCCCGCTGATGACGGAGCAGGGGTCGGAAGAGGAACAGGCGGCGCTGAGCCTCGGGGCAACAGGCTGGCAGACTTTTTTGAAAGTGACGCTGCCCAACATCAAATGGGGGTTGCTTTACGGCATCATCCTCTGCAACGCGCGCGCCATGGGAGAGTTCGGCGCGGTCTCCGTGGTGTCGGGGCACATTCGCGGTGAGACGAACACGTTGCCGTTACACATTGAGGTGCTTTACAACGAGTATCGCTTCACGGCGTCATTCGCCTGCGCCTCCCTTCTGGCGGGGCTGGCGGTGGTGACGCTGATCCTGAAGACGGTCGTGGAGCTGAAGAGTGCGCGCGATGCCGCGTAAGGGGCGTGAACCATGAGTATTTCGATTCAGAACGTCAGCAAAAAGTTCGGGGCCTTTCAGGCGCTTCACAACGTGAACCTTGAAGTCCCCTCGGGAAGCTTGACCGCGCTGCTGGGGCCTTCGGGCTCCGGCAAGACCACACTGTTGCGGATTGTGGCGGGACTGGAGAGCGTGGACGAGGAGACGGGCGGCCAGATCCTGTTCGACGGTGTTCCCGTGACCGGTAATCCGGTCAACCGCCGCCAAGTGGGCTTTGTCTTTCAGCACTATGCCTTGTTCCGTCACATGACCGTGTTTGAGAACATCGCCTTTGGGCTGCGGGTTAAGCCTCGTGCCGAACGGCTCTCGGGCCCCGCGATCAACGAGCGCGTCAACGAGCTGCTGCGGCTCGTGCAGCTCGAGCAGTTGGCGAAGCGTTTTCCCTCGCAGTTATCGGGCGGGCAGCGGCAGCGGATCGCTCTGGCGCGCGCCTTGGCGATCCAGCCCAAGGTGTTGTTGCTGGACGAGCCTTTCGGGGCACTGGATGCCCAAGTGCGCTCCGAGCTGCGGCGCTGGCTTCGTCATCTGCACGACACGATCCATGTGACCAGCATTTTTGTGACGCATGACCAAGAGGAGGCGCTGGAAGTGGCCGACAGCATTGTCGTCATGAACAAGGGACAGGTCGAGCAGGTGGGCGCGCCGAATGAGGTGTTTCAAAATCCCGCCACCGAGTTTGTGATGAAATTTTTGGGCGAGGTGAACGTCTTCCATGGGCGGCTTCACAACGACACCCCCGTCTTCACAGATGAACTTAAAGATGCGGACGGCGTCCGGCTCTTGGTGCGGCCGCATGACTTGGCGGTGCGGTTGCGCCCGGGTCCGGGTGTTAGTTTGCCGGCCCAAGTCTACCGCGTGTTGACGGCCGGACCGCTCGTGAAGATCGAGCTGCTGAACAGTCAGAACAACTTGGTGCAGGTTCACGTCCCGCACGACGTTTACTTGGCGATGCCTGTGAAATCCGGGCAGGAAGTCTACCTGGTGCCCAAAGAGTCCCGCCTGTATGGCAACGGAAATGAGCGGATCGAGTACGTGATTTAGAGGGCATCATAAAGACCGGCCGGCTGAATGCGGTCGGACAGCGAAGGAAAGCGAGGGAGCCATGACAACAGAACAGCTTCAAAGTGACGCTGAGGGTTTGACAGCCGAGAGCGTCATCCGGCGCGCATGGGAAACGTTTGGCGACAAGCTGGTGTTCGCCACCTCGCTGGCTGCCGAGGACCAAGTGCTCACCGACATGATCGTGCGCAACCGCTGGCCGATCCCGTTCGTCACCCTTGACACGGGTCGCCTCTTTCCAGAGACCTACGCCCTGCTCGCCGAGACCGAGGAACGCTACGGGATCAAGATCCAGGTCTTCTTTCCAGACCGTGTCGCGGTCGAAGAGATGGTGGCGGAGAGGGGGATCAACTTGTTCCGTCACAGCATCGGGAACCGGAAGCTCTGCTGCCGTGTCCGCAAGCTCGATCCCCTGAAGCGTGCGCTGGCCCCGTACCGCGCGTGGATCTGCGGCCTGCGCCGCGAACAGTCGGTGACGCGCGCCGAAATCCAGCTCGTCGAGCACGACGCCGCGAACGGCCTGACGAAAATCAACCCGCTGGCCGGTTGGAGCGAGCAGGCGGTGTGGGGATATATCGCCGCGCGGCAAGTTCCGTATAACCCGCTGCACGACCAGGGGTTCCCCAGCATTGGCTGCGCCTGCTGCACGCGGGCGATCAAGCGTACAGAGGAGCTTCGCGCAGGACGATGGTGGTGGGAGGAGCCCGAACACAAGGAATGCGGGCTGCACACGAGATGCCAGCAGGCTTCCGTCGGTGGCGAGAGGGCCGGAGAGCCTGAAAACACCCAAGGAGAAAAACCATGAAGACACTGTCACAACTGAAACAGCTGGAAGCTGAGAGCATCCACATTTTTCGCGATGCGGTCAGCCAAGCTCAAAACCCTATCCTTTTGTACTCCATCGGCAAGGACTCGTCCGTGCTGGTCCGCTTGGCGCAGAAGGCCTTCTTTCCCGGGCGCTTGCCCTTTAAGCTCCTGCACATCGATTCCACGTGGAAGTTTCGCGAGATGATCGCCTTCCGCGACCGCTTCTGCGCGGAGCAGAAACTCGATCTGATTGTGCACTCGAACGAACAGGGGCGTGCGGAAGGAGTGAACCCCTTCGATTACGGCAGCCGCAAATACACCGACACGATGAAGACACAGGCGCTCTTGCAGGCGCTGAAGAGGGGCCGGTACGACCTGGCTTTTGGAGGCGCGCGGCGCGACGAGGAGAAGTCCCGCGCCAAAGAGCGGGTCTTCTCGTTCCGCGACAAGCATCAGCAATGGGATCCCAAGAACCAGCGGCCCGAGCTGTGGAACATCTACAATGCCCGTGTCAATCACGAGGAGAGCGTGCGCGTTTTTCCGCTCTCGAACTGGACCGAGACCGATATCTGGCAGTACATCCGCATCGAGCGTATCCCGATCGTTCCCCTCTATTTTGCCGCGCTGCGGCCGGTGGTGGAGCGGGACGGCCAATGGATCATGGTGGACGACGAAAGGATGCGCCTTCATGCGGGAGAGCGGCCCGTCGAAAAGAGGGTTCGGTTCCGCACACTGGGCTGCTATCCGCTAACGGGGGCCGTCGAATCCAACGCGACCACCATCGAGGAGATCGTGGCCGAAACGTTGCAGGTGCGCGTGAGCGAACGCTCGACGCGCGTGATCGATCACGACAGCGACTCGTCGATGGAGCAGAAAAAGCGCGAAGGATATTTCTAAGGCAGCAGCGCGCGACCAGTCTCCGGGGCTTTAAGCGGGGCGGCCTCTGCGTCGTCCGGAAAGTGAGGATTTCATGAATAACATCGGAAGTTACTTAAATGACTACGAGAACAATAATTTGCTCCGTTTCATTACCTGCGGTTCGGTCGACGACGGCAAGTCGACGCTGATCGGTCGGCTTCTTTACGACAGCAAGCTGATCTACGAGGACCAGCTCAGTTCATTGCAGGAGGCGAGTGCGAAGAACGGCACCACCGGCGCGGGCGAAATCGATTACGCGCTGCTCTTGGACGGGCTGAAGGCTGAGCGAGAGCAGGGCATCACGATCGATGTCGCATACCGCTATTTCTCCACCCCGCAGAGAAAGTTTATCATTGCGGACACGCCAGGCCATGAGCAGTATACGCGCAACATGGCGACCGGCGCGTCAACGGCCAATCTGGCCGTCATCCTGATTGATGCGCGCTATGGCGTGGTCACACAGACCAAGCGGCACGCCTTCATCGCCTCCTTGTTGGGCATCCGGCATCTGTTGGTTGCGGTTAACAAAATGGATATCGGCGGGTACCAGGAGGAGACCTTCCTGGCGATCCGGCAGGTGTTCAGCGATTTTGCGCAGAAGTTGGACATCCCCGACATACGGTTTGTCCCGATCTCAGCTCTGAAGGGCACGAACGTCGTGGCCCGGGCACCCGCTCTAACGCCGTGGTACACCGGGCCTTCGCTGCTGGAGTTGCTCGAGACCATCGATGTGTCACGGGACCTGAACCAGCACGACTTCCGGTTTCCGGTCCAGGTCGTGATCCGCCCGGATCTGGATTTCCGGGGCTTTGCCGGAACGGTGGTTTCGGGCACGGTGAAGCCCGGCGACCGGGTCCGCGTGCTGCCGTCAAACAAAGCGTCGTCGGTCAAACGGATCGTGACGTCGGACGGAGATCTTCAAGAGGCGTTCGCGCCGCAGGCCGTCACCTTGGAGTTGTCCGATGAGGTCGATGTCAGCAGCGGCGACATGATCGTTCACGACAACAATTTGCCGCAGGTGAAGGACCGGTTCGAGGCCGTGGTGATCTGGATGGGTGAAACGCCGCTGAGTGCGGGTTCGCACTATCTGGTGCGTCATGCCGGCCGATTTGTCAAGGCGCGCATCGAAGCGTTGCTCTACACGGTCGACGTGAACACGATGGAGCACCGGGGCGCGGAAACGCTATCGCTCAATGGGATCGGGCGCGTAGTCGTCGAAACGACGCAGCCGCTTTACATTGACGCGTATGCGGAGAACCGCGCGACGGGGAGCCTCGTGTTTGTCGACCCGGTCAGCAATGTCACGGTCGGCGCCGCGATGGTCACGGACAGTGCCTTTGTCGATGCGGGTTCGCCGCGCGTGGTGAGTGATCCTGCCACGTTGTTGCGCGACCATGTCGAGCGTCGCGAGTTTCACTGGGAGACCGGACTGGTTTCAGCCAGGGACCGGAGAATCCGGAACCGGCATGCAGGCAAGGCTGTGATCATCACCGGAACATCCGACCAAGCGGTTCAGCTCTTCGGCAAAGAGCTGGAACTGCGGCTGTTCATGCTGAACCTCAATTCATATTTTCTGGGGTTCTCAAGCCTTTCGCGTGGCTTGGCTTCTGATGTGAGAGACAACCGTTCGGAGCGCGACGCGCAAATTCAGCGGCTGGGTGAGCTGGCGCGCATCCTCACGGACGCGGGACTGATCTTCATCACGACGCTGCCGTCTCTGGACGCCTATACGGTCGACCGGCTCAAGGCTTTGAATCAGCCGAATGAGTTGATCGTCATTGGACTAGGGGAGGCGGCGAAAATCGGTGTGAAGGCCACGCTCATCTTCGACGAGTCCGAGGAAATCGGCCGGCGCGTCGACGCGGTGCTGGGCTATCTGGCAGACCAACGCGTGATTCCGGATTACAGCATCTGAGCGGCGCGGTTCTTTGGGCAAGACCGGTTGAGAACGAGGGAGAACTGTGCCATACTTTCGAGAAAGCGAGGGAACGATGAAGAACAAGTATAGCGTTTTGAAAGAGGCTTTTGACGGGTTTCTGGCGGGAACCGTGACGCCTGATGCGCTCAAGCCGGTCGCTGCGCCCTTCGGCATCTATCAGCAGCGCAACGGAAGTTTTATGGTGCGCGTGAGGGTAAACGGCGGCGAGATCTCATGTGTGCATCTCTCCGGACTGGCGGACGTCCTTAGCGCCGTTGGCGGGTATGCGCATCTGACTTCACGGCAGGATATCCAGTTGCACGATGTGTCTGCCCCGCGTGTTCTGGAGGCTGTGTTGGCGTGCGACAGGCTTGGTCTTCCGTTTAGAGGGGGTGGCGGCAACACGTATCGGAATATTTTTGTGAGCGCGGACAGCGGGTTGTCCGAGACATCCGTGTTCGACGTTTATCCGTATGCCCATGCCCTCAATCGCGCGATGCGAAACTGCGAGAAAGCTTTTGCCCTGCCGCGTAAACTCAAGATCGGGTTTTTCGCGAGCGGGCACGACCTGCTACGGGCCTCCGTTCAGGACCTTGGTTTCGTCGCGAAAATCCGCGACAACCAAAAAGGTTTTGCCGTCTATGTCGCTGGCGGGATGGGGCGCGAGAGCTCGCCGGGGCTGGAACTCTGCGGCTTTCTTCCAGCGACTCAGATCGTCCGGGCGGCCGTGGCGCTGGCGGAGTTGTTCTACGACCACGGCGACCGCGCCAACCGGCATCAGGCCCGCTTGCGTTTTCTGCTGAAGCGGTTAGGAGCCGAGGCGTTTCAGCGGCTCTATCTGGAGTACTTCGCCCGGTCAGAGGAACGGGTTGTCAAAGTGCGCTCCGACGCTGTGCTCGACGAGCTGATTCAAGGACTCGCGCGTGGCCGGGCGGACAAGGAAGTCCCGGGCTTTCCGTTGTGGGAACAGATTGCTGTTTCGCCGACTCGTTTCGGCGATGAGGTCAAGTCGGTAAGGCTCTTTGTGCCCTATGGCAATCTCGTGGAGAGACAGCTCCGCTCGCTCGCGTCGCTGATTGAGGAATACGGTTCGCCGACGGTCCGTCTGCTGCCTACGCAGGATATCCTGATTCCGCTGATGCATCGCTCTGCCCTGCCCGGGTTTTACGAGCGCCTGCGGAATGAGTTGTCTGAGATCGACCTCACCTTCACTTCCTATAAAGGGCATCTCGTTACGTGCGTCGGCGCATCAGTCTGCAAAATCGGCAGTGCGGATTCGCCGGCGGCGGGGGATGCGATCGCCGCCGAATTGGATCGGTACCTGCCGCCCGACACGCCAGAGAAATTGAGGTTGCTCAGGGTTGTGTCTGACGACTTGCGGATTTCAGGATGCCCCAACGCCTGCTCGGGGCATCCGGCCGCACGGATCGGCATCGAATGTCTGAGGCGGCGGGAGGGCGAGGAGGTCAAGACGCTCGGCTATGTGTTCGCGGGCGCAGGTGTTGGGCCGGATGGACACGTCCGGCTTTCCGTGCGGTTGCCGGGAGAGCCTGTTTCACTCGAACAGCTTGCGCAAAAGGTTGTGGAGTTGGGGCAAGGGTAGCGCCGCTTATCAGCCTTACGCTGGAGTGTTCCCGGAAAGTTCCGGTGGGGGCGCTGCGGCAGGAGCCTTCTTCAGGAGTGCTTCTCTCGCAGAATCGATGAACACGCGCATGCGGCATTCGCTTTCGCGCAGTTCGCTCTCCTTGAGAGTGCGCTCCGTGACATCGGTGTCCGAGCCGCGGTAACCCTGCAAGTTGCCCTGCGCATCAAAAATGGGGAGTCCGCTGGTTGACACCCACACGAGTCTCCCGTCCTTGGACACAATCTGGTTGTTCAGCCTCAGAAACGGCTCCCGGCGAGCGATCGTTCGGAAGGCTTCATTCTTGAAGGCGGCTCGATGATCAGCGGGGTGCAGGTCATAGAAATACTTCTTGCCGACCAACTCATCGGGGCGAAACCCGATCACCCCTCGAACCACATGGCTGACATAGGTGTACTGGCCTTTTGCGTCGATCTCCCAGTCGAAGGTCCGGCTTTTCTCGGCCAGCAGGATATACCGTTTTTCGCTATCCCGGAGTGCTTTTTTTTGGGCGGCGAGCTTCGCCTGGAACCAATGCATCAGGATAAAAAGCAGTCCGAACAATCCTGAAACGAGGGAGAGCCCTCCTGCGGTAGCGGAATATTCCAGTCGCCGGAGTTCCGACATCACCTCGGAAAGGTTGCGCACAACAAGCAGTTCGGGGGCTTCTCCGCCCGACACGTCACAAAGGAGCGTTTTTCGCATCTCCAGGTCGGCCGAGACTAACGACCATCCGGCGAACAAAGCTTCCGCGAGCAATACCGCGACGAGCGCTGAAATCGCCCTGCGCAGCATTCGGTTGCTGCGGTCAGATGTTGTGGCATTCATCAGAAGCGAACCTCCCTCTTTAAGATTTTGACTTGCTGAATTATGCGGTGAACACTTGAACCCTTCCCGTGTACGTGCGAAGCCTTGCGTTTTTCCATATATCAAGGCGAACACAGCGCTTCTCGCAGTTTCTCCGCCAACGTATGGGTTGAGAATGGCTTTGATATGAAATGGAGACCCTTGGAGAAAATGTTGAGGTCGGCTATGGTGTCGACGGAACACCCCGACATATACAGGCATTTCACGTCCGGATAAAGGGCGGTCATTTTTTGGGACAAGTCGTAGCCGTTCATTCGGGGCATGACGACATCGGTCAGCAGCAAGTTGATCGTCCCGGCGTTTTGCTCTGCCAAACGGAGCGCTTGCTCCGAAGAGTCTGTTGCCAAGACCCGGTACCCCAAGTTTTTGAGCATGCGGGTCAACACTTTCAGAAGGAAGTGCTCGTCTTCCACCACCAGGACCGTCTTGTTGTCAGAATCGGCTATTGCTGTCGGGACTGCGGGCGTGTGTGTTTCGGCAGGCTTCTGATGAAATGGCAGGAAGATCGTGAACGTAGTTCCCTTTCCCCGTTCGCTGTGGACATTCAGAAAACCTTTGTGCTGGCTGACGATGCCGTATACCGTCGCTAGGCCGAGGCCTGTGCCTTTGTCGTTGCTCTTGGTGGTGAAAAAAGGTTCAAAGATATGCGCGAGTGTTTCCGCATCCATGCCACAGCCCGTGTCGCTGACGGACAGCGTCACATAGTCTCCGGGTGCGGCATTGACGCGGCAGGCGCAATAGGCCTCATCGAGAGTGACCCTGCCGCTCTCAACAACAAGACTTCCTACTCCTGCGATGGCGTCCCGCGCATTCACGGCGAGGTTGGCGAGGATCTGATCGAGTTGTGAGGGGTCGATCATTACGGTCGTGTTCTTTTTGGCCGGCCGCCAAAGCAGTTCGATGTTCTCCCCGATCAGGCGACGCAACATCGTGAGCATGTCGCTGATCGTCTCATTCAGATCGAGCACTTTCGGGGCGATCACCTGTTTGCGGGCAAAGGTCAATAACTGTCGGGTGAGGTTGGCGGAACGCTGGGCGGCTTTTCCGATCTCGACGAGGATTTCATGGAGTTTCCTCGGGGACAGGTCACTTTCCCGGGTCAGTTCCACATAGCCGAGGATCACTTGGAGCATGTTGTTGAAATCATGGGCGACCCCGCCTGCGAGCAGTCCGACCGATTCCAGCTTCTGCGCGTGGAACAACTGCTCCATGCTCTGGCGCAAGTTCACCGCTGTCCGATGGCGGTCGAATGCGATTCCGACGCTCATGGCGATGCCTTCCAACAGCGCGATCGTCTCCGCAGAGAACCGGTCCGGCCTCCGGTCGTTCAACTGCAACAACCCGACGGTCTCGGTGCCGGATCGTATAGGAATGAGAGCGACAGACCGGTAGCCTTCCCTTAGGCAGAGGTTGCATGTGTTGCTGTGAAGGGACGTGCCGGAAAATGTGTGTGCAAACGGTGAAGAATCGTTTGTCCAGGCGCTCCCGCCCGGAGAGAAGAGCGGGTTGGTTGGGTCTGCGAGCCCTTGAAGGACGAGGCTGCAGGTGCACTCGCGCAGCGGTTTGCCGTCAGAACCAAGCTCAAGCACGCCGTCTGAGCGGTACGAGCAGAGGCGTTCTTTGGCATCCACAAAGAACGGAGGGAACCCGGTGTGCGCGTAGTAATGAAAATCCTTCTCTTGGGCGATTCTGATGCCGACCGCTTCAATCCCGATTTCGCGCTGAATGGATACGATCAGATGATCGGCGGCCGTACGGAAATTCTCCTCACGGTTGAGTGTCTCCAGGATCTCAAGGCTCATGTTCCTTTGGCGTTCGGCCTCTTTCCGCTCGGTGATATCTTGAATCATGCCGATCGAGCGGATGACCACCCCTGTCTCGTCGCGCTCATGGAAACACTTTTCATAAACCCAGCGGGTTTCTGAGGAGGAGGTGCGGACGATCCGGAACTCCAGCACATAGCCGTCTTTTCCGATGCGCAAAGACTCAGCATATGCGGCTTGGCGTCGGGCGAGGTCGTCAGGATGAATTGCGCCAAGAAACTTTTCCGCAGAGATTACCGGCTCATGGTGCTTAAATCCGAAGATACGATAGAGCTCATCTGACCAGATCAACCGCTCTTTGGGCGACTCGAGAAGCCAGCTCCCGATGTGAGCCAGCTCCTGAGATCTTGCCAGAAATGACTCGCTTTTGGGCTTCTTCTTTCGTATTGACGTATGAGTTTGAAGTAGCACAGCAAACTACCTGTTTCAATAAGACGGAGAGGGACCTCGTTGTTCCGGTGAAAGCCGCTGAAGAGGCCTTCGCCCGGTGCGTTCAATTGGATTTAGTCTGGGGACAGAGTTGTAGCCTCAGCCGCTCGTGTTCTTCAAGAATGGGTGCGGATGCATGGGTGATCAAGGTCTTTGAATAGGCGAGCGCTTGGCCGGCATCGCGGAAGCGGCCCTGTTTAATCCGGAGGCGTGTGAGCGTCAAATATAGGCGCGGGTCGTTTGATCCTAATGCGAGCGCACATCTCAGAGGACCGTTGGCTTCGTCTAGTCGTCCGCCTTCGAGGAGGATGTTCCCGAGCGTGTCCCACGCCTGATAGAAGTCCGGTTTGAGCCGGATGGCTAGCCGGACCTGGTGTTCAGCCTCGGCATGACGACCCTGCTGACGGAGGAGCTCTGCAAGGTCGTTCAGTGCTCCGCATGACGCCTGGCTGGCGATGCTTTTGCGGAGGTAGCTTTCGGCTTCGGCATAACGTTTTTGCGCCAACCTGCGACTGCCCAAGATTGCGTGGGCTGCTGCGAAGTCCGGAAGATGAGAGAGGACGATCAGCGCATCCTTTTCTAAACGAGACGTGTCGCCGAGCAACAGGTCTGCCCGCAGGAGTTCCTCGTTTGCGCTTGCCAATTTCGGATCGTTCTCCAAGGCACGAACGAAACAGGCGCGAGCCTCCGCAGCATTGGGGGGCGCCGCCCGCATGAACAGGCACCCCTGTGTCATCTCGATTAGCGTGTGGGCAAGGGCAGTATTCCCGGCAGACGCTTGCATGGCGGGTATCACCAACTCGCGGATTTCGGCAAATGCCCCGCGGTTCATCAGAATTTCCGCGAGAAGAGACCAAGCCGACAGATGCGAGGGTTGATTTCGCGTAAGTACCCGCAACAGGTTTTCCGCTTCGGCGCTTCGGTTGGCAAGTAGAAGGGACATGGCGTGGGACAGTTTGGTGT